>LSQX01358741.1_pt2 | contig 99571 bp, 65 predicted proteins | sample 654561 | NCBI WGS metagenome assembly LSQX01 (sample SAMN04489861, study PRJNA283612) | anaerobic digester metagenome | isolation source: 4 biogas reactors fed with cattle manure at either 37C or 55C with and... | place: Denmark: Kongens Lyngby | collected 2014 | reverse complement strand
CCCGCGAGCAGCCTCTTCGATCATATCCGCGGGCGCGACACTGTCGCGACACTCTTCTGCTGCGGGGATGCGACGCGCAACCTCGAGGTCATGGCCGACACTACCTGTGACGGCGTCTTCGTGGACGAGAATGTTGACCTGAGCCTGCTGCGCGAGATCGCTCAGGCTCGCGGCAAGTCCTACGGTGGCAATCTGCAACTGACCGTCGTGCTGCTGCTGGGGAGCGAGGCGGACGCCCGCCGCGCTGCCGCCAACTGCATAGACATCGGCGACTCGCGGGGCTACATCCTCGCGCCGGGCTGCGATCTGCCCTACGACACGCCGCCTGAGAACGTGGCCGCCGCGGGCCGGATGGCGCTGGATGAGTATGCGCGGCAGGTCGCGCGGGAGACGCTGGTGGAGGCCGATGCCGAGTCCTTCGACGACATCGCGCTTCCCGACTACGAATCCGGCGACACGGTGATCGTGGACGTCATCACCCTCGATTCGTCCACTTGCGCCCCATGCCAGTACATGATGGACGCCGCGCGCAGAGCAGCTAAGGAGATCGGCTCGGGCGTCGTGGTCAATGAGCACAAGATTACGCGGCGCGAAGGCCTCGGGGTGTTCTGCCGCCTCAATGCCGGGCACGTGCCGACCATCTGCATCGACGGGAAGCCGACCTTCATCTCGATCATCCCGGACGGGCCGCAGCTTGTGAACGCGATTCGGGAGCGGCTGGAGGAGAAGCGCACAGGATGATCCCTCTTTGTCTCGTAACCGGCTTTCTCGGTAGCGGCAAAACCACGTTCCTGCGGCATGTCGCGCAACTGCACCACGATCGGAAAATCGTCTATCTCGTCAACGACTTCGCGCCGCAGGACATTGACGGCGCGCTGCTGAGCGAGGTGGAGGATGACGTGGTGGCAATACCCGGCGGCAGCATCTTCTGCCGCTGCCTGGCGACGCAGTTCGCCGCCAACCTCAAGCAGATCCCGGAGCGCTTCGGCACTCCCGACTGCCCGGTGGAGGGCGTTGTCATCGAAGCCAGCGGCATCGCCGACCCCCGCGTCATGGAGCAGATGCTTCATGAGGCGCGCCTCGACGAGGTGTACGAACTCGCTTCGGTCATCAGCATCGTGGACCCGGGGAGCCTGCCGAAGCTGATCCACACGCTGCCCAACATCCGCGCGCAGATCGAGGCCGCCGACGTGGTGCTGCTGAACAAGGTGGACCTCTTCAGCGAAGCCGAAGTTGAGGCCGCCGAGAAGATCGTGGCGGAGGTGCGTCCCGATGCGCGGATCGTCCGGACCATGGAGTGCAGGGTTGATCTCAGCCTGTTCGACGCTACACGGGCACGGGCGCTGGCCGGCGAATATGCGCCCTGTGCCGATCCTCATTACGTGTCAGTCTTCTTTCCGGCACACTCTCCTCTGAATGTTCAGCGTGTGCGGGAGGTTGTCGGCGAGATGAGCGAGAAGTTGTATCGTGTGAAGGGAACGGTGCCACTTGAGGAGGGTGCCTGTCGCATTAGTTTTTCGCGGGGCAGCTTCATCGCCGAGGTTATCCCAACGGCGGGAGACTCGCCGGGCCTGGCCGTTATATCGCGTGGAGACGCAGGCGAGGAGGTAGCGGCCGGCTTCGCTCGCCTTACGCGAGTGGTGGCTCAGTAGTGGCGCCCATATGTAAATAGCGACCGGGACACGGCGGGTTTCTTCTGAAACGCTTGACTCATTTGTCTGTTCAGGTAGGATGATGCTTGACTCGCAGGAAGTGACGAGAGGTGGTAGGGATCATGCGTTGGGTTCTGCCCGCAACGCTCATCGCGCTATTAAGCTGCGGCATCACTTGGGCTGACACGGCCACCGCCGGCAGTCTTTCACATGTATGGGGGTCGGTGACTATCAGCGACCCGCTTGATGACGATGTGGATGGTTCCCCGCCGGGAACGCCACAGGACGGTCGTGACATCTACACCGGCATCTGGTGGGAACGGCCGGCAGGCAGCACATGGGACTACTTCCGGATGGACCTTGCGGGAGCCCCCTACGAGGTCGCCTATGACTGGGCAATCGTCTACGGCTTCTACATTGACGGAGCGGCCGGCGGCGCGCCCGGGAGCGACACATACGTGCCCGGTGAGCTATCGGATATCAACTGGGTCGTGGACTGGCATCCGGATCCAGCCGGGAACGTAGATGGTACGCTGCTCGATCCCACAACGGGCGGCAACCTGTTCCACTTCCATGAGTATCTGCCGGGCGGAACATGGAACACCGCGAATCTCGCACCCACCGAGTATTTCGTCTATCTCAGTGACGATGGGCCGAATACGATCCAGTGGCGCATTCCGCGCACGTGGCTCGCATACGACTACACATTCACCGGCGCCACCCATGACCTCGGCTCCAGCGGCGGCGTCACCTTCGACCTGACGGGCACGGCGTACACGCCTGAACCAGGCACGATGGCGCTGCTCGGCCTCGGTCTCGCAGGTCTCGTAGCCGCGCGCCGGCGCAAGCAGGCGTGAGGATCTGACACCCAACGTGAACCACCACGGGGCCGCCAGCAATGGCGGCCCCGTTTCTGTACCGGGACTTGCGACCGGTGCGCTTAAGGAAAAAAAGGAGGAGTCAACGTGTTTTGACGGGAATAAATGAATTGCTGATCAACATGAGAAAGAGGAGATGCTTTAAGATGAGGCGCGGATTCACGCTCATTGAATTGCTCGTGGTGATAGCCATCATTGCCATTCTCGCAGCCATCCTGTTCCCGGTATTCGCGCGGGCACGTGAGAAGGCGCGGCAGTCAAGCTGCTTGAGCAATGTGAAGCAGTTGACACTCGGCATCTTGATGTATGCCGACGACTATGACGAGAAGTTCCCGGTGCAGGACTACACGGTCGCGGCGGTGACGTATCCCGGCGGCGGGACGGGGACCCACGTGCGATGGTTCCACGCGATCTACCCCTACGTGAAGAACGTCCAGATCTTCAGTTGCCCGTCGGCGCCGGATCGCTGGAACGGGAACGATACCGATGAACTCCGCTACGGTATCAACACATTCCTGCCGTACTACCAGATCCCTCTGGCCGAGATCGAGGAGCCGGCAAGCACACTGATGCTGGCCGACAGCATTGGCGGCTCCTCCTACCGAATCCATGCCGTCTGGAGCTCATCCTACCATATTGACCCGCGGCACAATGGTGGCGCGAACGTCGGGCTGTGCGACGGTCACGCCAAGTGGTATCAGTGCTCGGAGACCAGGCACGACATCGACGTCATCTGGGACCCGCGCTGACGCCCGTCCACGGCGATCTTTACGGGGCCGCCCAGTACGGGCGGCCCCGTTTCATTGCCGATGGAGATGGCGCTCAACCTCAGTCGATCTTCGGGTTCTCCGGCACCGGTACCCGATCGCCGAAGATGATCACCCGGTAGCGCTGTGGCTCGATCTCCAGCGTGATGGTGTCGCCATCAGCAGGGATCGGCTCGTCGAACATCGCATCCACCGGCTGCGCATCGGCCGCGATCCCCAACGCCTCGCGGTCGAAGGTCACCGTGCCGCTCCACGGCTCATTCGGCAGGTTGGCGATCGCCACAAGCGCCCTACCCCGCTCGCGGTCCACCCACGCGCTTGCCAGCAGCCCCTCCGGCGCCTCCGCGATCAGGTCCTTCTCCCAGTACGGCACGAACTGCGCACCCTCGAAAGCGGTTCGCAGCTTGTGCAGATGCGCCCACGGCCGCGTCTTCTCTCCGTAGCCGATCTGCCGCCCGTAGTAGCGGACGATGCCGCCGCCGACCACCATCGGCACGTCATGGATGATGAACATCGAGCGCATCTGATTGCGGCTCACCGGCAGGTTCTGCCAGTTCCACCACAGGCCGACGGTCGAGACGCCGTTGAGGTGCGTCATGAAGTTCGCCCGGAATTCGCCGGCGCTGTTGACGCCCAGCACCGTGTCGCCCGCGTGATACTGCCCCTCGCCCGTCACCCGCACATCGCTGAAGGCGCCGATGCACCACGTCTCGAGGTTGTAGTGGTTGCGCACGATGCACGGCTTGGGCGCTTCGACATGGGTGTAGATGTAGAGCCGCTCGATGAAGTCGCGGATCGCCCAGATGCTATAGCTGCCGCGCTGGCGGCCCTCGCGGTCGGTCCAGGCATACCCGTCAAGCTCGTTCATCATCAGCCGCGGCATCGCCATTCCGTCCATGTACATGCCGTCGAGGCCGGTCTCCTCGATGAGGATCCGCGCATCCCACAGCCACCAGTCGGGGAATGTGCTCGCGTGGTTGTGCAGGAAGCACCCCCAGCCGATGTTCTTGACCGGCTCGGCGAGCATCTCCTGACCGAAGGTGTCGAACTGCGGGATGTTCGCGTTCACGCCCCAACCTGTGTAGGGCATGTACTTCAAGCCCAGACCGTGCAGAAGCTCTGCGTACTCCCGCGCAGCCTGCTCGTAGCGTGGGTTGTAGATCCGCGGGCAGCCGAAGTGCTCCTCATCCTGGATGTAGCTGCTGACGGTATTGCCGTCCGCGTCAATGATCGCTTGAAGGCTGCGCATGAAGTCCTCCATGTCGAGGTCTTCCCGCAGGGCAGGAGGCTCTCCGCCGGCGATCTGCACGACTTGCCGGCCCGGGGTCGAGTCCTTGACCGGCGTGACGGTCAGGCCGAAAGTCACGCGCCACGGTTCGCTGATGGTCAGCGGCGTGTCCACCATCGCCACCCGCAGCACCAGCGCCCCATCCTCGCGCCTGAGGCCGACCACTGCATCCTCATTGGTATTCGACCAGCCACGATCAGCCTCGCAGAACCACTGCAGGCCGCGATCCTCCGCACCGAGGTAGCACGCCCAGGTGAACGGGATCATCCCCTCCGGGTACTGCTCGAACCACTCATCAACCGTGCCCGCGAAGGTCCCCGTGGAGGCAATCTGCGGGTCGGTCCGCGTTCCCTGATGGTAGGCGAGGCGCGCGAACTCCTCCGTCACCGGAATCTCCAGCACCAGCCGCTCCAACGACCCCGGCTGCGCGCCCGGATCGATCGTCAGGTCTATCCGCCCGGTGCCGTCGTAATGCCACGCGCTGCGCATCCGCAGAGCGAAATCACCTGCCGCACCGGCTGCCTCGAAGATCGCATCACGGTCATCCAGCGAGGTGCGGCTACAGCTCCAGGAGGGTTGCGCCTCCCCCATCTCCAGCGTCACCGGCCGCGCCAGTAGCTCACTTCCGCGCGCGATGATCGAGGCGGGCAGGCCATTGTCGCCGATCTCCACGCGTCGCTGCCAGAGCGTGAAGGCGCCGTCGCCATCAGCCTGCACCGGCTCAAACGGCGGCGGGACTACCTGCGACCGCCCGATGTCGTTCGGCCACCACTCGGGGGCTGCCGGGCGCTCGATCGTGGCGGTGTTGGCGATGACCTCAGTGCCATCAGCGCGCAGCAGCCGCGCCGTCACGCTCGCCTCCGTCTCGGGGGCGACCTCGGCTGAATCGAGGAAGGCGTGAACGCTGTCGGCAAGCGGGTTCACCGCTGCGGTGGCGCTCGCAAGCTCTCTGCCATCGCTGCTGAGGGTGAACTCGATACTGTCATCCTCGCGCAGCTCAAGGTTCGCCAGTGAGGCCTCGGCGCGTATCTTCTCATACTTGAGGAAAAACGGGCGCAGCGTCACGTTCAGACCCGGAAGGACCGCGTAGGGCACCACCTGCGCGGAAACCACCTCGCCCGTCTCCGGGTCGCTGAATTCCCATGCCACGATGTACTCGCCATTCTCCAGCGGCTGCTCCAGACTGAGAAAGGCGTTGCCCGCCTCACCCTCGCCGGGGCTGGCGCCCACGCTTATCTGCGCCTCGCGCTCCTCGACGAACTCAAAACGCCCATTCAGCTCGCGCAGGATGTCCGCCTCGCTGCGGAAGGCCTGTATCTCCTGCGTTGGGTCAATGTCCCGCTCGCCCTCGCGGATGCGCCGGATGCGGTCCCAGGCGTCATGGAACTGCAGAGCGCCCTCGGGCCGCTCGGCAGAGGCTCTGAAGAGCTGCACGCGACCCTGCAGCGGGATCGCCTCGTCGCTGAGGTTGTAGTAGACCATGCGCATGCCGGAGGTCTGCGGCCTGTCGGGGTTGGACAGCCGCCCCACGCCATGCGGGCGCTGAATCGGCCCGTCCTCGCCCACGAAGACGAACTTCGGCGTGATCGGCGAGCGGTAGCCGTGCCCGGCGCTCCAGACCAGGCCGAGGTCAATCATCCGCTTGCGCGGCGACACCTGCTGCGCCATCAGGTCCATCAGCCAGACCGATCCGGGCCGCGGTGGCTCGTGGGTGCCGATCTGGTCGAGCGGGATCGCAAGCTCCGCCGACCAGCCGGTGCGCCCGGCAACGCCGGCGGCATACTTCCAGTCGGCGGGGATGCTCGTGTCGCCACCCGAGCCCGCCAGGTCACCCCGCATCAGGCTCCATGCGCCAACGGCATTGCCGGCGAAGGCGTAGAAGTAGTCCACGCCATTCTCTTCGCGGCCGGGGCGGATGACAAGCTCGAAGGCGTCATCCTTCCACCAGATGTGCTCGTGGCGGCCCGCCTCGAAGGTGGATCGCGGCGTCGGGTGCATCGGCGGCCGCTCGATGCGCACCGCAACGTAGAGGTTGCTCTCATCGTAACAGACGTACATGCCCACGGGTAGATCCGCGAGGTTGCCGGTGTCCACGTCGATGAAGCCGTCCACGCGGGAGGCGAAGTACCACTCGCGGTAGCCAACGTTCCCGTCAATAGTGGGGGCTTCGGGACGAGCGGGCGGGATCGGGACGACGGTCTGCCGTGCCCACCAGTCGGGTATGAGCGTAGGGGTCTCCGCGACCGGTTCGGCGTCCTGAGCGAATCCGGCGCAGGCGGTGATAAGAACAAGCGCGACGAGGGCGAGGGGGCGCATGGCGATTCTCCCGTTGCTGAGGCTGGGTGATGCGGTGCATTTCCCCGCGGGCGATGCAATGTCCTTGCGGTTGCACCACGACAGCGTCGTTGCCGCAGGAGCGCCTCCACTCCACGCACAGGAGTGTGCGTGCCACTGGAACGACCACGACAGCGACGCGCTCCGCACTCACCATTGACGACAGGGGCGCCTCATGTTGAGGCGCCCCTGATGGATGGTCCTGTATCGTCGCTCGGAGCTACTGCGGCGCATCGCCTGCCGGCGCGGCGGGCGGTGCGATGACCGCGTCCAGGTTCTCCTGCGCCTGCTGGAAACGCTGGCTGTCACGGTAGCGCTTCAGCTCATCGAGCAGCGTGCTCAGCCGGGTGATAAGCTGATCCAGCGCATCATCGCCCACGATCGCCTCGTAGACCTCGAACTCGCCCATGCCGACGGAGAAGTCCGAACCCCAGTTGCTGGTGATCTCGAGCTTGACCCACTCCGCCTCCACCGGCACGAAGTCGAAGCTCTGCTTGAGCGCCTGGCGGACCACAACGTAGGTCCCGATGGCCTTGTACGGCCCATCAGGGCCCTCCGTAGAGGCGGAGACGCGGATGTTCTTCACCCAGCGTCCGAGCCACTCGGGATCGTCGGTGACCGGGTCCACCACCACTCGGGTGATCAGCCGGCGCTGCGGCAGCTTGAAGATGATCCACTCGGGATTCTCAGGCGATGGCACGCTCTGGCTCGCCCAGCCATACGAGTCGGCGGGGGTATGCGACCCGACGACGTGCTTGCCATCGATGAGGTTCTGCGCCGACCATGCCGGGACCGGCTGGCCATTGGCATCAAGCGCCTGACTCGAGACGGCTACGATGGAGCCACCGTTCTCAGCGGCCACAAGGTTGGTTGTTCCGGCAATTGTCGGCTCCGCCCATGCCTGAGCGGCAAGGAGAATGCTCACCACACCGACTGCTGCAATCATCCGCAAACTGCGCATCATTGATCACTCCTGCTTCCGTCGCTGGCCCCGCTACCCTGGCGTCTCCGGGTTCTGAGGCACCGGGATAGTCTCCTGGAATACCATCTGTCCCCCGTGGTGTACTTCAATCGTGACGGTGCCCTGCGCTATCACCCGCAGGACCTTGCGCTCCCCCGGCTGCATCGGCCCTACCTCCTCGCGGAGCGTAGCGCCACTCTCGTCTCGCCACTGTACGCGGACCTGCTGATCGTCGGCCTCGCCCTGCGCCATCACGGCAACCTCGAAGCGCCGCACATTGGGCTGCTCAGGCCGATAGCCCGCGTCGAGATCCACCTCAACGCGTGGCGCCACCACTGCCGGCCCACCATTTGCCCCATCATCTTCGACAGTCCCACCGGGTTCGGGTTGCGCGGAATCATCGGGCTCCTCCTCCGGCTCCTCCTCAGGCGCCTCCTCCTCCGGCCCCTTCGACACAGATACGTCGATCGGTGTGCCCTTCTCCACTACCGAACCGGGGCGCGGCTCCTGCTCAAAGACGATGCCAGCAGGCTCGGTCGCGTGGAAGAACTCCTTGACTTCGCCCAGGGTCAGCCCCGCGGCCTCGAGTAGAGATGTGGCGCGATCGAGACGAGTGCCTGTGACCGCGACAACCGACACCGTCTGTCTCCCGAGGTTCATGACGAGGTCGATCTTCGAGCCGGCCTGCACCATCTGCCCCGGCACCGGCCGTTGTTCGATCACACGCCCCTCTGGCTGCGTGTCATCGTACTCGTTGGTGATATCTCCCACCACGAGGCCGCGCTCCTCGATGTCGCGCCGGGCCTCGATCTGCGTGAGGCCGCGGACATTGGGGACTTCCGCCATGGTCGGAGCCGCGTGCGGGTAGAATGCCGCCCTCGCCAGCCAGACCACGCCGACGATCACCAGCAGCGCCAGCAGCCCGACGCCGATCCCCGCGAGGGCCGCCGCGGCCGGACTCTGCTCAGGCTCCTCGCGACGCTGCACGGGTCGCGACGGCGCCTGCGGAGGCTCCTGGTACTGCGGCTGAGATACAGGCGGCGGGGTAGCCGCATAGGGCTGGCTGCTCCGTGGCAGTGCCATGGTGGCGTCCGGTGTCGGCTGCATGACGCCGGTCTGATCGAGGTCCATGCCGCGCTCAAGCTTACGTATGTCGGCGAGCATCTCATCGGCTGAGCGGTAGCGCCGCTGCGGGTCGCGCGACATGGCCTTCATGATGACATACTCAGCAGCCGGAGGGACCTCCGGGTTGACCGACCGCGGTGAAGGCGGCGTCTCGCGCAGGTGCTGCGCGGCGATGTCGGCAGCGCTTTCCCCATCGAAGGGCAGCCTGCCTGTGATGGCCTCATAGAGTGTGACACCGAGCGAGTAGATGTCCGACAGGGGCCCTGCTGGAGCCCCCTGCGCCTGCTCGGGCGAGATGTAGTGTGCCGACCCGAGGACCTTGCCATCTTCGGTCAGCCCCGCCTCACCGGCGGCGGCGGCGATGCCGAAGTCCGAGACCTTCGCGCGGCCATCATCGCTGAAGAGCACGTTCGCGGGCTTGACGTCCCGGTGGACGATCCCCTGCCGGTGGGCGTGCGCGAGGCCCTCACAGCACGCGATCCCGACCTCCGTGACCTTGTCGAGCGGCAACGGCGCGTAACGCTTGATGATCTCCTTGAGGTTGAGTTCAGGCAGGTACTCCATGACGATGTAGTACCGACCCTGATCCACACCGGTGTCGTAGATCTGAACGATGTTGGGGTGGTTGAGCTTGGCGGCGGCGTGTGCCTCACGGCGGAAGCGTGCGACCACGTCCTCCTGCCCGCTGAGGGCCGGCCGGAGGATCTTGATCGCTACCCGCCGATCCAGCGTGGTATCGGTGCCACGATAGACGAGCGCCATGCCACCCTCGCCTATCAGGTGGTCAACACGATATCTTCCGGCGACCAGGATACCCTCCACTGCTCTTTCACCTCGAGTTCTTAGCCGGCGCCCGAACGACTGAGCAGCAGCGCCATGACTTCTCTGACTATCGGCCCCGCGGTCTCTGCTCCCGCGCCGGCGTTCTCAACCACCGCGGTCACGACCACCTGCGGGTTGTCCGCAGGGGCGAAGGCAGTGAACCATGAGTGCGCCTGCCCGTGCGGGTTCTCCGCCGAACCGGTCTTGCCGGCGACCTTCAGCCGCCGGATCGAGGCCACCCCACCTGTGCCCTCTTCCACGACATTGACCATCATCCCTGCCACGATCCGCGCAGTCTCCTCGCTCACCGCACGCCCCACTTCGTTCCTGCGCCCGGCGGCTATGACCCGCCCCGAGGGCGACGCGATGCTCTTGACGAGGAACGGCTCGAGCGCCATGCCGCTGTTGGCGATGGCAAGCGTGGCGCGAGCAATCGCCAGCGGAGTGACAAGCGTCCTGCCCTGACCGAAGGCCGTCTCGGCGAGCAGAACCTGGCGGTTGGCGTCGGTGAACTCACCGATGGTCCCGGTTGACGATGGCATCGGGACTGCGGCCCGCTCCAGCAGGCGAAAGCGCTGAAGGTAGTCTGCCAGCTCATCCGCCGTGAAGTAGCGCCCCAATCTCGCGAAGGTCGTGTTGCAGGACACCTGCAGCGCCTCATCCAGCGTTACCTCGCCATGAGCGCGCGGGCATGTGACCTTCGCGCCATCTATCTCGTAGGAGCCTGTGCAGTCGAAAGTCGTTTCGCGCTCGACGCGCTGAAGGTCGAGCGTCATGGCGGCCGTGAATATCTTCATCACTGACCCGGGCGGGTAGAGGCCCTGCAGCGCCCGGTTGTACTCCGGCTTGCCGGGGTCCTCCTGGAACATCTGGAAGTCCCACTCCGATTGCAGCACCAGAGCCGGGTCGTAGGTGGGAGCGCTTACCATCGCCAGTATCGCGCCGGTCCGGGCATCGAGCGCGACAACGGCGCCCGCTTCGCGGCGCATCAGCCGTGTGGCAAGCCGCTGCGCCTCAGCATCCACGGTGAGATGAATATCATTGCCCTGCAGCGGGCCCTCAATGAACTCCGCCCACGGGCTTTCGTGCTTGCCGATGCCAAGCCTGGCGCTGCGCAGGCCCCACTGCAGGCCGCTGCGGTTGTTGTAGCCGGTGAGATGGCTGGTCGCCTCTCCCGCCGGGTATGTCGCCTGCCATCCGTCCGGGCCCTCCTCGACCTCGAGGATCGCCTCGCCCTCGCTGTCGAAGATCGCCCCCGGCTGGATATTGTTGAGACGCTCCTGCGCCCTGCTGTTGTTCGGATGTGCACGCAGCTCGGGCCCCCGGATCACCTGCCACCATCCCAGCAGCAGGCACATCGCCGCAAAACCGACGGCGGGGATCATCGCTACGCGCTTGATGTTGCGCCCGAGTTCGTTCAACTGAGCTCACCGCCGCGCAGATGCGGCGTGCAATCGCGCGCCACTGCCATCAGCAGCGCAAGGGCGATGAAGTTCACGATCACGGAGGTGCCTCCGTAGCTGACGAAGGGGAGGGTTATCCCCGTCAGCGGGATCAGCTTGATCACGCCACCGACGATGACAAGCGCCTGCAGGGAGAACACGATCGCGAGAGCCGACGCGAGCAGGGCGCCGAAGCGGTCGGTCGCTCGCCAGGCGATGGAGAAGGAGCGATGCGCGGCGAGTGCGAAGAGCAGCAGGATCGCCGTCGCTCCGAAGAGCCCCATCTGCTGAGCGGCAACCGCGAAGATCAGGTCGGTGCTGGCGGCCGGGATAGTCGCGCCGCCCGCGGTCGCGAAGCCGGTGCCCATCAGCCCGCCCTCCGCCAGCGCGAAGAGCCCCTGCAGTATCTGATAGCCGCGGCCGAGCGGCTCGCCCCACGGGTTCAGCCACATGTCAATGCGTGTCGCCACATGGGGGAAGAACGAGTATGCCGCGAATGCGCCGCCCGCGAAGAGGACGAATGCGATAAGAGCGTATGCCTTCCGGCCCGTGGCGAGATATGTCATCGCCACGAAGAGGCCGAAGAAAAGCACGGCGGCGCCGAGATCACGCTGGCCGACGAAGATCGCGAGAGAGAAGATGACCATCAGCAGCAGCGGCGCGATGTGCCGCAGTTTGGGCATCTGAAAGCCCGCCACGCGCCGCGTGTCCTCGCGCAGAAGGTCCCACCGCTCGGCGACGTAGCCCGCCAGGAATATGCACATGAGCACCTTTACAAGCTCCGACGGCTGAAATGAGAGCAGCCCGCCTACATCCAGCCACAGGCGCGCGCCACCATGCTCCACGCCGAAGACCAGCGTCAGCCCGACGAGGATCAGTGCGGCCAGCCCGCTGGTGTACTTCAGCCGCGCCAGATCACGGACATCCTCGATGAGGTAGTAGGCGGCCACCATCAGCCCCGAGCCGGTGAGCATCCAGATCAGTTGGCGCGAGGCCAGGCGCGGATCAAGCTGCCACAGCAGCAGAAAGCCGATACCAGACAGCAGTGCGAAGATCGGTAGCAGCCAGCGATCGCGGCGGGGGTCGGCGAGGTCGAGCATCATTGCCGCCGCGATGAATGCCCCCACCACCGCCAGCGGACGCGCCGCCTGCAGCACCGAGATGCCCATCCCGAGGCACACGAGCACCCCGCCCGCGCCGATGATCAGCGCGACGAAGAGCAGCAGCACAAGCTCGGTGCGGCGACGGTCGGGTATTGCGGTCACCTCATGAAGATTGAGCGGTCATGCGGCGGCGGCGGGCGACGGCGGCTTCAGCCGGCCCGGTACTCAAACACTGTGTTGCCCAACGCGATCCTATCGCCGCTCTTCAGTTCGACCTCGGCCTCCACGCGCTCGCCGTTGACGAACGTGCCGTTGGTGCTGCCGCGGTCCATCAACATCCGCCGGCCATCGCGCAGGCAGATGAGCGCGTGGCGGCTGGAGACGAAGCGATCGGCCAGTGGCAGGGAATTCTCATCGCTGCGGCCCAGTGTCACGGCAGCGCTGAGCGGCAACTCCTGCCCGGGCTGCCGAGAGGCGTCCTCACTCTCCAGCACGCGCAGGTGTGGCGCTGCAGGCTGCACAGCTTCAGCCGCCGGCCGCGGCTCGGGTTCAGGCTCCGGCAGCGGCTCGGGCTCGGCTGCTGGCTGCGGTTCCGGCGCCGCCGCAGGTTGCTTCTCACGCAGCAGATCAACCACCGGCTGATGGAGCGGCGCTGGTGGTGCTGCCGGTTCGGGCTCAGGCTCAGGGACCGTCTCCACGAGAGGTGCCTGTACGGGTGGGACGACAGGCGGCTGCTCCTGCCGCACCGGCGCGGAAGCAGGTGGCTGCGGTCGCGGTCGAACAGGCGGCCGCGCCGAAGCAGCGGCGAGCCGGCCGTTCGCACGCCCGCGCCCTGCAATCACTTCATCTACACCGGTGCGAGCAGAATCCGCCGCGAGTTGCTTGATGATGCCCCTGAAGACCATCAGCACAAAGACGTAGAGCGCGGCGAGCATCAAATACTTGCCGATGGTCAGGACTATGCTCAGATCCAACAGAACACCTCCAGCGCTCCGGTACCCGAAGCCTGTGCAACGACCCTATGCGCACCCGACGCGCCATTCATCCTAATCCGGCCTCCGGAAGCGCATCTGCACCAGGCCGACCTCGATGAGGTCGCCGTCGAGGAGAAAGGCCTCCTCGACCTCAGTGGTGTTGAGGAAAGTCCCGTTACTGCTGCCGAGATCGCGCAGCAGGTAGCCGCGGTAGCTCCACTGTATCTCGGCATGCCGCCGCGATACCGCCGGTTCAGCCAGCACGATCTCACAGTCCGGGTCGCGACCGATGACCGCATGGGCGTATACGACGAAGCTCTCATGCCCCGCCTGCCCCGCGACCACCTGCAGTTGCGCACCCGGAGCCTGTTCGTCCAGCGTGTGCTCGATTGCCAGGCGGCCGTCGCGGCCACCGCCTTCGATCTGCACCGTCACTCCGCCGCCGTAGGCCCAGCCTTCCTCGTCGGCGTATAGCTCCAGGTGGCGAGCGATCTGTCTGGCCACCTCGTCCACCACATCGCCCATGTGCGAGAGGTCCCGATCTCCGAGCCTCACGATGAACCGGTTCGGCACGTAGGGGACGTCCATCCCCAGCAGGCGCCCCTCTGTCATTTCGTTCTGCAGGCGGCGCGCGATCTCCATCGGGTGGATAGCGCCGCCGTCGACGCGTGCAAGCCCCCCGTCAATCGCGGATGACAGTGCATTCTCCAGACGACTGAGGAAAGACAGCTTCATCGCCTCCAGCGCCGATTATAACACGCATATCACCGCAGCGCCAATGCCACGGAGCAGCGACAGAGGCCGCCGTGGCGGCCTCCTCAGTTGCCGCGCGCGACGGTCACAACCGCCTCGACCACACGCCGCCCCAGTTCGCGGGCGCCTGTGGCGTCGATCGAGGGGAAGCAGGCGCGGGCGGACCACTCTCCGGCGCCGAAGGCCTCGCCGGGCGTGAGAATGACTTTCCAGCGTTCTGCCAGAGCAGCCAGCAGATCCCACAGCTCATGACGCCGCAGCGCCACCTCAAGTTCCGGCCCGCCATGCGCCCGCGCGACCTCGCGCAGGTCTATGACGGTGCTGTAACGGCTACTCGGCCCACTGACCCAGCCCGGTTCGGGCAGCCCCAGCCCCTCGTACAGCGCCGCAACACGCTCCCGAAGCTCTCCGCGCACCCAGCCGAAGTAGCGCGCGCTCTGCGGATCGATGACGTCATACGCCGCGCAGAGGCATGCCAGCACCTGCAGCGGCGTAGAGAGCCCGCTCATGTGCGTGAAGCTCACGCCGCGGCTGTCGGCGATGACGCGCTCGGCCAGCGGCATCTCCGCGGGCTCCATCGCGCGGCGGCAGTAGCGGTCGTCGGCGTTCTCGCGATCCTCAGCGGCAAGACCGGCCAGCGCCTGCTGCGCGGCGCCCTCGGGGTGGATGAGGACGGTGCCGATGCGCATCCCCGCGAGGCCAAAATCTTTCGATACGCTGTAGATGCCGATGGTATTGTGCGGCAGGCGCCCGATCTCGGTCTCCCCCGGCTCGTCAAGGAACTGCGCGTAGACATAGTCGGAGACAATCGGCAGTCGCGGATTTGCCGCCACCGCGCGCTCGAGGGCATCGAGGCTGCCGGCGTCCGTCGGCACCGGCACGGGATTGCCCGGCGAGACTGTGATCGCGAGAGTGATGGCCGGGTCATCAAGCTTGCGCAGTTCCTCCGGTGACGCCGCCCAGCCGGTCGCGGGATCGCGGTAGATCGGCACCACCTCACAGCCAAGCTGGCACTCGACGAGGTCGCGCAGCGGCTCGTAGGTGGGCCACCACATCGCCACTCGATCCCCGGGCTTGACGAGACCATTTCGGCCGAGCGTGGAGGCGACCATGGCGATGCCGGTCGTGGCGCCCTCGCAGCCGATGACCTGGAATTGCGCCGCCAGATCCGCATCACCCATAAAGAGCAGCGGGGCGAGGTAGCGCGTAACGATCGGCTGAACGAAGTCGAGAGTCGGCGGTGTCGCGTATGCGCGGCCCGCGACTGCCTCGGTGAATTGATACACGATTCGGTCGCGGGAGCGCTCCGGAAATACCTCATCGGCCAGCCAGTTCCAGACCTCGGCGAGCAACTCGCAGCCATCGCGAAGACCAGGATCTGCTGCGGCGATGCGCTCGGCAAACTGCGCGAACTGCTCGGCGTGAGGCGCGGCGGGGTCGAGCGTTAGCGCCACCTCGCCATCATCGGGCGGAGCGGCGGGCGCCGCGGCAGCGTAGAGCCCCAGAACATGCCACGCGTTCAGGACGCGCCGAAGCTGCCAGTTCGCCGCACCGCGCGATGCATCAAGCAGTTGGAGATCATCACGCTGCGACCGTGCGGCGTGCTCGAGCAGCACGTCCCGCAGAAGGAACGGGCTCTTGGTGGAAACCTGCGACTGCACGTGGCACTCCTCCGATGCGCGCAGTGGTGCGCGCCAGCATGCGGGTGGTAAAAACATAGTGTAACGCCCGCCATGCAGCGGGTCAACAGGGGCGGGAGTAGATGCGAACTTTAGACGGCATTCGCGCGTCTATTTCATTGAACAACGACGTCTGGCGGTCATGAGACAGGTTTACAGCGCCCTCCGGGCGTGATATACTTCAAATGCGCACATTGACAAGTGGTGGGGGCGATCGGCATCGACGGATAGGCTGTGAGTCGGGGCTGCGAGCCGAGATCTCCGGTATCTCGTTAATCCCGGAACCCTAATAACTGCCAACAACGAACTGGCACTCGCGGCTTAATTGCCGTGACGTCCGCCTGACTTCCCGCCGATCGGGTCAGGGCCGGGCGTAATTGGATCGGCCGAAGCGTGCGCCTTTGCTCGATTAGCGCACGGGGGTAGCAGAATCGAGCTCTCCGTAGTGGACCCCGCGCCCGGGGGCCGCCTCGGATAAGAAAGCGGGCGCTACGCTCGTAGATGCTTCGGACACCCCTGTTCGGACGCGGGTTCAATTCCCGCCGCCTCCACCACTTGTCAATGGCAAACAGGCACTATCCGCGATGCGGCCCGCCATCTGTAGATGGCGGGCCGCCCGTCATTTCCGTTGCCGGTCAGGCGGACTCTGAGGATGCTATCAGATCGCGGACGGTGGTCTGGTCGTACACCTCCAGCACCGCGTCCCGCGCCCGCTCCCACATGTGATGGAAGGGGCAGTTCCCCTGCAGTTCACAATGAGCGGTGTCCATCATGCAGTGCACGGGCACGAGAGGTCCCTGGATGTAGCGGATGATCTCGCCCACCGTGATCTGCCGCTCGGCATTGGCAAGCATGTAGCCGCCCTCTTTGCCGCGCTTCGAGTCGATGAAGCCACCCGCCTTGAGTTGCGCCAGAATATTCTCCAGAAAGCGTGGCGGGATGGCCTGTGCCTCGGCAATGTCGCCGCTCTTGATCGGCCAGTCGCTCTCCCTGAGTGTGATCTCGTAGATCGCCCGCAACGCGTACTGGCACTTCTGTGAGAGTATCACCACAGTGCTCCTTCCAGATCATTACGTCTGCCTCGATAGCTCGCGATGCCAGGCAAGCGCGCCATCATAAACACTGTAAACCCATGTAACGTTCCCGCGCTGGGCGCGGTTGATGTAGATCCCACCCGACGCCTTGCGCATTTGTGCATCAATCCGCTAAACTCCTCCAAGTACCCAGGGATAGTCATAAGGTGGGAAGACACCCGAAATGAGAATCAAGCTGCTCGGCTGCGGTGTATTTGAGCCGGAGCTTTACGCGCTTGTCCCACATTCACCCCACGAAGTTGACTTCGAGCCGCTCGAGGCCGGACTGCACGAGTACCCGAACAAGCTCCGGGAGTGTGTGCAGGAGGCCATCGATCGTGCCGCGGCAGAGGGCTACGATGCGGTCGCGCTCGCGTACGGCCTCTGTGGTCGCGGCACGTCGAATGTCGCTGCCCGCGGCATCACCGTCGTCATACCTCGGGTCCACGACTGCCTCACGCTCTTCCTCGGCTCACGCGAGGAGTATCGCCGGCAGTTTCGCGAGCACCCCGGCACCTACTACATCACCCCCGGATGGTACTCGCGCAAGATGGGGATGGACCAGACGGGGCGGCCGCGAGCGTGGAGCCTTGACCCGCGCGACCATCCGCGCTGGGATGAGCTTGCCGAGCGCCATGGGGAAGAGGCCGCCGAGGAGATCATCACTTTCCTGGGAAGCTGGAAGCGCAACTATACGCGGGTGGCGGTGATTGACACCGGCTGCGAGGGCGTGGAGGAGTGCATGGGGCTGGCGGAACGTATGGCCGACAGCCTCGACTGGTGCTGCGAGCAGCTTCGCGGCGACACCTCCATGCTGCGCGACCTGGTGATGGGCGAGTGGGACGCTGAGCGCTTCCTCGTGCTGCGGCCGGGGCAGCGCTCGGAGGCGAGCGGCGACGACCAGGTGCTGATCGCGGTCTCCCCGGGCGCGCCTGGCGCTGAGGGGCCGATCCTCGATGCGCTGGTGGGCGGCGTAACGGGGGCGCTGGGCGAGCGCTCCGGCCTGGGGCTGGGCATTGACGCGGGCGGCACCTACACAGATGCGGTCATCTACGACTTTGCCGCCGGCGAGGTGCTCACTAAGGCCAAAGCGCTCACCACGCACTACGACCCCCTGATCGGCATCAGCAATGCCATTGACGCCCTCGAGCAGCAGTTCATCCCCCTCATTGGGATGGTCGCGCTCTCCACGACCCATGCGACGAATGCGATCGTGGAGGATCGCGGCGGGCAGCCCGGATGCATCATCCTGCCGCACGATGGCTTCGATGAGACGCGTGTGCTGTGGCCGCACAGGGCGATCGTTGGCGGCCGGATGAGCATCGGCGGCGACGAGCTTGTCGCGCTGGATGAGGATGAATGCCGCAAGGCGGTGCGGCGGCTGCTCGCAGAGGGCGTGGACGCCTTCGCGGTCTCTGGCTACGGCAGCACCCGCAACCCCGCGCACGAGCTACGGCTGCGCGAGATCATCGGCGAGCAGTGCGATCTGCCGGTCGTCTGCGGGCATGAACTCTCGGGGCGGCTGAACTTCCTCAGCCGCGCGAACACCGCCGCGCTGAACGCCCGACTGCTGCCGATCATTGACCGGCTGCTGGTGGCCACGCGCCGGGCGCTGGAAAAGCGCGGCATCGGCGCGCCCCTGATGATCGTCAAGGGCGATGGCTCGCTGATCAACAATGAGACGGCCCGGCAGCGCCCGGTGGAGACGGTTCTATCGGGGCCGGCGGCGAGTGTGCTGGGCGCAAGGCATCTTGCCGATCGCGATGACGCCATGATCATAGACGTCGGCGGCACCACCACGGATGCCGCGATCATCTGCGACGGGCGAGCACGGCTCTCGCCTGAGGGGGCGCGGGTGGGCGGCTGGCAGACCTCGGTGGAGGCGGTGCGCATTCGGACGACGGGCCTCGGCGGCGATAGCGCACTCGACTTCGATGCTGACCGTCGACTGCTGGTCGGCCCGCGCAGGGCGATCCCGCTCTGCTACGTCTCGGCATCCGGGCTGGCGGACGTGACGGCCGTGCTCGAGCGCGTAACGCGCTGCGACGATCTCGTCTTCACCTGCGCGATGTCGCTGGACTTCCTCCTGCCCGGGCCGATGATCGAGCACCGGAACCTCACGGACGCTGAGGAGCGACTGCTGGAGGCGCTTGAGGGCGGTGCGATCAATCGCGGCGATCTCGCGGTGCGGCTGGGGCTCGCCTCGCCGAGGCTGCTCAACATCCGCGCGATGGAGGACCGCGGTGTCATCGCGCGCAGCGCTCTCACGCCGACGGACCTGCTGCACTTCACCGGCGACTTCATGGCCTGGGATGCCGCCGCGGCGAAAGCCGGCGTGGAGGCATTCGCGCTTCTCTACGGCTGCGACAGCGCGGAGCTTGTGCGGAAGCTGTGGGCGCGCATCATCCGCCGGCTCGCGCTGATGGCGATCTCGGAGGAGCTTGGCGGCGACACCGACCTGGAGACTGAGGCAGAGAGCAGTGAAACGCTGGCGCTGCTGGTCGAGCGCCTGCTGGCAGCCGATGGCGCGGAGGCGCTGGGGCTGGTCGCGCAGTATAGGCGGCCGATCGTGGGCATCGGCGCGCCGGCGCATGCGTTCCTTCCGCCGCTGCAGGCGTCACTGGGGGGCGAGGTGCTGGTCCCCGAGCACGCCGAGGTGGCTAACGCCGTCGGGGCGATAGTGAGCCACGTGGCCGCCTCCGAGGTGGTCGCGGTGCGGCCGAGCGAGTATGATGCGTTCACCGTGTACGCTCCGGGCGGCAGGCGGGAGTTTGAGAGCCTGACGGATGCGGCCGCGTACGCCGCCGAAGAGGCCTCACGGACGGCGCGACAGCGGGCACTGGCGGCAGGCGCTACTGAGCCGCGTGTTGAAGTGGAAGTGGATCGCCGCGTGGGTAGGATCTCCACCGGCGAGGAGCAGTTGATTGAGGTCAATGTTCGCGCCACGGCGGTGGGTTACCCTACGGTGGCCGCGGCAACCTGAGCCGGACGCAGATGAGGTGCTGCAGATGGATGCGTCAGTGTTTGCGAAATGGTCTTCTCAGATAGAGGAGTTGATGGCGGGCAACCTCGAGCGACTTGTGCGCGAGGCGCTGGGGGAGTTGATCGAGGCCGGGGAGTTCGAGCTGCTGTCCCACCTGATGCTGACGGGGCCGGAATTTACCGCGCGGCGGATGACCGATGCGCTCATCAAGGTCGGTCGCTTTGAGCCGCTGATTGCCGGCGCCTGCCTGCGCAGAGAAATCAGACGCGGCGGGCAGCACGCCGGCGGCGCACTGGGGAGCAAGGCGATCTTCCGGGATTTCGAGGCGCCTGAGGCGGGTGAGCCGGGGGTGCCTGAGCATATCATGGAGGAGGCGGAGGCGATCGCAAGCCACGCCAACCAGGCGCGACGAATCGCCGCCCAGCGCGAGGCGCAGCTTGATCGCGATCCCGTCCGCCAGCACATTGTGGACCGTCTCGGCGAGTTGCTGAACACCTCGGAGGATGCGATGGAGGCAGTGATCGCCATCGCTCGGACGTCGGTCTTCGAAGAGACGGCGCGCTCCGCGGGCATGAAGCTCGGCAACAACAAGATCGTGATGGGCCGGATCAGCCGCGCCGGTCGCGTTGCGGACATGGTCGCGGTCGGTGACGCCTCAGGCTCTCAGGCGGTCAAGACGATCATTGCTCGTAGCCTCGCATCGGCGATGCCGGAAAGCTCGGACCCGTCGTACCGGGCGGCGCTGGAGTACGTCGCCGACCACCATCCGCAGGAGGCCGTGCAGCGCGCGGCACGGAAGGCTCTGGGGCGGTAGCGTTCTTCATCGGTCGAATCGGTTCGACTCCCCGAAAGGATACCCGCAGTGGACTACCGCAGCAGATGGCAACAGAGGCGGCGCGAGCGTGCAGTTCGCCTGCGCCTGATCCTGATCGTGGCGGCGGTGATTGCGGCGGTGTTCGCGATCATCTCCACGCGCGGCGTGGCAAGGCCTGCGCCCGCGGGGTACCAGCTTCTGCGGCCGGATATCTGCTGGCTCGCCGCCATCGAGGACGGGATCCTCGTAACCACCCGCTCCGGCATGCTCATCAAGCTCACGCCGGATCTGGCGCCTGCCGAGAACGGCTGGAGCGAGCCCTACACGAGTCCTGCCGGGTTGTGGGGCCGCGCTGCCGTGGCAGATGGCAACGCGCTGATCGGTGGCGCCGATGTGCGGCTTCGGGCGATCGATCTCACTACCGCACTTGCCACCTGGGAAGTTGAAGTCGGCGGCGCGGTGCCGGGAGTAACGGTGTCGGGCGGCGAAGTGTTCTTCGGTTCGGACCTTCCGGCCATCTTCTCTGTCACAACCGCCGGCGTCCGTCGGTGGAGCAGGCCGCTCGATGATCACTCGGCCTCGCCTCCGCTGGTGACCGACGATGCCATCATCACCGGGACTCTGGCCGGGCAGGTGTGCGCGCTGGACCGCCGTGACGGGTCACTGCTATGGTGCCTGGAGACAGGCGCACCGATCTTTGCCCCGCCGCGGATGGGCCCGAGCAGCATCCTGGTGGGCGACGACGCCGGGCTGCTCCACAGCGTCACGCCGGCTGGCGACCTGCTCTTCTCGCTGGAGATGAACGGTGTAATACGACACGCCGCGGGCATCAGCGGCGGCGTGCTGGTGGTGGGCGATAGTTCGGGCCTGCTCTTGCGCATCAACCCGGCGGATATGACCGAGATCTGGCGGCGGCGGCTTCCGGGGCCACTCGCGGCCGAGCCTGTGATCGTGGGCGATGTCGTCTGGGTGGGAGCGGGCGAGCACCTGCTCGCGCTGAGGGTGGAGAGCGGCGCCACTATCTGCGAACGAGTCGCCGAGGCGGAAACGAGTGATGTCATTGCCGCGCACGGACGCATCTACTGGGCGACCACAAACGGCCGGGTTCGCGCCGTCAACTGCGATGATTGAACCGGCAGCGGATTGGCGGTAGCAGATGTCCCAGCCGATGCCGCAGACGAGCACAACTCAGCTCAGCCGCCGCAACTTCAAGGTCGGCGTCATCAACGGCGCGTTCTGGCTGCTGGCCCGAGCGCTGACCGATCCCGACACCGTGCTTCCAGCTTTCGCCGTCGCACTGATGGGCGACAACCCGATCTACGTCGGGCTGCTCGTATCGCTGGTGAGCGCCGGCTGGTTCTGGCCCCCGCTGCTGATGACCACCACGATGGCGACGCGGCGCGACCGCCACGTCTACTACAAAGTCTCCGCGATCATCCGCCTGCTCTCGGTAGTCGGGCTCTGGGCGGCCGCGCGCTATCTCGCCCCGGAACGTCCCGCGCTGGCCTTCGTGGCGGTGAGCGTAAGCTACCTGGCGTTCACCTCCGGCGGCGGCATCGGCCTGATACCTTTCATGTCGGTCGTCACCGACTCGATCACCGCCTCCCGCCGGGGGCGCTTCTTCGCCATGCGCTTCTTCTTCGGCGGGCTGATGGCGTTCGGCGCGGGATTCTGGATCAGGTGGCTGCTGAGCGAGGACAGCGGACTGGCCTTTCCCGCCAACTACGCCTATCTGTTCCTCGTCGCGGCTATAGTGGCGGCAGTCTCGCTTGTGGCATGGTGGGTAGCGTGGGAGCCAGCACACAAGATCGAGACACGGGCGCTCCCACTGCGCATCCAACTGCTGAGGGGTCTGCGGAGGTTGCGGCGCCTGCCGGTCTTCCGGCGCCTCGTCGGCACGCGCCTGATGATGTCGGCATCGTACGGGCTGGTTGTGCCCTTCCTCATTCCCTATGCCTATGAGAACCTGGGCATGGTGGAGGCGATGGTCGGCGTCGCTCTGGCATCGCGCGTGCTCTGCTACTCCATGTTCAACATCCTCTGGAGCCGCGTCTCGAGCCGCTACGGCAACCGCATGCTGCTGATTACATCCGGGGTGCTGCATCTGCTGGCGATCCTGATGGCGCTGATGACGCCGCTGTTGCCACCGGTGCAGACCGGTCAGTTGCTGGGGCTGGAGTTCAGCCTGCCGCTGATCGTGCTGATGATCATCTTCGGCGCGCTGGGGGCGGCCGATTCGGGGCAGCAGACGGGGCAGAGCGCGTATCTGCTGGAGTACGCACCCGAGCGGACGCGTCCGGTCTATCTCGCCACTTACTATCTCCTCGCGCTGCCGGTATCGTTCATGCCGCTCGCCACGGCACTGCTGATAGGCCAGGCGGGGCGTTACAGTCTCGTCTTCGGATTGGGGCTGCTGGCGGCGGCGATCAACGTCGTGCTGTATACGCGGCTCGTTCGCCTCGATGGCGACGAAGCCACCGAGGCGCCATCGTCCTGACCGAGCAGCGACCCGTCCCCGTCGCCAGGATCAAAGAAAAGCCGCCCGACGATTGACGCCGGGCGGTTGCTCGACCGCGGGGTGTGACCTGGTGAGACGAATGATTCGCTACGCCCACGGCGAGCAGTCACTCTGATTGAGCTGCTGTATGCGCATTAACGCTCGCCACTATGGATCGTTTCGGTCATTTTACGTTAAGTTTTCGTGAAGAAGCTGATGTCAGGGCTCGATGTGCAGGAGGTCCTCGTCGGTGCCCTCGCCGTCTGCAACCAGCCACTGCCGCACAATCTCAAGCGCTTCGTCTCGGCTTAGTGTTCGCCCGGAAAGCTGTCGGCGCAGTTCGGACAGGCTGCGCGACCGCACGTTCTGCCCGGCCAGCGAGCGCTGCAGGTGCGTGAGCACATCATCGCCCAGCAGCGGCATGAGCGCGCGCGCGCCCATGTCTTCGGGCATCCGCACAAGCTGCGCCAACTTGCGCACCGTCTCGCCCCGGTGGGGCAGCGAGCGCAGATAGTCGGCGAGAGCCCGCTGGTTGGCCGGTGAGCGCAGCGCACCGACATACTCCTGCACTCCCCGCGCCGCGAGATCACTGACTTCCTCCGGGGCCCGCAGATGGATCTCCTCCCCCAGCCGCAGACCGCAACTGGGGCATACCGGCCGCGTTTCAAGCTCCTGCGATAGAGACAACTCGCGGCAACGCTTGGCAAGTTCGCGCTCGATCTGATCGTTGACCGCGCTTAGATCGTGCTCGACCTCGATATCGAGCCGGTCCAGCGCCGAGAGCACTCGCATCTCGGGCGTCGCGCGCAGGGTGTTGTACGGCTCGAACTCCGATGCCCGGTAGACCGCGTTGTGCCACGCGCTGTAGCGGCGCTTGTAACGGGCGAAGAAGACCTGTGCGAGCCGGACGATTGTCTGCTCCTCCCCCACCGCCTCTTCGCCCGCGTCAATCGTCGCCAGCAGCCGATCGCGCAGTTCCGCGATGTCCGAGTCCTCGGGCAGCCAGAGGTCCTCGTCCTTGAGATACTGCCGCAGCGCGACGATCTGCGGCGCAACATCCTCGGCGAAATGCTCCAGCAGTTCAACGACCCGCAGCAGGTCGCGGAGCTTGCTGACGCCGTTGGTGGTATCGAGGTACGGGTCGGCGCCCTCGATCAGATTCGCCAGGCCTTCGGCGGGGTATGCAGCCGGGTCTATCAGATTGAAGAAGCGTTCGACGTGCCCCAGTGCGCTGAAGGTCTCGCGCCAGACGGTCTGCGGCTGGTCGAGCTGGCCGCGCAGCTCATCTATCGCCGCGCGCAACTCCCCGATCCGCTCCAGCCACTCCTCCCGCGCCTCGATCAGCGCCTCCCAGATGATCGCCTGGGCGGCGTGGTCGGGGTTGGAGATGGCCTGGTCGAAGACGATGCGCGTGAGGCGCGAGAGCTTCTGCCAGTGCTCGTAGGAAAGCAGCGCCGGCCGCGCCACCATCTGCAGATGCCGGGCGATCGGCGTCGGGATGTCGGCAAGCTGCACCGGCGTCTCATGCTCATCGAGGGCCATCAGGTGGCCACGGCGGATGAGCGAGGCGATGAGCAGCTCAAAGAGCTCCGGCGGCAGGCCAAGCTCTGACTTCAGGAGATGCTCCGCGAGATCGGCGCAGACGAGCGGTCGGCCCCGCTGCGTTTCAGGGGTCTGGTCGCGCGCGCGGATACGCTGCATGACCTCGTCGGCGGCTGCCGAGCGCGCGATGTCGAGCAGGTAGGTCGGCCCCTCGGGAGTGTCCTCCCGTCGCGCGACGCCCAGCGGAATCATGAAGGCCTCGATCAGCGTCCCGAGGCGCGAGTCGGGCTCAGGATCGGCGTAGCCGGGCCGGATGAAGCGGTCTATGAGCAGGTCTATCTGGCGGCGCTCTGAGAGGAACTGCCGCGGGGCGATCCGCGCGAACTCCGGGAAGACGCGCTCGAGCGACCACGCGGCCATCGTGCTGATGGCGCTGCGCCAGTCTCCATCCATCGCGGAAAGCTCGGCGCTTGAGACCGCCTCGCCGAAGGCGCTCTCGACGGTCCCCTCGTAGTAGGCGGCTCTGACGACATCGGCAACCTGTGCGCCAAGCCGCGCCTCTTCCTCCTCAAGGCGCTGCAGGAGGCCACGCTCCTGTTCGAGGCCTTTGCGCTGGCTCAGAAGCAGCCTGCAGGCCGCGCAATCGCGCAGGGCATCAAGCTCCCGTTCGTGCAGTGAGCGCGGGATCCAGCACAGCACCGAGGCGGACCAACGCCCTGCCATCGCCCCGTCGGTTATCTCGCGCCAGCGAGAACGCTGCTGGTCGGCCGAGGTGAGCGTGGCGATGTACAGGTGTACGTTCGCGAGGTTCGCCGGCTCCGAGAGCTCCTGCACGCGGCGGTCGATCTCAAGCTCATCGAGCTTATGCACAGGCGCCAGTGAGGCAGATGCCGCCCGCGCGGTGTTGCGCCAGTGTACCTCAAGCAGCGTCTCCTCCTTCAGTTCACCCAGTGGGATCGTGGGGCCGGCGTAGGCGATCGCCGTCTGCATCAGTCGCGGGTCATCACGCGAGATGCCCTCACGCGCGAGTGACAGGCGCTCGCGCAGGGTGTCGCCAATCGGCGTATGCACCTCAATGTAGTAGACGTCCTCCGCCTCTTCGCGCCCGCGCCTCACCTCGACGAAGCGGCCGTGCAGACGTGCGGCCTCCAGCACTTCGCGCACCTGCGCTCTGTCCGCGACCGGCTTACCCTCGGCGTCCATGCCGAGCGCCTGCCACAGATCGTCCTCGCCCGGCCAGAGGTTGGCGAGGCGCAGGGCTGTGAGCGCGCGGATGACCCGGCGGAGCAGATCGGCCTGCGCCGGCGCCACCTCCGCGCCATGCGCTTCGTAGTACTCCAGCGCCTGGCCGAGGTAGGGTGCCGCATCCGGGTTGGAGCGAAGCTGCGGCTGCAGCAGGTCGAAGACCTCAGGCAGCCCGAGCGGCTGCAGATGGGTGCGCTCCGCGAGAAGGCCCGACTCCTGTGCGGCGCGCAGCACCAGCAGCAGGCCGTCCGCGCGCCCCAGCACCCGTGCGGCAAGCTCTTCGGCAGCGTGTGCCGCCTGTGGGTGCAGAGGGAAATGCTCGATGAGCGCGTCGGCATCGGCGGCCTCGCCGAAGGCGCTCTCATGCGCCGCCACCATCTGCTCAAGCGCCTCATCGGACGCCTCGCCGGCGGCGGGACGCAGCGCGTGGGCGACCACCGAGCGCATATGCGCCGCGGAGAGCGACAGGCCGCCACGGTAGAGATCAGAGATGCGGCGGGCGAGCGAGGCCTCCATCCCGGGGATCTCGCGCAGCGGCATCTCCATCGTGGCTACCGTCCAGATCGGCGCGATCTTGCCGCGATGGGCGAGGAACTCGAGGAAGACGAGATCGCCCTGCATGGCTTTGTCGTCCACCGAGGAGAGGAAGTCGCCGAGGTCGTCTATGAGGTAGAGCACGCCCGAGAGGCGCTCACCATCAACGATCTCCAGCAGCCGCGCCATCCGCTCCACGCGCGACTGCCGAAAGTCGAGGGGGTAGTTGATCGACTGCGCGAACTGGTGTCCGATGCGCACGGCGGCTTCCTCGTCGCGCTCGCGCAACTGCTCCCACGTCTCGCCGCGGGTGGAGCGGTCGGCGGTATACTCATCAAGGTCATCAGCGAAGCGCGGGACGACGTGGCGCTCGATCAGCTCGAGGGCGTACGAGTGCTGTGAGAGTGGCACCACGATCTCGTGGGGAGGCCGGCGCAGCTCCCACTCGGCCCGCTCAAAGATGATGTCCTCGAGCAGCTCCTCCCGCCCGGAGTGCTCCTCCAGCGGCAGCGGCACCACCAGCAGCGGGGCCATCTCGTGGATGGCTTTGAGATGATCGGCGAACTGCCGCTGCCTGCGGGCGAGACGTTTGCGGGCATCCGGCGCGCCGGCGAGCAGCAGCAGCGTGGCGAGCAGGTGCGACTTGCCGGCACCCGCAGGACCGGTGATGAGGAAGCCCTCGCCCTTGCCGTCGCCGGAGGAGAGGCGTTCGAGCATCGGGCCGACGGTGCCCAGCAGTTCGGGATCGTCATGGGTGTAGGCGGAGAGGATATCATCGAGCCGATCAACAGCCGCCTGATCGGGCTCACCGAGCAGGCGTCGCCGCATGGCCGCGGCATCATCAAGCTCGAAGCTGTCCTGCAGGCCCTCGATTGTGAGGAGATCGGAAAGTGTCATCTATTCCCGGCGGGTCTGACCCGCCCGAGGCTCGTCCGGAGCCGAGGGTGATTTCGCTTACTGCTTGCGGAGCCGGAACTGCTGACGTGCCTTACGGCGCCCGGGTTGCGTCTGAGGTGCGCTCATTCTGCTTCGGGAGGCGGACTCCTCCAAGGATGGCCACGGGCGCGTCGAAGACTGCGTCCCGCGGCCGACCGTCGTCGCCTTATTCGCGCCGGTCGCACTCTTCTCCTCCGTCGCTCGACTCGCCTTTACCCCTCGCGACGGCGCAGGGGCCACAACGCCAACGACCGGGCGAGCAGGGAAGCTCGCCCCTCCTGACGACGGACGACNNGGGATGCCACGCAAGCGAACTACGACCGCGGCGCTTCGCGCTGCCCCCTACGGCAATACCGCGCACCACCCGCACGTGAAGGCAAGGTCCCTAAGGGGGAGGTGAAGCTTCACCAACCGCGAAAGAAGCGAAGTGACGTGAGGCGCAACAGGCGGTCGTTCGTCTGGAGGCTTTCAGGGAGGTACCGGAGCATGCTCTCAGTGGCCATCTGCGGCGCGGGAGGGCTCGGCAGACGCCACGCCGAGAACTTTCGACTGATCCCCGATACGCAAGTCACGCTGATCCACGACGCCGTGCCCGAGGCTGCAAGCGCACTGGCAGATCAACTCGGCGCCCGCGTCGCCGGTAGCGAGTCCGAAGTCTTCGGTGATGACATTGACATCGTCGTCATCGCCACGCCCACGCCGCTGCACGCGTACTACACAATCAAGGCCGCGGAGGCGGGCAAGCACGTCTTCTGCGAGAAGCCGATGTGCCGGACGCTCGCGCAGGGCGAGGAGATGCTTGCGGCAGTCGAAGAGGCCAGCGTCACCTTCATGGTCGGCCACGTGCTGCGGCTCTTCCCGCAGTATGCGCGCGCACATGACCTGATCGTGGCGGGCGAGATCGGTGAGGTCGGGGTGGCGCGCACCAGCCGCATCAACACCATGCCCTCAGGCCGCGGAAGCTGGTTCCAGGACTACGCCCTCTCCGGCGGAGTCACGCTTGACATGACCATCCACGACTTCGACTGGCTGCTGTGGACCTTCGGCCCCGCCGAGCGCGTCTACTCGGTGGGCGCCCATCAGCACATGCCGCTGCTGGATTACGCCCTCACCACCATCCGCTTCGAGAGCGGCGCGATCGCTCACGCGGAGGGGAGCTGGGCCGACACAGGCGCATTCCGCACCAGCTTCGACATCGCCGGCAGCAAGGGCCTCCTGCGCCACGACAGCACACAGATGGCGACGCTCACCGTCCAGCGGCGCGGGGTGCAGGAGGGCGTGGCCGGTGTCCAGGTGCCGGAGAGCCCTGCCGCCAGGTCGCCCTACATGATGGAGGACGAGCATTTCGTGGAGTGTGTGCTGAGCGGCGACGAGCCTTCTATCACCGGGCGGGAGGCGCTGGAGGCGGTTCGCCTCGCGCTGGCCGCGCTCGAGTCAAACGAGGCCGCGGGCAAGGTCGTTGAGCTGTAGCCGGCCACTGAGCGGGCATCCCACTGCACCGCTGCTGCCGCAGATTGATTGCATGGAGGTAGGCTGCCATGTCGGTACGTCTCGGGATCATGAGCTTCGCGCACCTGCACGCGGACTTCTACGCGACAGCCATCAGCGGGCTGGACGATGTCGAACTCGTCGGCGTCTGGGATGACAACCCGAAGCGTGGCGAGGACGCGGCCGCGAGGTATGGGACGGAGTTCTTCGCCAAGCCCGAGGAATTGTTCGCGCCGGTCAACGAGCTTCAGGGCGTCATCGTGACGAGTGAGAACGTGCATCACAAACGCGATGTGCTGGCGGCGTGTAAGGCCGGGGTGGACATTCTCTGCGAGAAGCCGATCTCGACGAATATCCGGGACGCGCGCGTGATGATTGACGAGTGCGAGCGAGCGGGCGTGCAGCTTATGATCGCCTTCCCATGCCGCTACTCCCCCGCATTCCTCCGGCTGCGCGATCTCGTCAGTGGCGGCGAGCTTGGCGAGATCGTCTGCATCAAGGGCACCAACCGCGGGCAGAATCCCGGTGGCTGGTTCACCGACCCGTCACTCTCGGGGGGCGGATCTGCGATTGACCACACGGTGCATGTGGTTGATGTGATCCGCGCGCTGCTGGGCGAAGAGGTCACTAAGGTGTACGCGGAGATGGACACCGTTTTCGACCCCGATCTTCCCGCTGAGGATGCGGCCATCCTGACGATGAACTTCGACGGCGGTACGGTGGTCACTCTCGATGCGTCATGGTCACGCCCGGCGAACTACCCAACGTGGGGCGACGTGACGATGACACTGATCGGGACAAAGGGCAACGCTTCGGCGGACCTGTTCGTCGAGCATGTGGACACATGGCGCGCGGGCGATGGGACGTTCCTTTGGGAGCCCTACGGACACGACGCGAACGCCGACCTGATCGCGGACTTCGCGCGCTGCGTGGAGAGCGGTGCGCCGGTGCCGATCACCGGGTATGACGGGTTGAAGGCGATGGAGGTCGCACTGGGCGCCTATCGCGCCGATCAGACCGGTGAGCCGGTCGGTCTGCCGCTGGTCTGAAGCGGGAGCAACATCAGAGCGTCGGGCGCAGATCTCACAATCGAATCGAGGGATGCTCATGTTCTTTCTCACAAGATTCAGTGGTATCGTCTTCTTCCTGCTGGCCGCGATCACCATCGTCTTCAGTGTGGTGGATACCGCTCCGGAGCTGGCGGCGGCGAACGCGGCGCTGGGCGATGAGCCGATCGGCAGCAGCGTGAAGTTCAGAATCGGCAGCGAGGTCGTCTTTGACGTCATTGCGCTGGCGGTCTTCGTGCTCATCGGATACTTCCTCTGGACGTCAGAGATCCAGCAGACGTGGGGGGTGGTGATCGCCTTCCTGCTTATCGCCGGGTCAGTGCTGATCCGGGTGCAGCCGTTGCTGCCGATGGACGTGGCGAGGCACTCGCCGGGGCTGGTGTTCTGGGGGGCCATGGTGGTGGATGACTTCTATCCGTCGCTGCCACCGACGGGTGTGCAGCGGCGCGTGACTACCTATCCGTCGAGCCAGTGGTACTACCTCGTCGTCAGTGAAAACAACCTCTCGCGGTCAGAGCCGCAACCCGGTAAGAGTGTGGTGCTCAACTTCACGGACGCGCAGAGCGAGGCGGGGACGTTCTACTCACGCGGAGTGCAGGGGGCGCAGGTCACAGGGACCCTCGCGGGCACCCGCACTGTTCTTGACTACGATCACAAACGCGACGTGTACTCCGTCCCGCACATGATGGTGCAGAAGGTCGAGCCTGTCGGCGCACGTAGATCGCAGCAGTAGGGGCGCAGCGGAGGAAGATGGACGAGAGACTCGACGGACAGCTCGCGATCATTGCCACGATGCTCGTGGTGGTACTGCTGTTCGGGCAGATCGTGCTGATGGCGATGCACGTCTGGGCGCCGATCACTCACACCGCCGACCGGCTGATCGTGGATGAGGACGCGCCGATCGGCGATGAGCCGGTTGCTGAGGGGCCGGAGGGGACGTATGAGGCGCCCCGAGGGCCGTGGTACGGGGTGGGGATCGCGCTCAGCGTGACGGCGGGCATGCTCGGGCTCTTTGCCGCGTGGCGCATCCGCGACGGGAGCACCGAACGCAACCGCTGGATCTCGGTGCTGGTGCTGGCTGCGCTCGTTGTGGTGTGGGGCATCTTCACGTTGCGGTTGATAGCCCGCTCACCTCAGATGTTTGGCCGCCTCTGATATGCTACACTCACGGCAATGAATGAGCACCTCCGGCCGATAGCGTCCCGCAAGCGCGCTGAGATCACCGCAGAGATGGAGGAGTTGCCCCAGCATGAACTGGTGCAGCGCTCCCTCAGCGGCGTAGAGCCCCGCCGCAACCTCATCGCCGCCCTGACCGGCCGCGAGTTGCGGCTGATCGCGGAGATCCGTCGCCCTGCGCGCGAGCACCCGGAGGCGGCACTGATGAGCGATCCGCGCTACGTGGCGCAGGAGTTCGCGGGCGCCGGTGCGGCTGCCATCAGTGTGGTGACGGATGACCCACGTTGCGGCACAGAGCAGCACCTGCTACGCCGCGCGCGCCGCTACATGGCGCTGCCGGTGATGCAGTGGGACTGGTTCGTGGATGAGTATCAGGTCTACCGCGCGTGGGACGATGGCGCCGATGCGGTGGCGCTGGTGGTCGGCCTCGTTGACGACGACACGCTCCAGCGGATGATGCGGGCGGCATGGAAACTACGTGTCGCGGCGGTGCCGGTGGTGCGCGATGAGCTTGAGGTGGACAGCGCGCTGGCGGCGGGGGCGGAGATTGTCTGCATACACAACAGCGACTTCGACGGTGGCGAAGCGGATATTGAGGTAACCGAGCGGCTGGCGCGGCTGATCCCCGGCAACGTGCTGGTCATCGCCGCGCGGGGCATCGTGACGCGGGCGGATGCCGAGCGCGTGGCGGCCGCCGGTGCCGACGCGGCGCTCTTCGAGCCGCCGGCCGATTACGATCTGGCGAAGGACGCCATCCGCGATCTGCGGGGAGTGCCGGCCCCGGGGCGCCATGCAGACGGCGCCCCGCGTACGCCGGAGGAACTGGAGGAAAAGTGACATGGAGATCAGACCTGAAGAGATCATCGGCATGATTGATCACGCGGTGCTGGCGCCCGACGCCACGCGCGATGACGTGCTGGCGGCATGCGAACTCTGTGCCGAACTGCGCACCGCGAGCATCTGCATCCACCCGCGCTGGGTAGAGCTTGCGGTCGCGGCACTGGAGGGGACTGAGGTTAGCGTGGGGACGGTGGCGGGCTTTCCGCTCGGCGCCACGACCAGCGAGGTGAAGGCATTCGAGGCGCGGCAGGCGGTAGCGCGTGGCGCCGATGAGATAGACATGGTCCTGGCGATCACGGCGCTCAAGTCTGGCGACCACTCAGCGGTGCGCGAGGATATCGCGGCGGTCGTGGGCGCAGCCTACGCGGCGAACCTCGAGGAGCCCGTGGTGAAGGTGATTCTGGAAACCTGCTATCTCACCGACGAGGAGAAACGCGTAGCGGTGCAGCTTGCGGTGGGTGCAGGCGCGGACTTCGTGAAGACCTCGACCGGCCTTGGCCCTGAAGGTGCGACGGTGGAGAACGTGCGCCTTCTGCGGGAGGTAGCGCCGGAGAGCGTCGGGGTGAAGGCCGCGGGTGGCATCCGGACGCTTGCGGGCTGCCGCGCGATGATCGAGGCGGGCGCGAACCGCATCGGCACAAGCTCCACGCGCAAGATCGCGGAGGAGTTGCACGCCGCAGGATCGGCCGGCTGAGGAGGATCGCCACGCCTACCTACAGCGACGAGGGTGTGACTCTTATCGCCCATGCGTTCCGGGGCACCGGGCGCATGGTGAGTTTCTGCACCCGCGAACATGGTCTTGTGCAGGCAGTCGCGCAGGGTATCGGCAAACCGGGTAGCTCCCTCGCGCCGGCGGTCGAGCTTTTCACCCTGTCGCACCTGTTCTTCGCCGAAGCGCGCGGCGCCGATCGCCTCAGCCAGGCGCGTGTCATTGAGCCCTTCTACCCCCTTCGCCGCGACATGACCCGCTACGGCCACGCCGCTGTCGCCTGCGAGCTGATCGTGCGCACCACCGAGGCGGGCCAGCGCGTTCCGGGCCTCTTCGACATGCTGGTGAGCTACCTGCGAGCGATGCAGAGCACGGGCAATCCCCGCCTTCTGAGCTGGGCCTTTGAGCTGGCCTACCTGCAGATGAGCGGCATTGGCCCGGCGATCGATCGCTGCCCGGTCTGCGGCGAAGCCTGCACGGGCGGGGCGTACGTCGCCTCCCATGGCGGCGTGGTCTGCGGGCGCTGCATGCCCGAGGCCGGCCCCTCTCTCACCATCTCGCGCGGCACCGTGCGCACCCTGGGGGCGATGCAGCATTTCGACATCGACCGCCTCGACCGCCTGCACCTTGCCCCTGCGACTGCTGAGGAGCTTGGGCGGCTGGTCCGCGATCACATCCGCTATCATCTCGACATCAGCCTCAAGAGCGAGAAGTTTGTGAATGGCCTGAGCCAGTGGCGGCCGCCGCCGAGGCGATCTGCACCGGACGTCGAAGATGGGGATGGAGGTGACGCGCGTGACGGATGAGCAGGTGGCCGAGAGCCTCGAGCAGATCGCGCAGATCCTACAGATCGAGGGCGCGGATGTCTTCCGCCGGCGCAGCTATGAGCGCGCCGCGGAGGCTGTGCGCGGTCTCGGGCGCAGCCTGGTGGAGATACGCGAGACGGAGCCGAAGGGCCTTCAGAGCATCCCCGGCATCGGCGAGGCGATCTCGAAGAAGATCGAGGAGATGCTCGACACCGGCGAGCTTGCCTACCTCAACGAGATGCTGGAGCACTACCCGCCGGGGTTCCTCGAACTGCTGCGCATCCCCGGCCTCGGGCCATCGCGCGCGGGCCTGCTCTACCACGAGCTTGGCATCGGCAGCGTGGATGAGCTTGAGGAGGCCTGCGTCCGGGGACAGGTGCGCGAACTCAAGGGGATGGGCGAGAAGACCGAGCAGAAGCTCCTGCAGTCGATCGAGCGCTACTGGCGCGGGATGGAGCGGGCGCTGCTCGGGGAGGTGCTACCGCGCGCGGAGGCGCTGGTGGAGATGGTGCGCGCGCTCCCGGCGGTTGAGCGGGCGGATTTTGCCGGTAGTGTGCGGCGCGCAAAGGAGACGGTGGGCGACCTCGACCTGCTCGCGACGGCGCGCGATCAGGCGGCAGTCTGCAGAGCTTTCGCCGAATCGGGGGCGCTGTCGGCGGTCGAACTGAGCGGCGATACGAAGGTGAGCGGGCGCCTGCATGGCGGGCGGCAGATGGACCTGCGGGTGGTTGAGCCGGAAAGCTACGGCGCGGCGCTCGTCTACTTCACCGGCTCGCAGCAGCACAACATCCGCCTGCGCGAACGCGGCCAGTCGCTCAAGCTGAAGGTGAACGAGTACGGCGTCTTCCGCGGCGGGAAGGATGGGCCGGAGGGCGAGCGGGTTGCAGGCGAGACCGAGGAGAGCGTCTACGCGGCGCTGGGGCTGGCCTGGATCCCGCCGGAGCTTCGCGAGGACCGCGGGGAGATACAGGCCGCCGCGACTGGTGAACTGCCCGACCTGATCGACATCGGCGACATCCGCGCCGACCTGCACATGCACACGACCGCCAGCGACGGGCGCGCTTCGATCGCCGAGTACGCTGAGGCAGCCATGAAGCGCGGCTTCACGCACATCGGCATCACCGACCACTCCCCGGCGCTGGTGATCGCCCGCGGCATCGGCGCAGACAGCCTGCGCAGGCAGCGTGATGAGATAGACGCGCTCAACGCGCGCTATGAGGCGGAGGGCCGCGACTTCCGTGTGCTGCTGGGGAGCGAGGCCGACATCCTGATGGATGGCGCGGTTGACGCCTCGGCGGAGGCGCTGGAGGTGGTGGACTACGTGATCGGCGCGATCCACCAGGGCTTCTCGCAGGATGGCGAGCGCATCACCGGGCGGATCACACAGGCGCTGGAGAGTGGCGTGATAGACATCCTCGCGCACCCGACGGGGCGTCTGCTGCTGCGCCGCGACCCTTACGCGGTGGACATCTCGGCAGTGATTGACGTCGCGGCGAAGCATGACGTGGCGCTGGAGATCAACGCCTCGTACGACCGCCTCGATCTGTCTGATGTGCATTCGCGGCTGGCGCGGGAGCGTGGGGCGCTGCTTGCCATCAACACCGACTCGCACTCACTCGGGGAGTTCGACCTGCTGCGCTACGGCGTGCTGACCGCGCGGCGTGGATGGGTGGAGGCCGAGGGCGTCATCAATACCTGGCCGCTGCCGCGCCTGCAGGAGTGGCTTGCGAAGAGGCGCGGCTGAGCACGGGGGCACCCGCAGCGGTCGCATGGTTGTCTTCGCTTCTCCCCTGTGCTAAGATTCGCGCGTTGTCATGACGCCACGCGAGAGCGCGTGGCCTGCCTGGTCGCTGCCACGGAGTTGCCGCCCTGATGGAGCTTCAGTCGCGCCTGATCCTCATGCTGTCGGTCATCCTCGGTTCGCTCGCGCTCGGTTACACCGCGCGCAAGCTCCGCCTGCTGCCGGAGGCGCTGTCGCCGCAGATCACGCGCACCGCGATGATCTGGCTGCAACCGCCGCTGCTGGCGCTGCTCATCTGGGGGCTGCAGGCGCCGGGGTGGCAGACGGCGCTACTGCCGGTGATCCTCGCGGCGCTGATCCTCATCATGTGGCCGATCGGCGCCGGGTCGGCGCGGCTGATGGGACTGCAGCGGCGGCAGTCGGGGGCGTTCACGCTCTCGTTCATGTTCTCCAACATGGGCCTGACCTACGGCGCATTCGTCTGCTACATCCTTATTGGCGAACAGGGCGCGGCGCTGGGGATGATCTGGTGCCTGTCATTCACGCCGATGCTCTACGGCCTCGGCTTCATCATCGCGCGGCGCTACGGCGGCGAAGAGCACCGGTCGGTGGTGCAGACGCTTGGAGATATGCTGCGCGGGCCGGAGAGCCGCAATCCGCTGCTGGGCTTCGCGGCAGGCGCTGTGCTCTACGTCCTGCTGCCGGAGCGCCCCGCGGTCGTGGGGCAGATCGTGGACGTGCTGGTGCCTTTATCCACCGCGATCTTCCTCTTCGCGATCGGCCTCTCACTGCGCCTGACGTCAGTGATCACGTACCGGCGCGAAGCAGTCGCGGTGGGAGCGGCGAAGTTCCTCATCATGCCCGCGCTGGCGCTGGCGCTGGCGTGGCTGGTCGGCTACTGGGCGATGGAGGACCACGCGCTGCTGCAGGTGGTCTTCGTGCAGAGCACCGCGCCCGCGTCGATCATGGGCCTCGTGGCCTCGCAGATCTTCGACCTCGACGAGCAACTCTCCAACGCGGCGTGGCTCACGACGAACCTCGCCGCGGTTGCGCTCGCGCCGGTGGTGCTGCGCATCGCCGCCGGGCTGTAGGCGTTACTCCCCCGTCGTCACCACCAGGCTCTTCATGTAGTCGAGCGCCTGCTGGTTGTCCGTCGCCGGGAACTCCCACAGCATCAGGTGCGCGGCATCTATGCCCGCCGGATAGTCGAGCGTGGCCTTCACGGAGTACTTGCCCACCTGCACGCACGCAGCAGCGACCTCGTCAGGGTTGTACAGCACTGCGTTGGTGCTCTGATGAGTGCGCTCGCCGGGGTTGTTCTTGCGGTCGTAGAAGAACACCCACGGCTCGGCGGAGGGGTCAAGCTCCACGGCCTCAGCGGTATCCGCGCCCACCGCGTCCCCCTGCATGACCTCGCGCTGCGCCGTTACCGCCCAGCGCTCGTTCTTGTCATACTCGCCCTTGTTAAACTCGCCGGGGTAGCCGGTCAGGCTGATGCGGGCGCCCTCCTGTGGCGCGGGCCAGTCCACCGTGGCGAAGAGTATCTCGCTCTGAGTCTCCGAGCCGAACTCAACGACCGTCGCCTCCGGTTCGGTGGCGAAGACAAAGCGCACCAACTCTGCTGTGATCTCAACGGTCGCCGGGGCGGCGAAGATATCCGCACCGTCCACCTCAATGCGCATGAAGCCGCCGCTGTACCACCCGCGCTTGGAAAAGTGCAGGCCGGGCCGTCGCGCCATGAGGCCGATCGCCTGCACCAAACTCTCCTGCGCGGGCGTCTGCAGCGTCTGTATCACCAGCCTGTAATCCACGTTGCCGGTGATCAGGTCAATTTCGCGCTGCCACGTTGTCCCCGCATCAGTCTGCCCGAGTTGCTGCGCCTGGTGGTCGTCTATCTCCAGCGCAAAGGCGCAGACAGCCGAAGTGACCGTCAGTGCCGCAATCAGCGTGAGCGTTCGCATCTTCATCGTCCGCACCTCACTGCACCTGCACATTGATGATGCTCTCTTCGCCGGTGATGACCTCAGTCAGCCGCACCGTCCACGCACCGGTCTCAGCGTTCAGCGCCAGCGGCAGGCGCACCTCGGTGCCTTCCGCGGCGGCAAAATGCACGCCATCATGCCACTCGCGCGGCTGCCCATCAGGCCCGCACAGCTCAACGCGCACCGGATAGCCTCCGTCGAGGTTGCTCGACAGCCGCAGTTGCAGCGTCTCTCCCCGCATAACGGACGCGGGAGCGTCCACCTCAAGCTCGGGCGACTCGGGCAGCACTGCGTAAAGCCGCGCAACGCCCGGCTCGATCGCGTCGGTGACCGAAGCGCCCTGCCCGAGGTAGCGCCCGCTGCGCACCTCCCAGACATGACCGGCGGTCGGAAGCGTCACCGTCACCTGCTCGGGCAGATCAAGCCTCGTGGCATGCCCGCGCAGCAGCAGCGTCCCCGCATACTGTGCCGCGCCTTCGCGGAAGTGGCCGACTTCGGCCGGGATCGGGGTGCCATCGGGAGCGGTGATTGAGGCCGCCGCGACTACATCCAGCCGCTGCATGAGGTCGCGCAGGAAGCTGCCCCGGGGGAGGGAGAAGTCGAACTTCGCGGCGCCGAGGTAGATGCCGCGGCCCTGCCCCTGTCGGTGCTCGGCGACATTCGCCGCGCCGGATGAGCCGCCGAAGCGGACGGTCATGCCGCCGAACTCCACGCTGCGGCCCGCGCCCGTCGCCAGCGCCTCGCCGGAGGTCCGCACACCGGCCTCGGAGATGGCTGCGCGGAAGCTCTCGCCTCCGGGGGTGGTGATTGCGCGCCCTTGAGCGTGAGCGCCGAACCGCTGCGGGTCACGCCAAGGATCTCATCCAGCGCGCCCTGCGCTCGCGGCTGTCCGTGCTGATCGTAGATGCCCGTCTGGGCGTCGGCGATGACCGTGCCGCCCTGCTCGACGAAGCGCGCGATCTGCTCGGCCTCGGCATCGGTGACTACCAGCGACAGCGGCATCACCAGCACCCGGTAGCCGGCATCTATCAGCTCGCCCGCCTCGATCTGCCGGTCGGAGACGAAGCGCGGGATATGTCCCCAGCGCCGGAGTTCATCGTTCCACTCCATGATGTTGTCGGTCCACGCGCGGTAGGTGTCCACCTCGGAGACGTGCTTGAGGAGGAAGCTCAGTTCGCACGAGAGCATCGAGTGATGAATTGCCACCGGCGACCAGACGTAGTCGGCATGGCCGAGCATATCCCCCGTGCCCGCCTGCAGTTCCTGCAGGTAGGGCTTCATGAACTCCCCGTAGGGGGTGAGGGTCAGGTCCGGCGAGACCATCAGCGGCACGTACCAGTAGGAGAGCATGTTCTGCCCGTGCAGGAGCGAGCGCCAGATGTCCTCGCGCTCGTCCTCCTCAACGCCGCAGTAGCCGATGGACCAGCTTCCGAGCATTGACGCCTCGCGGTCGCCGAAGGAGATCGGAATGTCGCCGGTGCCGTAGAAGGACAGCACGTTCTCATACTCCATCCGGCGCGACCAGTCGTAGCCGCCGTAGGCGGAGAACTTGGGTTGGATGCCGCTCTCCCCCACCAGCGCGTCGGGGTCAATCTCCCGGATGCGGTCGCGGCTGAAGCGGAACCACTCGGCGTAGACCTCGTTCATGTAGTCGCGATGCGCCAGCCATGACGACGGGTTGCCGGTCTCCACGGCCTGCTCCCACGTGAGCGGCACGAGCTCATCGAAGCTCGCCCAGTCGCTGTGCCAGGCGGCGTTGAGCGCCGCGACGGTGCCGAACTGCTCGCGCAATTTGTCGCGGAAGCCCGCGAGGCACCACTGCGAGTAGCAGACATCGAAGGGCGAACCGCCGCCCTCGGTCGTCAGCGACATCTCATCGCCAAGCTGGTAGGTGATCGGCCCGTAGTTACGCGCTGCCTCAGCGGCCATGTGCAGGCGGCCCTCGGTGGCGCTCTGGCGATACTCCGGGTCATTGAAGCACGGGTTGCGCTCGAGCAGCGACAGGTCGCGTGTCTCCTGCCACTGCGCGAGGAGCTTCGTGTCCGCGATGTGCACGCGGTTGATGTTGCAGACGTTCAGGCGCATGTTCGCTTCGGGGGCGAACTGCGTGTGGTCGTCGATGTACCAGTTTGTCCCGGAGTGCTCGATGTCGAAGCCTGCCCTGCGCGCCTGCCGCAGCATCTCCGGATAGGCGTGGAAGGCGGTGGAGTTGTGCCCGCCCCAGAGCAGCAGGTGGAAGGGCTCCTTCGGCCCCCATGCCTCGGGCACGAAGAGCGTTGCGCTCTCGGCGGCCATGCGCTCAGCGTCGGAGACGGTGGCAGTGACGTAGTGCTTGACCGCCAGCGGCTCACGCACCGCGAATCGCCACGGCACCTCGACCGTGCCGGCGGCATCTCCCGCGGCGGGCACAGTGGCCGTCTGCGTTGCGCGCTGCACCACGCGGCCCCAGTTGTCCCGAAGCTCGAAGAGCACCTCGCACTCCCGCTGCTCCGCGCCGTGGTTGGCCACCGTTGCGGCGGCAGTTATCTCTTCGCCCGGCGCGGCGGCGTTCGATGACAGCACGACCTCGGTGATGCTCAGCGGGCGCTCGATGAGGATCTGCTGCGAGCGCCAGTCCGCCACCGTGCCGTCCGCGTGGCGCAGACGAGCGGTGGCGAAACAGTCCCCCGCCGGGATACCCTCCGGCAGCGGCAGGCTCACGCTCCGCATCCCTGCGGCAACGGGCGCCTGAAGCTCCCCGAGCATCTCATGCTTGCCACGCCAGATCGTGACGTCGACGCTCAGCCCCTCCGGCGGCGCTCCGGCCATGTCAATCTGCAACTGATCATCTGCAGCCCGCATCTGGCCGAGACCCTGCGCCGGTTCGCGACCCGCCGCCCAGAGCATCGCCCGCGCGACGAGCGAGTAGTACATCTCCTCATGCGCGAAGTCCGTGCCGAAGTAGAACGTATCCGGGCAAAGGCCCCAGCACGGGCCGTTCATGACGACGATGCGACCCTCGCCGAGCTGCCCTACGCGGATGCCGTCGAGCCTGTAGCCCGGCAGCAGATCGAAGGCGTAGCCGGTGGTGATCCAGTGTGCCTCCACCACCGGTTGCGCGGCCTCGATGGCGGCGGCCAGTTCTCCGTCGGCCTCCTGTGGCGACACGTAGACCAGCCCTGTGCCGCTCTTCACGCGCTCAACGATCGCCTCCCGCGCCTCCGCCGGCAGCGTCTGCCATGACAGGTCGTGGCGCTTGTACTTGCGCTGGTAGCTGTCGCCGATGACCAGCACGTCAAGGTCACCCGCGCCCGCAATGTCGCCCGCCAGCGCGTCGAGGCCCTTCTTGCGCGCCTCGCGCGGCTTGCCAAGCTGCGGGTCGATCCAGTGAGTGAAGCGATCCGCGCCCTCTCTCGCTATGATCGTGCCATACTTCGCCTCAAGGTCGATGCGCTGGTCGAGTTCCACGATGTCACGCAGCGTCTGCATGTCCAGCATGAAGAACGCGCTGAGCGGCCCGCCGGGAAGCTTCGGCGCCAGCGGCACGCTCGGCATCTGATAGTCGTAAGAAAGCTCATAGCGCCACGGCACCTCATCGGCGGCCATCCGGATGCGCGGTTCCAGCGGCTCCATGGCGTATCTTGCCTCGCCCGCGCGCATCCACGCCCGTTCGAGATCGGTCAGCAGTGTGCCATCAGTGGAGAGCACGCGAGCGTTGATCGCGACATCCGTGCCACCGGCGGGAAGATCGATCGCGACGCTCGTGCTCTCGCCCGGCTGCAGGGAGATGTCCGTCGCGGCGAGTTCGACGGTCTCGCCGGTGGTGAGGGTGCGCAGCGAAGTGACCAGCCGCCCCTCCACCGGTGCGGCGGCGACAAGGTGCACCGTCGCCCGTGAGGCTGCTTCGTCAACGGTGATTCCTCCCGCCACGCCGCCGCCAGCGCCATGCAGAGCGGGCAGGCCGACAAAGGGCATGATGTTGAACGAGGTGGTGAACTCGTCGCCGAAGTTCACCATCGTCGGCACGAAGCGCCACTCCATCGTCGCGCCGGTCTTGTGCCCGAAGAACGTGTAGAGCGACTCGAGGTGCGGATAGTCCATCGTGCAGACGTAGCCGACGCCGTTCTCACCGATGCCGCCGAGCCAACCACGCGAGGGCTCGCGGTAAAACTCCTGCGCGGTCTCCGCCTCGGGGTCGTAGATTCGCTCGATCACGCCGTCTGTGGTGGGTATGTAGCAGGTGTTGACGCCCGTGCTGTAGAGGAGATTGTGAAACCACGGGCTCACCTCCATCGCCAGCCGGGAGCGCGGGGCGTTGCGATAGGCGTAGTCAACCTGCACGTCCGCGCGGCCGTCGCGAACGATGACGGTCTTGCAGATCTCGATGAACTTGAGGTCGCCGGTTTCGCCGGTGCGGGAAAGTTGCACCTCGACCCGGTCATCAAGTTGCTTTACCTCGGCGATGTAGGGCTTCTGAAAGAAGTCGCCGCGGAAGGGCTCCTGCCCCCAGAGATGGTCCTCGAGGATGCCGATCTCCCCGGTCAATTCGGTGTCGTGATAGACCAGCGAGTTGATAATCCCGCCCATTGCCGGATCGATCACCAGCCGCACGATACCGTTGTCAACGCGTATCTCCTCATTCGCGTCGTCGTCGAAGTTGCCACGCGTCACCGTCAGTTCGGCCATGGCTGATGTGGCGAGTAGGGCGGCAATGATGATCGCGATCGCGCGCTTCATTTCAGGCCTCCTGCACTGGTCTGGGGATCGAGGCATCATTTCCAACTGATACGGCCGCAGACCTTCCGCTGTAACAGTCGCGAGATCGCGGCAAGGAATCACAGCGCCCGCGGCGAACTGCCCCGCACAGCTTTGCGCCAACAGGCTCATAACGAGCGTGCAGCTTCATGAGGAGGAGACCCATGATGGCCGAAAAGCCCACTATCCCCGATTCGGAGTTCCAGCAGCGCTGGCAGACGCTGCAACAGAAGATGGATGAGCAGAATCTCGATGTCGTGATCGCTCACGGACACGAAGCCGACCCGGCGAACGTGCGCTATCTCTCCGATTACTGGCCGCTCTTTGAGACCGGCGGCGTGGCGGTGGGCCGCGAAGGCGACCCGGCACTGCTCATCGGCCCCGAATCACTCACCTTCGCACAGGGCCGCAGCCGCATCGCGCAGATCATGCAGATCCTGCAATATCGCGAGTCCGCAGAGCCTGACTACCCCGGCATGGAGCTTGACACCTTCGGCGACGTCTTCGACGCCGTCGGCGGCGGCAACGTCAAGCGCATCGGTATAGCCGGCATGTCCATCCTCCCGATGACCATCTACGATGCCATCGTGGAGGCTGCGGGCGATGCGGAAGTCGTCAAGGCCGATGACCTGCTGACCGACATGCGCATGGTCAAGTCCGAGAACGAGCTTGCCTGCATGCGCGAGGCTTTCCGCATCAGCGAGATCGCGACGGAAAAGGTCCTCAACGAGATGAAAGCGGGCATGACCGAGCAGCAGGTAGTCGGCATCGCACAGGGCGCCATGTACGCCGAGGGCGCCGAGTACGAGGGCCATCCGACTTACGTCCTCTCCGGCGATGCCAGCACGCATGCCATCGGCCGCCCCAGCCCGAAGGTCCTCCGCGAGGGCGAGATGATCCAGCTTAACATCGGCGCGCTGGTGAGCGGCTACTCGTCTTCGGTCGGCCGGCCGGTCTGCATCGGCTCCATGCCCGCGGACATGCGCGAACTGGTTGAGGTGGGCCTTGAGGCGCACTACAAGACCATGGAGTTCATGAAGGCGGGCGTCCCGGCCTCCGAGGTGGTCGTGAAGTTCGAGAAGTTCCTCGAGGAGAAGGGCTACGCGCAGTATCTCCTCTACGGTCCCTGCCACGCCATCGGCCTGATGGAGGTCGAGCGGCCGTGGATGGAGAGCAGTTCGACCTACGATCTCGCGGAGAACATGACCTACCAGGTGGACACATTCCTCTACAAGGAGGGCCAGTTCGGCCTGCGCTGGGAGGATGGCGTGATCGTCACCGCCGACGGCGTGGAGACGCTGTCGGACAAGTTCCTCGAGGTCATTGAGTTGTAACGGCAACAGGCGGCAACGGCCGTCGTTGAGGAGGGGCGGGCTTCCCTGCCCGCCCACGCCGTTCCGGAAACCGGGCCTCCGTATCGGCCCGCGCAAGGAAGACGATGTGCAACAACAGGGCGGGCGAAGAAGCCCGCCCCTCCGTACGCCTGTGGAGGCTACCCATGCCCGACATGCAATGGTGGCGCGAGGCGCGCTTTGGGATGTTCATCCACTGGGGGATCTACGCTGTGGCCGCCGGTCGGTGGAAGGGCGAGTTCGTCCCCTCCCTCGGCGAGTGGGTCATGTACAACGCGAAGATCCCCGTCGAGGAGTATGAGACGCTGGCCGGGCAGTTCAACCCCGTCAAGTTCGATGCCGAGGAGTGGGTGTCGCTTGCGAAGCGCGCGGGGATGCGCTACCTCACGATCACGGCAAAGCATCACGACGGCTTCGCGATGTTCGACTCGCCCTCAAGCGACTTCGACATCGTTGACGCCACGCCCTACGGCCACGACATCATGGCCGATCTCGCCGAGGCCTGTCAGCGGCACGGGATCAAGCTCTGCTTCTACTACTCGCAGGCGCAGGACTGGCACCATCCCGGCGGCGAGGGGCACTGGGACCGCGCCGACCACTGGCACAAGAAGACCGTCTCCGATGAGGAGTTCGCGGCCTACCTCGAGGAGAAGGCGAAGCCGCAAGTGCGCGAGTTGCTGACGCAGTACGGCCCCATCGGCCTGATCTGGTTCGACACGCCGGTGGCGATCAACCCCGAGCAGAGCCAGTCGCTCGCCGACCTCGTGCACGAGCTTCAGCCCCAGTGCCTCGTCAATGGCCGCGTGGGCAATGAGAAGGGCGACTACTCCTCCCTCGGCGACAACCAAATCCCGCGCGGGCCGGTGCACGGCGACTGGGAGACGCCCGCCACGATCAACGACACATGGGCGTTCAAGGTGGATGATCACAACTGGAAGTCCACCGAGGACCTGCTGCGCCTGCTGGTCGACCTCGCCAGCAAGGGCGTTAACTACCTGCTCAACGTCGGCCCGACCGCAGAGGGCCTGATCCCGCCCGAGAGCGTAGAGCGACTGGAGGAGATCGGCGCGTGGATGGACGTGAATTCCGAGGCGATCTACGCCACGCAGCCGAACCCGTGGCCGTGGGAGTTCGAGTGGGGGCGCGTGACGGTCAAGCCGGGGCGCCTCTTCCTGCACATGTACGAGTGGCCGGGACGGGTGAGCATCGCGGGGCTGTGCAACGATGTCACGCGAGCGACGCTACTCGCCGCGCCTGAGACGGAGCTTGATGTCGCGCAGATCTACGAACCGGACGCGGGGCTGCACCTGCTCTCCATCGACCTGCCACCCGAGCGCCCGAATGAGCCGATCACGGTGGTGCAGGTGGAGTTCAACGGTGAGCTTGAGGTGGACGCCACGCCCGCGCCGCAGATCTCCGGCGTCATCGTGCTGCCGGGCTACCTTGCGGACCTGTCGCAGGCGCGCGGGGCGCAGATTGACCGCGGCGGCTCAGTGACGGGCTTCCGCGAACCCGGCGCATCGCTCTCATGGCAGTTCATGGTGCCTGAAGCGGTGGATTACGAGGTGCAGGTGGTGCTCGGCTCGCCCTACCATCGCCGCGACCCGCAGGCGGGGCAGACGGTGACGGTCGAAGTCGCGGGCGAGTCGCTGTCGGGGGTTCTGGACACCGAGCAGCGGGTGGATACACCGCGCGCGCAGTACTTCCCGGAGTATCAGACGACGCTCGGCACCGTGACCTTCGACCGCGCGGGCAAGCAGTCCCTGACGCTGACACTCGATGGTCTCGGCGACGCTGCCGACTGCACACTGGCGGAGGTAAGGCTGCTGCCGGCGTAGGCTTCTGCCGGCCGCCGTGGAAGCGTTACCGTAAGCTGTTGTCGTTGTGGCCCCGGCGCCTCGCCGGGGGCCGTTGAGTCGTGGGCAGCTAACTGGAGGCGAGACAGAAAATGTCCGACATCACCGTCGTATTCGGCTTTGACATGGAGACCGACGTGGGTTCGTGGTCACCGTGGTATGAGGGCATCCGGCAGGGCACGCCGAAGCTGCTGGAGTTGCTCGATGATAAAGACGCCACCGCCACCTTCTTCTTCACCGGCGACTCGGCGAGCAACTTCCCGGAGGTCGTGCGCAGCATTGATGATGCTGAGCATGAGGTAGGCTGCCACTCGCTCTATCACGAGACTGTGGGCGACCCCATCTTTGAGATCCCGGGCGTCAAGCCGCTGCTGCCCGAAGAGGTGCCGCTGCGGCTGAAGACCGCCACGGACTGGGTGACGAAGAGCCTCGGCCGCCAGCCGATCTCCTTTCGCGCGCCACGCCTGTGGGGCTCCACGCCCATGATCAACGCGCTGGAGGAGCTTGGCTATGTCGCCGACGCCTCCTACCCGCTCTACTTCTACGAAGAGCGCCTCGCGCCGTATCACCCGTCCGCTGAGGACTGGACGCAGGAGGGTGACCTCTCGATCCTCGAGATCCCGAACTTCGCCGACATGGGGATCGACTCGCAGGACGAGTACGGACGCGATCGCGACCAGTGGCCGCTGTTCCGCACAAAGAGCGCCGACGCGCTGATGGAGCACATTGACAGCTTCATCGCCTACGTCCGCGAGCGCGAGCAGCCCGTGGTCCTGTGCTTCTACTTCCACCCGTGGGAGTTCGTGGAGATGCCCACGCAGATGCACTACGGCGAGGGCACCGTGGTACCCGATTACTTCCTCGTGGAGAACTGCGGCGACTACGCGCTGGAGCAGCTTGCCGCGCTGATGGACCGCCTGACCGACCGCGGCGCGCGCTACATGACGGCAGCGGGCCTGGCGGAAAGCTGGGGTTAGTGAGTAGCCGTGAGTAGGACAGGCGTTCCAGCCAGTCGGCGTTGCCCGTTGTCGTTCCCCTCTCCCGCCCCACTTCGCGAAGCGAAGTGCAGGGGGAGGGGAAGGAGCTTGCGCCAGCAAGCTACGGGGAGGGGCAGCCGTTGCCGTCGAACGACAAACGTCGCACCGATAGTCACCGCTTCCCTAAGGAGCTGACTCACATGCCAGACGGCAAGCGCACCTGGATCTTCCCCGATGGCGATCTGCCGCCCGCGGGCGATGAGGACCTGCCGCTCGAGGGCCACGAATCGCTGATCGTGCTCAACACCGGCGACAGCGACGCGCAGATCGAGATAGACGTCTACTTCGAGGACCGCGAGCCGGAGGTGGGCCTCAAGGTCGAGGTCCCGGCGCGGCGCGTCAAGTGCTTCCGCGTGGACAAGCCGCTCGGCGACCGCGGCTTCAAGGTCCCGTTCGGCCAGTACGCCCTGCGCCTGCGCTCATCGGTGCCGATAGTCGCGCAGATTGGCCGCGCCGACGTGCGCCAGCCGAACCTCGCTTACTACACGACTCCCGGCTACGCGCAGTAGATTGAGGTGAAAGAGATGCGCCTTGCCGATACCATGCCCTTCTCAGCAGACCTGCGCTCCCCGATCTGGACTGAAATCAGCTACCGCCCCGGCGCGATCCGCCAGCCCGGTGACGTGGTCATCGACGGCTCCTGGGCGATCGTGCGCGAGAGCGAGGAGCCGGCCGCCATCTCGGCCGCAGATACGCTCATGGACGTGCTGCGGCTATCTTTCTGCGTGCCACTGCGTTCCGATGGCGAGCGCAAGATCCGTCTCATGGTGGACGAGAGCGTCGGCGATCAGCCTGACACACACCGGCTGAAGATCGGCCACGAGGGCATCGAGATCACGGGCGCATCGGCGGTCGGGCTGCTGCATGGCGTCTTCCGGCTGATCGCCCTCATGAGCGAGCGCGGTGGGCCATTCGTGCCGGAGATCGAGGAGACGCGTCGGGCGCTCTTCCAGCACCGGGTGCATCGTTCTGCGCTGTCGCCCTTCTACGTCGAGGAACTGACCGGCTACGCGGGGCCGCCCTTTTCGGCCAACTGGGACTGCGCCTATCCAGCCTACATCGAAGAGGACGCCGGGCCGGATCAGTTCTACCACGAGAACGTGCTGCTTCGCCTCGCGATGCACGGATTCAACGGCATCTGGCTGCGCGGGGCACTGCGGAAGTTCGCAAAGTGCTCGGTTTTCCCGGAGTTCGGCGAGAATTCTGAGGCGATCCTCTCCGAGCTTCGCAAGCTCTGCCAACGTGCCGCACGGTTCGGCATGAAAGTCTTCCTGTACATGAACGAGCCGATGGGGCTGAGGGAGGAGGATCCCTTCTGGGAGGCCTACCCGCAGGTCCGTGGGCCGCAGGGCCGGGCGCCGGGCGTTAACTTCCTCTGCTCCAGCACCGAGGAGGTGAAGACCTACCTGCGCGAGTCGGCGCAGTTTGTCTTCGAGCATGTGCCGGAACTCGCCGGGGTGCTGCTTATCACCGCCTCCGAGTACCCGAGCCACTGCTGGTCGCACACGCGCTTCCCCGGCAAGGCCGAGCAGATCACCGAGATGATCGATGAGGGCACGCTCTGCCCACGCTGCGCCACGCGCACACCGCAGGAGGTCGTGGGCGAAATCGTCAGCCTGCTGCGTGATGGCATTAAGGCCGCGAAGGCCGATGCCGAGGTGGTGGCGTGGAACTGGTCGTGGAGCATGTGGGAGGAGGACCCGCAGCGGGGTGTGCTGGAAGCGCTGCCCGAGGATGTTATCGTCATGGGCGACTATGAGCGCGGCGAGATGACCGAGGCCTGCGGCTTCGAGTATAAGAACGACGAGTACTCGATCAAGGTGATCGGCCCGTCTCCGCGCTTCACCGGAGTGGCCGAGTTCCAGCGCGAGCGCGGTCTTCCGGTCTACGCGAAGGTGCAGATAGGCACGACGCATGAGAATCCGAACATCCCGTATCTCCCGACGCTGCAGAAGATCGCGCGGAAGTGGCAGACGCTGGCGGAGACCGGCGTGACGGGGATGATGACCTGCTGGAACTTCGGCAACATGACCTCGCTGGGAACCGAGATCGCAGGCGAGATGAACTGGGACCCGCAGCCGTCGGTGGAGGAGGCCCTGCTGACGATTGCCACGCGCCACTTCGGCCCTGAGGCCGCTCCGGCGATGGTGGCGGGCTGGGAGCAGCTTTGCCGCGCGCAGGATGACTTCCCGACTTCGATCCCGGTGATGTACTACGGCCCCGTGTCCCGCGGTCCGGCCTTCCACTTCCTCTTCGACCAGGTGGATCACAAGTTCCCGCGCTCCTGGCTGCTCGACACCGAGCGTGGCGACAAACTCGACTGGGTGAATCCCTTCGGCGTGGAGAAGGTACTGGAGTGCTATCACGCCGTAGCCGCGCAGTGGGCGGAGGGCATAGCGCTGATGGAGCAGGGGCTCCCGAAGGCGCTGGGCATGGACAGCGAGCGCATGGAGCGGGAGATCGGCGTGGCGCGCTTCTGCCTGCACCAACTCATCAGCAGCGCGAACGTCGTCGAGTTCCTGCTGGCGCGAGATGCCTTCTACGCCTCAGAGGACGCCGCGGAGAAGCTCTCGCGCCTCGAGGAGATGGAGCGCATCTGCCGGGCGGAGGCGGAGAACGCCGAGGCGACGATCCCGCTGTGTGACGCTGATTCGCGCCTCGGCTGGCATGGCGAGGCCTACGGCTACATGATCAACCGGCCGCTGATCGAGGAGAAACTGGAGGGACTGCGGGAGATCGTGGAGGAGCGCATCCCTGCGGAGCGGACGAAGCTCCAGTAGGCGTTCGGGGTGGCACGATGAGCTTGATCGAGGACTTCAACCGCATTGCGAATCTGCCGGAGGAGGGGTGGGATCACAATTCCCAGTACCACGGCTATCTGCTCCGGCAGCTTCCGCGCAAGATGAACCTGGCGCTTGACGTCGGCTGCGGCACTGGGCGCTTCAGCCGCCTGCTGGCGGAGCGGGCCGAGAGTGTAGTGGCGGTAGACATCTCCCCCGAGATGATCCGGATCGCGCGCCAGCGCTCAACCGGTTACCGCAACATAGACTACATCGTGGCGGACATCAGCAAGCGCCACTACGCAGAGGAGTCCTTCGACGCGGTGGTGAGCATTGCAGCGCTGCACCACCTGCCGCTGCGCCCGATGCTCAAGGCGCTGTCGGGAACGCTGAAGCCCGGCGGGGTGCTGGCGGTTCTCGATCTCGTGAGGTCGGAGGAGACGGGGCTGCGGCTGTGGGACGCCATGGGCGTGACCGCCAACTTCATCTTACGCCTCGCGCACCTCGGACGCCTGTCGGGATCTCCTGAGGTGCAGGAGGCGTGGGAGGCTCATGGGCGATCCGACCGGCTGCTGAGCATCAATGAGGTTCGGGATACCTGCCGCGACGTTCTGCCGGGGGCGCTGGTCCGGCGGCACATCCTCTGGCGTTACTCGATCGTGTGGCACAAGCCGCCGTTGGCACAGATCAGGCTGGAGACTGCCCGGCAGGAGACGATTGGGTGAGGGCGTGTGCCCGTCCCCTACGGTGTCTTGTCGGCTGCGGCGCCTGCTGCGGGCTGCCAGGTGGCGTGGCTGCGGCCTCGCAGGAAGTCAATGATCCCCGCAAGGAACGCCAGCGCCACTACGCAGATCGCCAGCGGCATGGAGAATATGGGGATCTTCGCCAGTCTCGTCCTCGACAGCAGGTAGCCGACCAGCGCAGAGAGGTAGAACGCGCCCTGCGCGTAGAAGACCACGTCGTAGATCAGGATGTCCTGTTGCCACCAGATCCAGGCGCTTGTGAGGAGCATCCCGAGCATCCAGATGCCGGTCAGCCAGCGCAGTATCTTGTGGGAAGCGATAGCGAGGCAGCAGCCGGGATAGCGCAGCGGATTGAGCAGCTCGCGGTAGTGCCAGATCGAGGACAGGCCCTGCACCACCCGTCTCGACCGCGATCGGAACTGCCCCTCCGTGCCGCCGTCCATGTAGTCGGCAACCTGTACGTCGTGCGCCTGCAGGACCCAGCCACGCGACGCAGCCACGGCCATCGTGGGACTGAGGTCGTCGCAGGTCTCCTTTGGGATCAGGGGGTACTCGACCGCTCTGATTGCCATGCATGGCCCGCAGCCCTGGAAGCCGACACCGGCCCTTGACTCGAGCAGCCGGAGCCAGTTTTCGAAGCTGCGGTAGCGGTTCTCACCGGAGTTGTAGGGTGTATCTTCCAGAGGAAGCATGGTCATACTGGCGGTAACACAATCCACCTGTTCATCGGCGAAGTACGCCACGAGCTTCCGGACGGTATCGGGGGCGAACTGGGTTCCCGCATCGGTGGTGACGATGATCTCCCCACCCACTGCGGTGATCGCCTCATTCATCGTCGCCGTCTTCCCACGGTGCGGAAGGTCCATCAGCCGCACCCGGCTGTCGCGCTTCGCGTAGTCGGCAACGATCCCGTTTGTGCGGTCTGTGGAGCCATCGGAGGCCACAATGATCTCAAGCCGATCCTCCGGGTAATCCAGCTCCAGGAGATTGTCGAGGCGGCGAGCGATCAGCGCTTCCTCATTCCAGGCAGCGACGAGAACTGACACGTGCGGAAGGTATGACCCGTCGCGCCTGGGTGTTCTTGCACCGAGAGCGAGAAGCCGAAGCAGGCCCGGATAGATTATGAACGGGTAGAGTGAAAGGGCGAAAAACACCCAGAAGAGCACGATGCCGGTCATCGAGCTATCACCATTGTATTGCTGCTTATGTACATCTGCGTCCCTCTGCTCCGAGGCGCCGATGTCTCTCGTCGTTGGCGCCCGCCGATGAATCAAGCACCCTCTGCGTTAGAGGCGTCATCCTCGATCGGCTTCCGCCGTAGTGTAGACCTCCGCGGTGGCGGAGGCAAGCCCTATGGCCAGGTAGATCGGCAGTTCTTCCAGAGATGGCTGAATCTGGGCCCAGAACAGCATTCCGAACAAGCTGGAGATGACCGCGGCAGACCATGAATGACCGACAACATCACCCTCAGCCTGACGGTTGCGAAGGGCAATGAACGCGAGCTTGATACCGCTCGCGATGAAGAGCCCGTAGAGAACCAACCCGACGAAGCCAAGCTCCGAGGCGAGCTTGAGGATGAGGCTGTGCTGCGCGATCTTCACCCCGTAATTGTCGTACGTCCACTGTGTCGCGCCACCCAGGCCTACGCCACTAACGGGGTTCTCCACGAACAGCTCAAGTCCCACGAGATACTGCAACACGCGTTCAGAATCGTCTATGACACTGGTTTCGCCCCCGATGAGCGGGATGCTGCTCAGCCGCTCGGCGTATTGCGGGTTGACCGCTACGGCAATCGCCCCCAGCGCCACAACGGCTGCGATCATCGCCCACAGCGCGCGGTTGCGCCGGCCTGCCAGGAGCGTATAGATCCCAATGACCAGGAGGACGCCCACGGGAGCAGCTCGGCGCGCGCTCAGGTACACGGTCAGCAGACAGGCCCCTATTGCACCCAGCCCGAAAGCCCTCTTCCCGCTGCGGCGCCCGTGGAAGGCATAGTGCAGCGCGAAACCGAGAAAGAAGATCGCCCAGCGCGGGTAAATCTCGAGATAGACCCAGGTTGGTCGCCCGGCCACTCCCGCGCCGATGGTGGTGTTGGGCGCCACGATGTCTCCGACCATCGCCGCAAGCACCACGATGGTGCCAATGAGGCTCATCGTTCCCCAGCGAGACAGATCGGCGCGGTCGCGGGTGAACGAGATGACAAGCAGGTAAAGCACAACCCACTGCGTCATCTGCAGCGAAAACACCAGACTGCTGCGAGTGTCATACCCGAAGACGGCTGATATGAAGGTGTAGACGTAGAAGATCAGCAGGAAGCGTAACGGCAGGTCCACGGAGATGAGCCGCCGCCGCGGCCAGATCAGCATGGCGGCGACGATAAGGCCCAGGGCCATCAGAGCGACAAGCTTGGATGGGTCGAGGTCGATGGGCGAAGAGTCGGAGCCAACGTGAAACAACGAAGCCCTCGTGTACCGCGTCAGGCGCGTGAGCACAAGCAGCATGAGCAGCAGCAGCGGTACAGATAGTGGCTTAGCACCGCTTCCCGGCTCGGCTTTATTGCTCCGGCGTTCCGCTGTATGCATGGTCTCCCATAACGCGAGGATAGAGCTGTATCCCCCGGACAAACGACGCGCGGGGAGAATCCGGGGATCTGTGGCCCGGGGGCCCCTACCCGCTGCAATCGGTCACAGGCCGTCGTTCCGGGATAATCCGAGCGTCAACTGCCCCGCGCCAGCAGCCTCTCGAACAACCGGCGGTACTGCTCTCCAATGTGGTCGCGACGATGATGCTTTTCAGCGAAGGCGCGCGCATTCGCTCCCATCTTAGCGCGAAGCTCCGGAGAGTAGATCACCCTCTCAAAAACCTCGAGTGCCTCGTCCGATACACCGTCAATCACGCAGCCGATCTCGTTGTCCCGAAGGTTCTCGGTAAGTGCGGGATGATCGTTGACTATCACGGGAAGGCCGCATGCCCACGCCTCGACAAGCGCCCGAGGAGCGGCATCGAAGAACGAGAAGTGGGCGCATACGTCGCTACACTGGTAGATCTGCTCAACACCCGCTACGAACCCGGTTGCGATCAACCGCGGGTGTTTCAGCCACCGCTCATTGTCGCGCAGGAATCCGCCATGCAGCGGCCCGTCCCCGGCAATCGCCACCGCAACGTCGCGATGCTTCTCGACCAGCGCATGCAGCACGGGCAGGAAATGCTCCAGCCCGCGCACCTTGTCTTCGTAGTGAAAGTTGAAGGCGATGCACAATATGTGCTCGTAGTTGAGCCCGAGCTTCTCCTTGATCGCCGCGCGATCCGCAACCGGCGCGAACCGCTCCAGATCGATGGGTTCCCGAATGGTCTCGATCTTCGGCCCATCAATGCCGGTTTCGTCGCGGATTCGCTGCGCCAGAAAATCAGAGACCGGGACAAGCGCATCCGCCCGCTCGTAGAAGAAGCGCAGCGCCCGTCTGCCGTTAGGCCGTAGCCGCGACAGGCGGCTCCTGCGCCTTTCGTTGTCGTCCGTCTGCCAGGGATCGGCACGCAGTCGTATGACCACGGGCCGCTCGCGCACAAAGGCAGGCCAGACCGCCAGCAGCGGACCTGCGGTGCACATGTCTGTTATGAGCACATCCGCGGAGCCGGCTACCGACGCCAGCAGCGAACCACAGGCGACACCCAGCTTCGCGAGGCGCGTCTCCGACTGCTGGGCAATCATCCGAACGTCGATTCCCGCTGCGGCGAGAGGGCGATGCAAGCGACTTGCCCTTGTGCTCGCTGGTGCAAAGATGACCCGCAACTACCTCACCCCGAAGTCATTCATTTCGCTACTCGAACCCCCGCGCGAGAGAGATGTGGGCCAGCGATGGCGTGCCCATTGCGTCGGTACGCTGGTGCCTCTTCCGGCATACGTTGGCGGCTTGACCTGGCCGTCCGGGCTCAGACGCTCCCCACGCTGGGGGACTGTAGCCTAAGCAGGCCCGGACAGGCTGCGGAGTGCAGTCCGCGCCACCGGCACAGATTCCACAGGCACGCACTAAACGCTGCCGCGGGTCAAGCGCGACGGCCAAGCACCATCTTACGTGCGTCACCAAGCCACGAGACCACGTGCTGAGGGAGATATGTCATGGCGCTTGAGAGAAATGTCCGCGGAAATGCCGGCCAATAGCGGCGTGCGGAACGTAGAAGCTCTCGTGCGTGCCGGGGCTGGCCCCAGTACAAGGCGACGAGCGCCGCGTCATTGAGATGGCGAGCCGCTCTGCGGGATCTTCGATGATCGGGCGAAAGCAGCTCGGCGATCACCTCGAGTTCTCGTTGCTCCTCAAACGGCTTCGAGAGCAGCCGGGCCTGAGCGCGATCGCGCGCGAACTCCGCATAGAGGCGCTGCGCGAGAGCGTTGACCTGACTGATTGCCCCCTCGCGATAACGGTAGCTGAGCAGCCTCTCGCCCAGCCGCAGAAAGCGGCAGTGCGGGAGCAGGCGCAGGAACAAATCGTAGTCCTGGGCCGCCGGAAGCTCCACATCATAGCCGCCGATCCGCTCCATCAATTCCCTGCGGATCATCGCCGATGAGTGCGCTATCCGATTTCGTTCATACAGCAGCGACTCCCGGATTGCCTCGTCGCAGAGCGCGCCTCCGCGGGGGGTGGCTATAACGCAGTCTCGGCTGTCTATCACGTCCCACATGCCGGCGACGACACCAAGCCCGGGGTCACGCTCGAACGCGGCCAGGCTGAGCTCTAATCGATCGGGCGAGGCCACGTCGTCTGAGTCAAGTATCGCGACGAACTCGCCTCTGGCGTGGCTGAGGGCAACATTCCTGGTGCCCGGGGCACCGATGTTGCTGGCATTCTCCACCAACACAACGCGCCTGTCCTGCTCGGCGTACTCCCCCACGATCTCCGCGGAGCGATCGCTCGAGCAATCGTCCACGCAGAGCAGCTCCCAGTCGGTCACCGTCTGCGCCTGCACCGACTCGATCGCCTTACCCACGTAGCTATCGCAGTTGTAGACCGCCATGATCACGCTGACGCGAGGGGGGCGCGACTGGGTCATCTGCAATTCCTCTTGCCACAGCAGGATCCACTCGTATGGGCGCCAGGACCGGACGGTTCTCTGTGGCCGTGCGAACTTCCGACGGCGAACATCACTTCAATTCCCGGGATTACTACACGAAAGTATAACATCAATCAGTTCACTCGGCAACCGAGACAGGGAGCGCCCTGCCCCACGGCGGTTACACCGGTTCGTCGCCGGATTCACTGTTACGCCTTCCATGCACCCAGAAGGCGATTACAGAGGACAACATCAGCGACAGGAAGATGGAAAGCGCGGCAGTAGTCTTCAGCGACGGGCCGCTGGGCCCGGTCGGCACTTCGGCTTCATCGATGATCCGGAAAGTGGTCGCACTGCTCGCCTCGCTGATGCGCGCGAGGTCATAGCTCTCGGCGAGACGGCCGACTGCCTCCGCTCGCATATCCACCTCTCGCCGAAGCCGGGCATACGACACGGACCTCACCGGGAACTGCTCGATGTCACGAAGCAGAGCCTGCTTTTGGCCCTGTATGGCGGCGATGCTCGCACGCATGGCGCTGATCTGCTGCCCCTGGCTGATCGAGTCGGCGAGCAAAAACGCGTAGCTTGGATCGGTGGTCAGGCTTCTAGTGTCCACCTTCAGGTCCTCGGGTATCAGTGCGTCTAGCTGGGCGGTCACGGTTTCGAGTTCAGACACCAGCGAGGCGACATCGGGGTGCTGATCGGACTTCCCCTGAACGTCCCGCTGTTCGGTGATCTGCTGTTCCAGATCGAGTATCCTCGCGGTGAGTCTGTCAATGGCCGGATCGCTCTTTTCAACGATGCTGGACACTGCCATACGCTCGTGATCGCCAAGGCGCTGGCGGGCCTGCGCCTCGCGGGCTTCGGCGCCCCGGAGCTCAGCCAGCAGGTCTGCCTCCTGCCTCCGAAGTGCCCCGAGCTCACTCACTGATTCACTGGCCTGATCGGGGACACTGACGAGACCCTCCCGGGTCGCGTAACTTACCAGTTCGTCTTCTGCACGATTCAACTCCTCAGTCGCTTCGTGAAGCTGCTCCGCCAGCATTATGCGCCGCCGAGATGCCTCGGTGTAGTCGAACTGGCTGAGCTCCTCCTGCAGTGAGGCCACGAGTTCCTGCGCTACGCGTGCCGCCATCTCAGCCGCGTCTCTGCTCTGCGCCCCGCGCCTGCCCCTCGGCTCGCCCTGCCAGGTGGTCTCAAGCACAAGCACTCCCGCAACCGGAAGCTCCGCCTGATAACTGTCCGCAATGCGCCCCATCGCCCTGTTGCGGGCTTGGACATCTGTGCCTTCGGCGAGGCCGAGACTGTCCACCGCGCGGCCGCGGACTGCCCGGCTCTCAAGCAGCAGCATCAGGAACTTCCCCTTGGATGCCGACCCTGACACTGCTGATCCGAGGCCACCGAGTTGGCGCAGAGCCTCCAACTCGCTCCCCCCCGATTCCTCGAACACAATCGAGGTCCGTGCCTGCCAGTCCGTGGGAACGAAGAAAGATACATACAGGACTGCGAGTACGGAGATGACGATGGTGATTGTCACGATGAGGGCCCACTGCGCCTTCAGGGGCGCGATCAGATCCTCAAGTGAAAGCTCGTTCATACTCTCCATCCTTCTACCAGCATACGACCTCACGATTCGAACGCGCATCCCCTGCGCCTTCGGTGATCAACCCGCAGTCGGCCTGCTATGGCGGCCTGTGCGTTCAGGGCAGTTCGCGTCTCTTCAGATAGTCCCACAGGCGGAAAGCCGGCGTTGGCCAGACGCAGAGGGCCCACGCGGCCAGCTTTCTGGACTTGCTCATCTTCGGCTGCTCGATCGCTCTGCGCGCAGCGGCGCGTGCCTGCCTGCTACTGCCGCACGCGGCATAGGCCAGAGCCAGAGGAAAGTGCGACTCGGGAAAGCGGAACCAGTCCGCATGCTCTTCCACAATGCTCTGGATGGTACCCGCATCGGGCGGGCCACCGCTTTCCGACCGTGCCAATGCCAGGCTGCTGTGGGCAAGATGCTCCGCCACCAGGCCGCGCAATGAGCTGCGCGACGGCGGAAGGTCATCCCACAGGCGCCCCAGCACAGTAAGTGTGCAGCGGTCCTGTCTGCCCGCCCGCTTGTCGTCCCGGGTCATGCGCCCGGGATGCTCGCGCACTACAGCCACCGGGTCGGGAAGGTAGGTGGCCGGATGGTGGAGAGTGATCCGCAGAAACAGATCCGTATCCTCCGCAGTGGGCAGCTTCTCGTCGAACAGCCCAACCTCCTCCAGTACCTCTGCGCGCACCAGCACCGTCGGCGTCTTAATCGCATGGTAGCGAAGCTGATTTTCGAAGTTGTCGCCGCTGCGCCCGCGATCGGTGCCGACGTAGGGCCGCGTCGTCGCGATGCCCTCGGGAGACCCGCTGAGCGCCTTTGCGTAGCACAACGCGCTCTCAGGATGCGCCTGCAACGCATTCACCTGCGCGCTCAACTTGCCCGGCAGCCACTTGTCGTCATCGTCCAAAAATGCGATAAGCCCCCCCTGAGCGCCTCGAATCCCCGCGTTTCTCGCGGCGGACGCCCCGCTGTTCTGCGGCAGCCTCATACTCCGCACCCGCTCATGCTCCTCCCCGATCGCTGCGACGACCTCAGGGGTGCGATCCGTCGAACAGTCATCAACGATGATGATCTCGAACTCAGGATAGTCCTGCGCCAGCACACTCTCGATGGCCTGCCGCAGCAAATGCGCGCGATTGCACGTGGCGATCACCACGCTGACCAGTGGCATGTCAGTCATGGTGCTGCGCCTCCATTACCTCCCGGAGCGCAGTCACACCGCGCATGGCGGAGTCCTTCATTGTGGCGACATCGTGGCCCAGGTGGCTCGCCACCGAGTCGACCTCTGCCACCAGGCGCCGCAGGCGAGTGATGACTTCGCCTGCGGATGAGATCTCGCGGATATCTACGATCCAGTCGGAGTGCCCGAAGAGGTCGAGGCCGATACCGTAAGCCTTTCGGCTGTAGGCGAAGGCCAACGTCGGCACCCCCGACGAGTAAGCCGCGATAGTGGCATGGGTTCTTGCCGCCGCGAGCAGATCACAATTCGATATGATGTACTTTGTCTGTCGTGCATCGAATCCCGGCGGCACGAGGCGCACCCGGTCGGGGTGGCGGGCAAGCTGCGGGATCGCCGCCATGTACCGATAATCGTCAGACTCGCCGGGCTTGATGACATGAGGCACCAGCAGCACACCCCAGCCGTCCCACGCCATTACCTCGTCAACCACGGCCTCAAGCAGCCGCTGGCCGAAGGCAGCATCAGCACCCTTACGGTATCGCGCGGACAGCTCGCTGATGTTGATCCCCGCGACGCGCTCAGTCCCCGGCCAGAAGCCCGACAGCTCGACCGGATCGGGCTCGAGGAGCATCGCCGGGTCGGCGACGTGTAACACGTTATCAACGATCCCATGCTCCTGCAGGTAGTCCCTCGTCACAGCTTCGCGAACGGTGATAAGTGCCGCCCGGCGCAGTTGCCCGAGGACAGCTTCCTCGAGATCGGCAGAGTCGAAGGGGCCGATGGAGGCGCCCCAGATCACCAGCGGGATCCCCTGCCCCAGCGCGATCTCGTTCGCCGCCAGCAACCCGCTCCCGAGGTCCATCCCGTAGTCCGAAGTGAAGTTATCGCCGCCGATCTGCAGGACGGCATCTGCTCCGCGTATGGCCTCCCCCACCGCACGGGAGACAACCGCCGCCGGCGGCAGCGGTAGTGAGAGCACCTTGCGCACCTTCTGCCCCACCCATTCGCCGGACCATCGGGACATCCTGTTATCAAGTACTGTCACGCCATCTGCCGCGGGGTGACGCCGGTCGTCCTCCGCCTCGTTGGAGGCGAGCAGTATCTCACAGCCCCGAAACTGCTGCTGCAGCATCTGCACCGTGCTGCGGACTATTGCCTCACAGCCACGGTTGTAGAAGCCCCCGTGTCCGATCAGGGCGAAGCGAGGGGGTGTCGCCATCAGCGCTCTCCTCCACGCGCCAGAAATGCTCTCAGGGGCCGCGACAGGCGCGAAGCCACAGATCGCAGACGCAATCCGCCGCGATATGCACCGATCCACGTCAGAACGAGTCGCACGCCCACCGCCTGCCTCAACGGACCACCCGAGAAGAGGCGGTTACTCAAGTCTGAACGCATGCGCTGCCACCTGAATCGCACGCCCTCACGAAGCGGGAGGCGCTCGCCTCCGGCTTCGAGTCTTCGTACTGCAGCAGCTACTGTGCGATTCGCCATAGCGCCTGCTTGTGACTTGATGACCCGCTCGGGCGCGATTGGTTCGAGATGCACCCGCGCGGCAGTTCGCTCGGCCTCAAGCAACTCCTGCATGTGTTGCGATCGCACGACCGCCAGGGACGTCCCGTCCCGCTCTTCAAGATACTCCGGTAACCACGCGTCCATCAGGCTGAGATCGGCATCTACGCCGAAGAGATCCGCGCATCTGAAGCATGCACCGGGCGTGAAGAGGCGGGCGGTCCAGACTGCCCCGGGAATGCCACCGCCGCTGCTGAACGGCAGTTCCTCGCCGGTCGTGCCGTCCGCCCGTGTAGCAACGAACTTGAAATCGCCCGCGCCACGCGTTCCCGTGCCGCGCCGGTAGACCACCTCGCGCAGGTCGCGCGGAGCGACCCCCGAAGCGGCGGCCAGAAAGGTGGTGTAGTGTGTGCTGACGAGATGCCCGCACGCCAGGGCGATCAGACACTTGCACTGATCGCGCAGCCACGGATAGCGCTGCATCCCCCGCCGAAGAGCCGTGATCACGCAGGGCACTCCTATGACGGCGAAGCGCTGACCGGAGGCCCGAAGCTCCCGGAGCGCGCCGGAGAACTCGATCGGATAATACTTCGACCCGGCCGCATTCTGTATCTCATCGGGAGTAGTCACTACCGCGGCCTCGAACAAGGCGGTGCCGCTCCGAGAGGCCGTGGCAACAACAGCCGCGTCAACATCGTCGCGCTCGATTAGCGACTTGAGCACGCGCGTAGCCAGACCGCCCGAACTGGATCGCTGCCTCTCCTCATCAAGCCTTGAGTAGCCAACCAGCGTCGCCACGCTGCTCCCCAGCGAGTTGTCAAGGTCGACTATATCATCAGCGCAGGCAGGACAGACTGCCGCACAGGCGCCGCAGTTTGAGCAGTGCTCGAGATCGGGCACGTAGAGGCCCTGCGGGGAAAGCACCATCTCTGACCGCCCGCATGGCGCCACGCCCGCGCATACCCCACAGCCGCAGCACCTGTCCAGCGGGATCCAGCAAGATGTATCTGACGGCGAGCCGGTCAAATCGGGATCACTCCCAGGTGTTCCTGCGCATCCGGCCGCTAACTTGCTCAATTGCGACCTTTCAATGCCCCGCAGATACCACGAACGCGTCGTCCCAGTGACGACAGCTTGTAGTACGCCGCGGGACTCAGCGCACCCAGCCGCAGGCCCAGCGATCGGAGGCCTCGGGCCTCGCACCGGGCAAGGGCCTCGCGGAGATGCCGGGCGGCCAGCGCCCGATCGCCGGCCGAATTGGCCCACTCCGCCGCAAAGAGACTGGCCTCGTACCTTGCCCGTGCGTAACGCTTCTCCGACAGCAACTCGGCGGCCCATCCGACGCCCGAAGGGTCATAGCGGGAAATGAGCGAGTCGGCCATGTGGGCCACTTCGAGCTTGCCGGCCGCACTGCGCGAGTGGGTCCCTGCAGCCGCGTAAACGATGCTCAGCGGCCGGCCGATCACGCCAACACTGTACCCGCGAGCGGTGGCACGCACAAGGAACTCCACCGAGCCGGGCATGGTCTCATCCATCAGCCCGGTCTCGTCGAACAGACTGCGCCTGACCACCAGCCCGCTGGCGTTTGGGAGCATGTAGCAGTCCGGTGGCGGCGAGATCCAGCACAACCAGTCCTCGAAGCCGGTGATGTTCAGGAACGCTTCTCCGGCTATCCGGACATGGCATCCCGTCGCAGTGTCCTGGCCCTCCGTCACGCGGGTAAAGTGGCATGTAACGATGCCGATACCCGGATGCCGATCCATAGCCTCGATCTGAACCGACGTCTTCTCAGGCACCCACTCGTCGTCGGCATCGAGGAACGCCACATAGTCTCCGCTCGCATGCTCGATCCCCGTGTTTCGCGCGGCCGCGTCGCCACCGTTCTCACGGTGCAGCACCGTGGCCTGCGGGAACGCCGCCCGAACGATCTCGGCGGTGTCATCGGTGGAGCCATCGTCCGCGATGATGACCTCGATGATGTTGTCGTAGGTCTGTGCGTAGACCGAATCGAGTGCCCGCCTGATGGTCTTCGCCGCATTGTAGGCCGGAATCACCGCGCTCACGGTCGGCATCTTCATGTTGGCGAATACCCTCCCTCTCAGTGGCGTGGCCGGATCAGGCCGTCACTGTGCCGAAGGCCAGGCGTCATGGAGTTCATCGAGGTCAATATCGACCTCATACGGCACGTGCTGCGCCAGAATCTGCTCAATCGTCGTATGCTCGCCGACCCGCAATCGGCCGTAGTCGGTGCGCTGGATTGAGGCAAAGTAGTCGTGGAACTTGAAGCCGTCCCCGATGACGTCATCGGAGAACTCCACCCATGTGCCGGGAATGCCGTACGCATCCGCGCAGATGAGACCGTGCAGGGAGCTTGAGATGACATGCCGGCACTGCTTGATGGCGCGGATGAAGTCGCATCTACCAGTCTGCACGTCAATGATCGAGACTGACTCATCCTGGCTATACCGGCGCAACCATGGGTGCTCCTTGTCCACCAGATGCGGGACTATCCCCACCTCGTATTTCACTTCCACATCAGGATCGTAGAACCGCGGCATGAGCAGGGCCGGATCTCCGTATATCTCGGGAACATCAATGCCCTGCGCGCAGAGTACGTCGCGGGTGAGAGGTCCGCGGACCGCACACACCATCTTCGGCATCTCCGGGATGGGCAGCTCGGGGCTCATGCAGCCCGCGCCCCATATTACCGTGTTGCTGTCGCACCGGTGGATGATGCTCCCCACCGCCATGTACTTCTGCACAGAGGGGTCGCGACTGAACCAGACCCGCATCCCGGACATGGCCCGGATGATGAAAGGGTTCAGGGCGTCGCCCCAGTTATTGCACCGATGCCAGTAGGCGTGAACGGCCCTCAGTCCGAGAACCTGATATAAGCGCTCGTGTAGCTGCTCGCCGTGCACCCGCAGCGCGGGGATGCGGGGGCTGATCCGTTCGCTATAGAAGCGGGTCTGTTTCAATGACCGCAGCAAACCTATTCTCGTTGCTCCCTTCCGACACAGCATCGCGCCCGCCCCGGAGGGCTGCACGGCGGTGGAAACGCGATTTTCACCAGAAGCGGACCGCGCCCAGGCATTGCCGAGAGAATCCCCTGAGTTCATCAAGCGCGCACTCCACCTCGCGGAGCGGCAGGACCCTCGCCAGCAGAAGTGCCGTCAGCGCGGCCGGGATGATCGTGAGCAACAGCGTCACTACGGCTCCATGATCGGCCACGACCGATCCGTACCGGCATGCGATTGCGACTGATACCGTCGCGATCGTAACGATTACAGGGCCGCGAAACACTCTGCCGTAGTCGGCGATCCCGAAGTCTATGGCGACCCAGACCAGGTGACCGATCAGCAGGTAGTGCACGACGTTGGCGCAGGCCACCGCCACGGCCACGGCGACGATCCCGTGCGGGGCGGCGAACCATGCTCCCGTTCCTATCAGGGCCCCATAGAGAAACTGCCGCCACGCCGAGCCGTAGACATGCGCCGTCGCCTTGATCACCGCGCTGGCCGGCGTTGATACGATCTTGAACATGCCGATCATTACCATGATCTGAGCGGGAACGACAGCCGGCCTCCACTGCTCCCCGAAGACGGTAGGGATAAGCTCCGGCGCCGAGATGATGGCGATCGCCAGCGCCGGGAAGAAGATGATGGCCAAAAGAGTGGTAACCCGACCGTATGCGTTCTGCATTCGCGGGTGGTCGTCCTGCATTTTCGAGAAGGCAGGGAAGAAGATGGGCGCGATGCTGCCCGCGAGCAATGCCGGATAGGTGACGAACGAGTAAGCGTGGGTGTAAAGCCCCAGCGCGTTCGAGTCGAGGCGCCGACCAATGGCGAAGTAATCGATCTTCTCCGCGATGTAGTGGCCGATGGCGATCCCCGTGATCCCCACGCCGAAGCCGTACAGATCCTTGATACCACGGAAGCTCGGGACCAGCGGCGGCAGGTAACGCGTCAGAATGCACAACGCGGACGTCGCCACCAGTCCGGACGCGAGTGCCCCACCCACCAGCGCCCAGTAACCATAGCCCAAAAGCGCCATGGTGATGCCTACCGAGCCGTAGGCAATGCTGCTCGCCAGCCCCGCGAAGAAGGGCGTTTTGAAGTCGAGTTCGCGCTGCAGCAGGGCCCGCGGCACGACCGCGAAGGGCGAGAGCAGAAAGATCAGCGCGATGAGTTTGAGCACCGGAACCATGCGCGGCTCACTGAAGTAGTCCGCCACAAGTGGCGCGCTCAGGAACACTCCAGCGTAGAGCAGCAGCGCCATCACCAGCGTACCCCAGAAGGCGGAGGAGGTGTGCTCCCTGCGGATCGCCTTACGCTGCACCAGCGCCTGGCCGAGACCGAGGTCTTGGAATATCAGCGCGAGACCGGTCACCATCGTCGCCATCGCCAGTATGCCGAAGTCAGCGGGCATGAGCAGGCGTGCGAGTATGATGGTGGTGGCCATCTGCAGCGCCATGTTGATGCCCTTGGACAGCAACTGCCATCCCGCGGCGGTACGGGCACGGGCACCGATGCTCCGGTTGTCGTGAGGGGCACTAGACATTCGGCAGTCAGCCTTAGCGGAGAGACCTCCTCCGACCCCAGGAGGTCTCTGGATTTACGTCCTCGCACAGCTTACGGGCAGGCGCGTCCGGCTACCTGAAGAGAAGGTATCCACCCAGCACGGCCGTGATGGTCGAGATAACCTTCTCCCACGTTGAGGTGGACCCAATGGTGCGGAAGACATAGTCCGACGGAACCAGGACGATGTCCCCGGGGCGTATCTGCGTGTCTCCCTTCATCGGAGACACTGAGCCGTTCGCCCGGATGATCATGGTGCGGCTCTCGTGAGCATCCTCCGTATAGCCGCCGACCATTGGCAGGTAATCGCGCATCCGCAGGCCGTCCTCGTAGGGCACCGCACCTGGCCGCGCCACGGCGCCGATGACCGTAATCGTAGTCGGGAGGCTGCCCACGACCACGAGATCGCCCGCGAGTAGAGGCATGTCCCCCTCCCGCCCTTCGGTGGCGATGAGCTTCTCGCCATCGATCGGCACCGCCCTCGCCCACTGCGTCTCACTCAGCCGTCGGGGCGCGATGATCACCCGGTTAGAGCCCTCCGACAGCGCAACCTGAAGCCCCTGCGCGATCGCGTCCGCGGTGCTGCCGGAGCGCTGCTCCTCGCCCTCCACCGTTGCGGCGGATATCTCGCGGTTGAGGTGAGCGATCACCTGAGTAAGGTCAGTTTGCTGCTCCTCGCGGATGATCTCCTCACGCAAGCGGTACAGCACGATGCCGCCGGGATTGCCGTCCGTCAGCAGCCCTCCGGCGCGAGCGATAAGATCGTACACTGTGTCCGGATCTGTGGAGGTTGACTGCAGGGCATAAGAACCCGGTCGCGAGACGCGTCCCCTGATTGACACCACCGGCGGAGACGCGATGAAGTCACCCGAGCCCGGCACCGAGACCAGGTCGTTGTCCCGGACTACCGGGTCGGGCTCCACCTGCACTCCATCATCGGTCCGTCGCATCGCAAGGTAGATCGGCTCAACGCTGCCCTCCACGCCGCCCTGGGTGTACTGAACCTGGTTACCGGCGGTCGCCAGGACCCCGCCGGCGGCAAGTATCGCGTCCGAGACGCGCATCCCCTGCGGGCGCACATACCAGCCCGGCTCGCGCACTTCACCGACCACGTTGATCTCGTTGGCAGGCGCTACTTCCTCGCGCGCGAATACGAGTAGCTTATCGCCACGCTGGAGTTCGCAGTTGGCCGTCTCCACACCGCGGATGGCCTCGCCGAGGTCGATGGGGATAACCTCGCGACGCTGGTCCTCTCCGAGGCGCAGGAGGTTGGCGCGGGGTGTAAAGGCGCCCTCAGCAAGACCGCCTACCTGCTTCAGGAGGTCCGACACCCGCATCCCTTGCGCCCACTCCACCGTGCCGGGTGTGCGCACCGCCCCCTCGGCCACGACCTCTCGTGGCGCCTCCGCCTCTTCCTTGGTGAAGATGATCACGCGATCCCGCGGCCTCAGGGGCAGATTGTGCCGCGGATCGCCGGCAAGCGCCGCGCTGAGATTGAACGTAATGCGCTCATAGTCGAAGTCGTCGGTCAGGCGCCAGATCGCGGCCTCGGCCATGTGCGCCTGCTCGGTCGGCCCCTGCGCCGACTGCATCAGATCGCTCACGCGCATGCCGTCACGGATTTGAAATGCCCCCGGCCTTCGCGTTGCTCCCTCCAACTGCACTACGTTGTCGGGCTCTTCGATGATCGGGTTCACGACGAGCAGGTCCCCGCCCTGAATCTCATGTGTGAGACCATCCTGCAGGTTCACGTTGATCAGTTGCCGGACACCGCTGCCCCCCGCGCGCCAGAGTTCTATACTCTGGGAGTAGCCGGTGGGGGCGATGCCAGCCGCCATCTGGAGCGCGTCGGCAACTGTAAGAGCGCCCTTGAGCTCATACCGCGCCGGGCGACGGACCTGACCGTCCACGCCGAACTCAGCAGTCAGAGGCGGAACAAAGACGGTGTCATTGGGTTCGAGAGCAACGTCTACTTCCGTGTCTCCGCTGAGGAGGAAATCGTAGAGATCGAGTATCACCGGCTCCTCGCCGCGGCGAGCGAGCTTGATGGCGCGGAAGCTGCCCACCTCATTGGGCCCACCCGCCGCATAGAGAGCCGTGAAGATGGTGGCCGAGCCTGAGAGCCGATAGAGGCCGGGCTGGCGGACATCGCCGGCAACGCGCACCTCAATCACGCGCGTCCGGGAGAGCCCGACGCTAACCTGGGCGCGGTCGAAGAACACCTGATAGCGCTGAGCGAGCATTTCGCGCACTCGGGAGAGCCGTTCTCCGGCGACGGTCACTTCGCCGAGCAGTTCGAGATAGATGGAGCCATCGGCATCAACAACCGGGTTCGCCTGTACATGCTCGATCGCGTCGGTCCAGACGCGCAGAACCAGTTCATCGCCGGGGCCAATCACGTAGGTCGGCGGCACCGGCTCCGAGGTGATGAGCCCACCTGCTGCTGAGGGCTGGGTGACCAGTCGCGGATCCGTCGGGGTGGGGACTTGCCGGGGCAGCCGCGCTCTCTCAGGCTGCGCGGGAGTCTGGGGCCTCTCGGTCTCGGTTGCCTGTGCCCCCGCCTCTTCCGCCGGGGTGTCGCTCCGCTCGCTGCGGGTCTCCGAGGTCTGTTCAGGCGCGGGCTCTTCCGGCACGTAGCCGAAGATCCTCATCCCGAAGCGCTCAAGCAGGGCGAAACGCTCGGCCGCGGTCGGCGGCTCAGGCTCCTCTACCTCCGGCTCTTCCTCCTCTATCACCGGTTCCTCAAGCTGCTCGTCGATGTCCTCGCCTTCGGTGTCAGCTTGATCCTGTGTAACCCCACCCGGGCGGGTCGAGCCCGGCGGCAGTGGCCTTGTCGGAGACGTGGGCGTCCCATCGGTCCTCGTCGGCGAAGGCCGGGTCTGCGTGGGCTGGTCGTGTCGGCCCGAGGTGCTCTGAGCCGACACCACAGTGTACGCAACGCATACCATCAGGCCTGACGCCACCAGCGCCAGCAGGAGTCTTGATCTTAGGCTGAGCACAGGTTGTTCACCTTCCCGGACATCGCGTCGTCACTTGATCTTTGGTCTGGAGCGCGAAGCCACAGCCACTCAAGATGCGGCATGGTCGCGGCAACCTCGCTGCTCCGACCACCCCTGCTTCTCATGAAGTCTACGAAGATCACTGAAGCAGTCTACGATCCGCCGACTCTTCAGATCCAGCTCATCAGGCACGTGAAGCGATCTGACGGTGCCGCAGGCTGGTCTGAACCGCCAACAATACCCCGCCCGAAGGCGCCTGGTGCCGCGGCGGTCGTCCTGCCGTGCGGTTAAGCGTCACCGGCGACCAGAAGGCTCGCTCCGGCCGCCGATGGATGTTTCGGCACCGATCTCCACAAACCTCCCCCGCGGAGCGACTTCACGCCCCCACCGCAGCCGCCGCGGTCAACATCGTATGACGCATCTTTACCTGCTCTGTGTTCAGTCAGTTGCGCCACCGAACGGTCCGGCGATACGATCGAGAGAGTGCTCGCGCGTGACGATGAGCTGCCCCGCCCTCTGCAGTTTCGCGCGCAGGAGGTAGCGCCCCGCGGGAACATCTCCCACTCCGAGGATCCATTCCCCGGCCCGCGTCGCCAGCTCAATCTGCGCGGTGGCAAGCGCCGTCCCCTCAGCATCCACGACGTCCAGCGACAGCGTCACTTCCCCGAGCGCAGTCTCTGATAATCCTGTCTCCCACCCTCCGGTGAGCAGATCCTCATCGAGGTAGGATACCAGATGGTCGGGAGCTATCTCCAGGGCCTCCGGGACTGTGTGCGTGACGGTCGTCGTGTAGAGCAGCCGCCCCGACGGCTGCTCGAAAAGCTCATAAGTCACTCGCGTCTCGCCGGCCAGGTCGAATTCCGCCGGAATCTGCGCTACGGCCGTCATGCCGCGCTCAAGCTGCGCGAGCACCTCCCCGCCGGTCCCACCTTCGGCGGCAGTAGCCACCACCCGCACCTGCACGGGATCATCGCGGCGGTTGACGGTCTCTACCGGCAGCAGCCCCTCGCTACCGAAGATCTGCTCGCCGGCAAGAGGCCGCCCGGTGACTGCATTGGCGGTAGGATCGATCGGTAGCACGAGCCGCCCGAAGTTCGCCGGTTCGAGGAAGCCCGACTTCACGCGCGCCCATGTGTAGGCGGACCTGCCATCGCGATAGCTGGTGCGGGCGAAGTTCGCCCCCCAGACCTGGCTCTGCGCCTCCGCCAGTCGCAGTCCCGCAAACTCCAGCTTCACCTCTGCGCGCCAGCCGCCCGGGTGGATGCTGGTGGCGGTAGTGATCGGGCCATCCCATTTGGCGCCCGCAAGACCCGGCGCTCCGGCATCCTGATCGAAGAACACGCCCCGAGGATTGACGATGATCTGGTAGAAGGTCTGCAGATCGCGGTTCGTGTCAAGGAACAGCTCCACTGAGTCATCGGTCCAGACGGGCCCGTCCCGCTCGGTGGTCGCCGCCAGCAGTGTGTCCGTGGACACTTCGAGGCAGTCAAAGCCGAAGTAGAGAGCATCCCGATCGGCGCAGGCGAAAACCGTAGTGCTCACCCTCGCACCGGGAGTCTGCATGAAGACCTCGAAGTTGTCAACCCGGCCCGCGGTGGCCCAGCAGGGGTCATCAAGCTGTCCGTCAAGCACCGGCGGCGCCTCCGCCGTGGTGGCCGTGAGCACCCTCTCCTCGCCCGGTGCCGCCTCCACCACGGTGGCCCTGTTCCGCAGCAGATCGCCCACCTGCACCTGCAGCGCGGGCAGCTCGCCCCCCGGCAGCGCCGTGACCGTCAGGTCGTCGCAGTAGGCCCTGCCCGCGCCGTGCAGCGAAAACCAGATGACCGCGCTCTCAGCCGCATCGGGCGCCGTGGTCTGCCCTACAAGCTGCACCCAGTCCTCGTGCGGCACCACGCTGTCGCGCATGAAGACCCGGTTCTCGCTGAGGCGCTTGTTCTCCGCGCCGTAGAACTCAAGCGTCATGCTGGCCAGCGAACCCTGCGCCAATTCGGGAACGCTCAGCCAGCCCGTGGCGCGTATGCCCTGGCCGGGCCTCACGAAGATCCGGGGCGGCCAACTGCGCCAGTGCGGCCGGTTGCTGTTCTTAGGCGGCTCGCCCTCGAAGCGCCGCGCGATCTTCAAGCAGCGCTCGCCGCTGCGCGAGGTCACGTCGGTCCAGACGCGCTCGGTGGTCTCCCCGTCTTTGTCCGCGCCCCCGGGGATCATCCCGACCGGGCGATCCTCATACCCGGCTTCCGCCTGCTCGAAGCTTGTATCCCACAGCAGCATCGGATCGCCGGGTGAGAAGGTGCGCTCCAGCGTCTGCCATGCATCTGGCGATCCGCGCTCCACTGTCCGCAGGTAGAGGTCCCACTGCCTCGCCTCGAAGCGATCCAGAGGACCGCTTGCCCATTCCAGCCACAGGATCGGGTTGCCGGAGGCGTAGCGAAGCTCAGCATCCTCCGCGAGCCGAATCTCCAGCGGCTCATCGAACGACGCCTGCACCAGCGTGAGGCCATCGGCTGCAAGCACCCTTCGCTGCCCCAGCAGCGCGTTGAAGTCGATGACTGTCGCCAGATCCGTGTCGTCGCGCTGATAGAGGTCGCCGCTGACGCTCAGCCGCAGGCGCATGTCGGCCTCAGGGATGGCCCATTCCTGCGCGGTGGCGGGAAAAAGCGCGAGCAGAAAGAGCGCAATGCAGATGGTCGCTCTCATCATCATCGCCCCTCCAGCGCCGCGTTGAGGTCCATGATGAACTGGGCCATGCGCCAGCGGTAGCGGTCAATGTCATGCACCGGCCAGAACTTGCCCTGAACGTCCTGATCGCTGCGAGGGTCGCCCCGGACGTAGGTTGAGCCGGCCGGAATGTCGTCGAGCTTGTCATCGAGCCACGTCTGCGCCTCAGCGGCGATGCGCTTTGCCTCAGCACTGTCGGAGGCGCGGGCTTTCGCCATGAGGCGGTCGAGGTTCCACAGGTACTCGTAGTCCACCGCGCCCTGCACGAGCCGCTTGAGCCACACCGTCGGCTCGATGGTGGTCATGCTCGTGGGGAGGCCCATCGGGAACATCGTCTCGATCTCGAAGAGGTTCCCCGGCTGACCGTTGGCGTAGACGCCCGATTCGTAGCTTGCGCGCTCGATGCCGTGTCGCCAGCAGAACCAGCCCATCGAGAAGCGGCTGCGGGTGAAGTTGTAGGCCCACAGCTTCTCTCCGGTGCGGCGCATCACCTCAAGCTGCTCGGGATACATCATCGCCCAGTTGGGCTGAGGGTACTTCACCAGTCCAAGCTCGATTGGCGCGATGTCCGACGGCCCGTTGCCGCGGATGGTGTTGCTTACGCCCATCTCATGCAGCAGCGTATGCACGTCGATGGCGAACTGCTTGCCCTGCTCGCCGTAGTTGGTGAACTCGCCGAGGCACTCAAACGCGACCTCGGGCCAGCCCTCCGCCTTAGCCCGCTCATCGATGATCCTGATCGCCTGCCGGTACTTCTCCCGCCCATCCTCGGTGGGGATGAACTCCACGCCGGGGTTGTCGGGCCGCGAGAAGTGCCCTCCGAACATGATGTTCAGAAAGCCAGTCTGGCAGATCATCTTGTTGTCGCGCGGCCATGCGTCCTCCTCGCGCAGGATCTGCATCAGCCGGGCGGTATCATCGAGGTTGACATCCACCACGCGCTCGCCATCCATCGTCACCGCGCCGCTGCCCGACGGAAGAATGCACTGGGCCCGACAGTACTGATTGTCGCGCATGAAGCGCACTTCGGCTCGCATCGCATCCCAGAACCGCTGCTCATCCATCACCGGCAGGTAGGCTCGGCTGTGGCTGTACATCGTGCCGAAGTACATATACCTCTCCACCGGCGGCGTCTCGAGCCGCACCGGGATAACTCGCACCGCCAGTTCCATCTGCGCCGGCGGCGCGTTTTCGGCGCTGACCTCGATGCTGCCGCGATAGACGCCCGGAGCGACGTCCTCCGGGGTCTTCAGCGTCAACCAGAAGCGCTTGCAGGTCCCCCCGCCAATGAAGGTCGGCCGCAGCGGCAGGATCAGGCACTCACTGACGGCGTAGGTAGGGGCCTCACGCCTGCCGGCATGCCATGGTGCGAACTGCACGAGGCCTGGCTTGAGCGCCTCCGGATCAAGCACCTCGCCATTATCGGCGGTGAGCCGCCCGACGGAGATGGTCGCATCGCGCAAGTCCCGGAGGCCGAAGACCGCCAGCGAGGCCTGTTCCTGTTCGCCGGGGGTGGCGAAAAGCTCTATCCGCTCGCGGCTGGCATCGGCTGCAGGCTGCGACCACGGGGTGAGATCGTCCGAGCAATGCACCTCGGCCACGATGTAGCCGCGGCGGATCTCTTCCGCCGTTACCTCGGCGGCTTCTTCGGCCTCAGGGCGGCTTTCCTGCCAGATAGCGTGGAATGCGTCGCGGCGCATCCTGTCGATCGCATCAAGCTCACGCTGCACTCGCCCTGCAACGTCGGCGGAGGCGATCACGATCGCGTTGACCGGGAAGCTCTGATGGTCGCCGAATCCGATCTCGATGGCGCCATCCACGGCTGTCACAGGGTGTTTGTGCCAGGCGAACCGAGGACCGATGAAGATGTCCCAGGGATCATCGCCCGCCTGCCAGTCGTAGTCGGCAACCTCAAAAAGCTTCTCCTCGGGGTAGTCTACCGTCTCGACGGCCTCGCCGTTGATCAGCAATGTGTGCGGGGCCCGCATGTAGCGCAGGCGCCAGATGTTGCCCATCGCGCCGCTGAGCACCCAGACGGTGTAGTCACCAGCGGGCAGATCCACACGGAAACTGCCTGTGCGGTCACCGAGGCCGGAGATCTCATCTGTGGCGAGGGCGTCTATCTGAGAGGTCGCGTAGGCGCGCATGGTGGTGCCATCGCCGAGCCAGCCATGGCCCTGTTCAGCGGAGTAGAGGCTGTCAGGCGTCACGGCGATGAAGCCGGGCCAGACGGGTGTACTCGTGCCGCCCATGTCGAAGAGCCACACGTTGGGGCTGTCGGCGAAAGCTGCGGAAGTCCCGAAAGCGCAGATAGTCAGTAGCAGGCCCAATCGTGCAGCAGCCATCACAAATCGCCTCTCTCGTGCGGAAAGAGCATCAGCATGGCGGACGAAGATTTCCCTGCCGGTGCGCAGCTATCCTCTGATGCACGGCGACGGTGGAGGGCTAACTGCTGCTGACGGCGAACAGGGTATCTCGTGGTCTCGATGGAGGGGAGTGATGAAGATGCGGCATCCGGCTCTTTGCACGACAGTATTCGCCTCTTTTTTGCTTGCAGCTTGCTGTCTCGTCACCGCGGCGGAGCTTCCCAGCGCCATCGTGAGTGTTGATGCGCCCCGGGATCGTGAGCTTACCGGGGAGCGCGCGGGACAGATCGGCCGTGAGATCCACGCCAACTTCGGCTTCGGCCCGATCACCTACGCCGTCGCCCATAAGTTCCGGTTCGACCCGAATGTGCCGGGGAAGATCGACTGGAGCGAGGGCTACCTCGGCATGACCCGGCCAACTTCGGCTAACTGGTACGGAGGCGGCTTCCTCTTCGTCACCGTCAACGGCCATGACATCGGCCTCGACCCGATCAGCAGCATGGTAGGCGTGGAGAGGGGCGACCGCGCAATCCTCGACATGGTCTGGCATGACCCTTCGGCGAACGTCCGCGTGCGCTTCTTCGGCCTGCCGGGCGAGAACTGGCTGGGCTGCGAGGTGGAGCTTGAGCCGACCGCGGAGATCACCAGCTTCGGCATCAGGCTAGCCTGCTACCCGAGTTTCTTCACCGGGTGGCACAAGCGCGACGGCGCCCGGCGCATCAAGACGCCGAGCGCGCTGGTCGAGCAGGGCGCGGTGGAAGAGGGCGCCGTGGCCGATCACTATTACGGCATCTACTATGACGAAATCTTCGACGTGGCGCTTGGCGAGGGCGAGGGGCCATGCGCGATGCTGATGCTGCCCGTAGAGGGCGCGACCATCAAGTTCGCGCCGGGAAGCTATGCCGTCGGCACTCACGTAACTCTCCCGCCGGAGACCCGCACCGTCCGCTTCGCCTTCTGGGACCTCAAGGGCATGACCAACGCTGACGCCATCGCCAACGTTGAGGGGCAGGCTGCGAGTGTTCGGCAGACGCTGGAGGAAATTGACCTCACGCCACGGACGATACAGGAGTTTGACGTGGCCGCGGTACGCGAGAGTGTTCAGCGGGCGCTCGACTCCCCGCAGGCGCATGAGGCGCTTGCCGATCGGGTTGCGGATATCCAGGCATGGCTGGCGACATCGGGAGAGCAGTTTGACGCCGGCACCGGCGAAAAGCCGGGTGTTGAGGCGCAGGAGCGGCTGCTCAGGTCCATTGATGACTACAACAGCTTCAAGTGGGAAGTGAAGCTGATGGAACTGATCTACGAGTTGTAGCGGGTAATTGATCTTCGGGAGGTAGTGTAATGAGGCGCGAAATGCAAAGGATCATCCTGCTGCCGGTGCTCTGTCTGCTGGTGGCAACTGTCGCATTCGCACAGGACATGGAGGAGCTTGAGGTCGACCACGCGTTGACCCTCGACTTCGAGACTCCACACACCGACTGGGCGCAGCCGTACGCGGGCGAGAGCACCCGTGTGCTGGTTTTCTGCAACGGTCGCGGGACTGTCCCGCGCCACATCGTCGAGATGATGCAGCGCTTTGACGTAGAGGCCGAAGCGGCCTTCTGGATCCGCGTCATCGACCGCACCGACGAGGAGTGGCTCGGCGGCGAGACGGGCGAGGCGCGAATGCTCCAGCTTCTCGACCAGGACTGGGATGCCTACATCTTCCTCCAGATGGACATGGACGCCATGACCGCCGAGCAGCAGTACAGGGTCCTCGAGCCGGTTACCGAGGGCGCTGGGATTGTCTTCGTCGGCGCAAATGACGAGCGGGTCCTCAAGCAGGACAATCTCGTGACCGATTTCGGCGCCACTGCACCCCCGGTCGGAGATGCCCACAGCGTGGGCGAGGGCCGGGGCGTCAGGATGGACCTGTGGCCCGAGATCGACTACCACCAGGGCTGGGAAGACGAGTATGACTACTGGGCCGAGAGCTTCGGCCGCACGGTGCTGTGGGCGGCGGGCCACGAGCCCGCGATGGGCCTGCGGGTAGATTGCGGCGCCGGCGAGTTCGCCTGGGACGCCGACAAGTCATTCACCCTCAGCGCAAGCGGAACTCCCATCGGCGCCAACCCGCAGCTGCGGACGCGAGTGCGCAAGGCGGGCGACCCGCCAGTCGCCCTGCCGGACCGCGCGCTGCCGAACCGGGCCTTCACCGTCCAGGTCGGCGATATCCCTGCCGGTGACTATCACTTCGACGCCTGGGTGATAAGTGACGCGGGAGTGGAGACCTGGACCACCGCGCCATTCACCGTCACGAGCAACCTCAGCGTCGCGATGGTGCAACTCGATGAGAACTGGGGCGAGATCGGCGAGAGTGTCTCCGGCCGCGTCTCAGTCGAGGGTGCTCCTGCCGCCGGCGACATGGTGCGCGTCGGGCTGTTTGACAGCCGCAACCGGCTGCTCAAGCAGCAGATCGTTCCGGCGACCGGCGACACGAGTTTCTCCTTCGAGATCGAGCCATGGATGCCGATGCTGCTGCGCGTGGATGCGGGCCTCTTCCGCAACCCGGCTGGCCAGCCCGCGCAGACCATCGATTCGGCCTACGAGTACTTCCGCGTCACGCAGCGGAACTGGGACCAGTTCAACTTCCTGATGTGGGACACCCCCAAGGGCACACTTGCTCCATGGGCCGAGCAGAGCCTCGTGGACAACTCCGTCACGCTGCAACTCGGGCAGGGGCAGCCGCAACTGATGCTCTCGGCGCACGATGTCGCATGGGTCCCCTACACCACGCGCATCATGGCCCCCAAGGACGACGACGGCATCATGCGGCCGTTCTGTTGGAACGATGAGGCGGCCGTGACCGCGCACGTGCAGGAGAAGGCCGAGGAGTATCGCCCGTCCCGCCAGCACGGCGTATATGTCTGGTCGCTCGGCGATGAGGTCACCACCTCCGGTTCGTGTCTCTCGCCACATTGCGCCGAGGCCTACCGGGAGTATCTCAATGAGGTCTACGGTTCGCTGGAGGCGCTGAACGCCTCATGGAACACGAACTTCACCGCCTGGGATCAGGTCGGGCTGTCGAAAGAGGGGGACAACGACGAGGCCAACTCACTGGCCGAGGGCAACTACCCCCGCTGGTTCGACCGCAAGGCCTTCCAGTCCTACAACTTCGTCCAGTTCTGCCAGGCCTACGATGACGCGTATCAGGCCGTTGACCCCATGGCGCGCACCGGCTTCGAGGGCGCGGGGCGTTTCGACCGCGGCGACGACATTGACCTGATCGTTCGCGAGAACGACTTCTGGTCGCCGTATCCGGGCGTGGCCGATGAGGTCATTCGCTCCATCGCCCCGCCTGACTTCCCGCGCTCGAACTGGATGGGCTACACGAAAGACGCCGACTCGCTGCTGGGCCGCTACTGGCGGATGATCACGCGCGACATGAACTCCGTCTGGTGGTGGCGCTGGGACGCACTCGGCCGCTTCCACGGCTGGCTGGCGCCGGACCTGCGGCCCTTCCCGGCGGTGGCGGAGATCCTTCGCGACACGCAGACCGTTCGCGACGGCCTTGGCAAGCTGCTGATGGCCCCGGAGATCGAGCACACGGGCATTGCGATGCTCTACAGCTACCCGTCGCAGTTCTCCTGCCAGATCGAGAACGGCACCACCTACGGCAGCTACGAATCGAGCCACACGGCGTTTCAGAACCTGGTGCGCGACCTCGGCTATCAGTTCCGCTACGTGACCGACCGGATGCTGCGGCTGGGTGAGTTCGACGCCGATGAGTATCGCATGCTGATACTTCCGCGCTCTGAGGCCCTTGGCGCGGAGGAAGCCGCTGTGATCCGCGACTTCGTAGAGAATGGCGGCGTAGTCATCGCTGACGTCCGCCCCGGCCTCTACGACGGCCACTGCAAGCCGCTCGCGGCGGGCGCGCTCGACGACGTGTTCGGCATCGCCAGCGGCGGTCTCGATGCCGCGGTGACAACCGCCTCCACGATCGGCGACCTGAGCATCGAGACAACCAAGGTCAATCCGGCCATCACACTGACCACCGCGGCAGCGGGAGGTTCGGCCGATGGCACGCCGGTGTGGATCGTCAACCGCTTCGGCGAGGGTGCGGCGATCCTGCTCAACATGGACGCCGGGAGCTTCCCGAGGCTCGGCGCCACTGATACTCCGGACGCCGCCGCCGAACTTGCCTACGATCTCATCAGCCGCAGCAACCTCCACCAGCCGCCGGTCTTCGTGCAGAACGCGGCCGGCGACCGCCTCCGCAACATCGAGGTCGTCCGCTGGGAGGATGGCGACAACGAGATCATGGCCTTCTTCCGCCTGTCGGGCAACCGGGAGACCGCCACTGTTGAGCTTCCCGAGGCGCGCCGGGTGTATGACCTGCGCAACCGCAAGGACCTCGGCAGAGTGAGCCGCCTCAGCGTTGAGATCATCCCGAACCGGGCGACTTTCCTCGCGCTGCTGCCCGACGAGGTGCCGCAGGCGAGACTGACGCTGGCAGAGAACGCGGTGCAGCGCGGCGATACGGCAGTCGCGTCGCTTTCGGTGCCGGGTGCCGAGGAGAGCTACGCCTTCCGCATCCGCGTCACCGCAGGCGGCCAGCAACTCGACTGGCACGATGACGTGGTGCTGGCCGACCAGACGCCGGTGGAGATCACCGTTCCGGTAGCGTTCAACGACCCGGCAGGTGAGTATCAGATACAGGCCATCGAACTCTTCAGCAACGATGGCCCATCTGCCACCCTGAGGGTGAATTGAGATGCGTTACACGATCGTGATAGTCGCGGCACTGCTCACAGCGGCGGCGACAACCGCCTTCTGTGACTCGTACGAGATCAAGGTCTATCCATGCGCGAGAGCCACTGACGGCGTGGTGATAGATGGCGACCTGCGCGACGCAGCATGGCAGCGCGCGCCGGTAGTGAACGAGTTCACCTTTCACAACAAGCCCGAAGCGGTGGACGTGCAGACGCATTTCGGCGTCCTCTACACCGACAGCGACCTGATCCTGGGCATCCGCTTCGATGAGCCGAACATGGACAAGCTCACGCCGGTCAGTCAGCCGCGCGACTCGATGGGCGTCTTCCAGGGCGAAGCGGTCGAGATCTTCGTGGATCCGGGCCACGATCAGCAGCGCTACCATCAGATCGCGGTGAACTCCGCAGCCAGCATCTACGACTCGCTGCGTACCGATCCATCATGGAGCGGCGATGTGAGGGCCGCCACGAAGCTGATGGATGACCACTGGACGATGGAGGTCGCGATCCCGTGGGCGGACCTTGGTGTGAAGCCGGAGCCTGGCAGTATCGTCGGGCTCAATGTCTGCCGCGATCGGCACCTCGGGGCGAACAAGACGTGGAGCAACTGGTCGCAGACGGCCGCCAACTTCCACGACCCTGAGCGGTTCGGGCACGTCGTGCTCTCGCCGAGCGCCGCGATGATCGGCGAGCTGGCCGATGACTTCCGCCTCGGCGCGCGCCAGGGGCCGATCATCGTCTACGGCCCCGATGGCTTCGTGCAGGGCGCCTACCGCTCCATCGCCGCAGGCTCCTTCGCGGCCGCGGAGGAGCGGCTTGCGGAGCTTGAGCGCATAGCCGCGGGCGAGACGAATGCCGCCGCGCGTGATGAGCTTCTCGGGCGCATCGCCGACTATCGCACCGAGCTTGCGGGCTTCCGGCAGACGGCCTCAGGCGCCGCGGCGCCACGCGAGACGTGGCATGGACTGAACCATCGCGTGGCTCAGATACAGGAGGAACTTGGCACTGTTATCTGGGAGGCGCGGCTGACGGCGCTGCTCAGCGGCGTGTAGTGCAGATAGTGCAGACTGCCCCCGGGTCGGAGGATGAGCGGCCCGGGGGCGTCTGATTCACGTTACGTAAAGGGGGCAAAATGATGTCGCGGACACGCTTCCTCGCCGTGCTCCTGTTGCTCGTTCTGATGGCCCCGCTGCTCACCATCGCGGCTCCCGAGACCTCGTACCAGCTTGAACGGGCGCAACTGCGGCAGGAACTTCAGTATGCCGAAGACGCAGCCGCTCTCGAGGCCCCCCTGACCGCCGGCCAACATTCTGCTGACGCGCCCTATGAGCTACGCTCGCGGCACTTCATCTTCGGCATGCCGCGGCTGGTTGATGACCGGCATCGGACCGACACGGGCGCGCCGGGTATATCCGTCGTGGTGCGTGAGGGCTTCGTGGCCGCGCATTTCGAGGAGATGCAGGTGCCGCTGTGGGTCTGCCAGCGCTGGACGCGCAGCGACATGGAGCGGATGAGCGCAGCGGACAGTCTCGATCGTGACTGGTTCGATGACCCGGACCTGCCGGCGGGGCTGCACGCCGGCACCTCCTACCAGGGCAGCAAAACCGGCCTCGATCGCGGGCACCTGGCGAAGCATGCAATGAACCGAGCGTGGGGCGTGGATAGCTCGATCTACGGCTGCCTGATGAGCAACTGCGCGCCGCAGCACCTGAGCATCAACCGCAGCGGCGCATTCCGGCAGCTTGAGGACGCGGTCGAGGGCTTCATCGGCCTGCCCGAGCAGGTGGAGATGCTCTGGATCATCAGCGGCACGGTCTACGACGATCCGAGCACGCCTCTCGGCCCCGCCTCCGAAAATGATTTCGCGCGGGTAGCCCGCATCACCAGCGGCTTCGGAGTGCCTCATGCCACGTACAAGATCGTCGGCTGGTTCACCCCGGGCGGAAGCTTCGATGCGCGGGCATACCTCTTCGAGCAGCCGCACTACCTGAACGAAGCGGGGAAGCTGATCTTTGACATCCCCGATGAGCAGACGACTTTCTGCGTGCCCGTCAGAACCATCGAAGCGCGCACCGGAGTCGACTTCTTTCCGCGGCTGAAGGCGGAGGTAGCGGACGTCGTGGAGACGAACGCCCTCGGCGCTTTCTGAGGCGAAGACTTAAGCGATGACCGCCAGCACGGAGGCTGCCTGATGAAGCTGCTCGACTACGACCTGCGGCTCGATGTGATCTCCGAGGGCTACGACCGGCAGACGGAGTGGTTCCAGCCGCGCATCGGGATCATCCCGCCCTCGACGGCTGTGCTCACGATGACACGCGCGCAGCTGTGGGGCAGCGATATCTTCGGCGCGGTGCAGGAGTTTCGCTCCGAGGACCTCGGGGAGACGTGGGCGGGGCCGGTGGTGCATGACACGCTTGACCGTCGCGTGCTGCCCGATGGCACCGAGGTCTGCCCCTGCGACCTCACGCCCGCCTGGCACGCGGAGAGCGGCAAGCTGCTGATGACCGGCCACACCGCGGCCTACGGCGGCCCCCGCGGCATCGTCATGGCGAGCAACGCCCAGCGCCGCGACATCGTCTGGTCGGTCTATGACGCCGACACGCAGCGATGGTCTGAGTGGGAGGTGCTGGAGCCACCCGACCGCGATCGTTTCTGGTGGACATCCGCGGGCTGCTCCCAGCGCGTGGATCTCGCCGACGGGACGATCCTGCTGCCGGTGTCGCTGATGTCGCGAGCGGAGGTCGGGGAGAATTTCTGGCGCGGCTGCTTCGCCACCAGCGTGCTGCGCTGCAGCTTCGACGGCGAGCGACTGGAGATCATCAAGCAGGGCAACGAGATGACCGTCCCGGAGCCGCGCGGGCTGTATGAGCCGTCGCTGACGCGCTTCGGTGATCGCTTCTACCTCACGCTGCGTAACGACCGGCGCGCCTGGGTGAGCGAGGGCGACGGTCTGTGGTTCGCGCCGCCGGTGCGGTGGCGCTTCAATGATGGGACGGAACTCGGCAGTTACAACACGCAGGCGCACTGGGTCACGCACTCGGATGCGCTCTTTCTCACCTACACGCGACACGGCGCCGGCAACGACCACGTCATCCGCCACCGGGCGCCGCTCTTCATGGCGCAGGTGGATCCTGAGCGACTGTGCGTGATCCGCGAGACCGAGCGTATCATCGTCCCGGACTACGGGGCGCAGCTTGGCAACTTCGGCGCGCTTAACGCGACGCCATGGGAAAGCTGGGTCGTCACCTCGGAGGGCATGCATGGTGACGCACAGCGCCCGATGGACCTGTCACTGACCGAGGCCCGTGGCGCGCGCAACCGCGTCTGGCTTGCGCGCATCACGTGGCCGCGCCGGAACCTGCTCTGCGGGTGAGCCGGTGGAGGCTCACCGCACCAGCAGCACCACGCCCTCCCAGGCGGGAATGGTGGCCTCGATGGCGCCATCGTTGATCGCCATCGGCCGCCCCGTCAGTAGCTCAGTCGCCTCGGTCGCGGGTGCCGACAGTCGCAGTCGCGTGGCGAGGTCGGCATCTGAGGCATTCATCGCCACGACCAGCAGACCGCCGCTACCGACGTGCGTGGAGACCAGCACGCTCTCGGCCTCGGCTCGCACCGGGCCGCCGTCGCGCCAGTAGGGAAACCACTCTGCGCGCGCGATGTCGATCGTCTCCCACGCCTCCCAGACCGGTGCCATCATCCCCAGCAGCGCCCCTCGCGCGTAAGGCCGCACCGGCACGTCATGCAGCAGCGCCAGTGGCACCGACTCCTCGTAGCTGAACGGCTTGTCCAGGTAGCTCAGAAACTCCGCCGGAATGCCCCAGTTGTGCCCCATGAACTCCGCGCGGAAGGCATCCAGCGGCAGGCGGAAGCCGGGGCCATGCACATCAAGCTGCTCGCCGTCCCAGTAACTGTCGATGAACGCCATCGTCGGCATTGAGACCGTCGCCGACATGTGCGCGGAGATCAGGCCGTCGGGCTTGCGCGACTTGACGACCTCGCGCATCCGGCGCATGAGATCGCGCACGGCGAAGATCGGGTAGGTGCGGTGGCGCTGGCCATCCTCGCCGATGTAGCCGCAGCCATGCAGCGCATTCGTGCAGCCCCACGGCTCGGTGGTGCCGTCGAGGTAGACGCCGTCTACATCGAACTCATCGATCATCCGCGCGATGCTCGTCAGGTAGTACTCCTTCCACGCGCTCTCGAAGCAGCAGATGTATGCGGTTTGCGGAAAGTCTTTGCGCGTGTAGCCGCCTCTCTGCGGCTTGACCAGCACCTCATCGCGGTAAAGCTCCCACTCAGGCGCGGCGTCGGAAAGCTCGTAGCCGAAGTAGATCAGCAGACGGATGTCCCGCGCGTGACATGCCTCAACGAGGCTCCGCAGCTTCTCCGCGTGCAGACTCGTTGAGCCGTAGGCCTGTATCTCCGTCCACTGCTCGTGGATCACCAGCGTGTTGACGTCGCGAGACTTGAGGTAGTCGAGCAGAAGCGCCTGCGTCCCTGGGTCGCCGAGCGCAACTGCCGATCCCGCGGGCCCATCAGTTTCACGAAGCTCGGCGTCGTCCTCCGTCGCGCGTGTGCCGGCGGCTATCACGCGCGGCGCCTCGCCCTCGAAGTCATCCAGCAGCAGTGTGCGCTTGTCCGCCATCAGCGACGCCGGCGGTGGGCTGTCGAAGACGCGCGACATGTCGCTGATGCGCAGCGCTCCCACCGCGAACTCGCTGGGCGTCGAGGCCGCCGTCGAACCGAGGAGGATCTGCGCACCCTCAAGCGTCCCCGGCAGCAGCGGATCCGTCCATGGTCGCGAAGCCACCTTCTCCCCGTCGAGCCAGACCGCCACGACGCCCCCGCCCCAGGTGAAGGCGACATGGTGCCACGAGCCCTGCTCCCACGGCTCGCGCAGCCCGGGTGAGGCGTAGAGCGCGACTTCGCCACCGAGGCGCGAGTAGAGGCGCATGCTGCGGTCGTCGATGTTCCAGTAGAAGCCGAGATGGTCGCCGTTCGGCTGGACGATGCGTAGCAGTTCGCGGTTGAAGCGCCCGCGCGTCTCAGGCTCGACCTGCACCGCCGGGTCAAAGAGCGGGCTGACCCACATCTCGACGGTCCCGGCATCAAGCGGGACGTTGCCCTCGGCAGGGTAGGTCACGGACGCGGCGGAGGTCACGGGCTGATCCTCCATCCCGTACCACGCGCCGTGCGTGATATGCCACTCACGGTGCTCCGGCGGAATCTCCCGCACCGGCGTCGCTTGCAGGCCGAAGGTCGTGCTGAACGACACCCCCGGCTCCAGCGCGCGCTCGATCATGTGCAGCCGCAGCGTCGCCACGCCGTCGCGGCGCTCGATTGTGATCGCCCGCTCCGGCTCCTCCGGCCGCCAACCCTCATCCGATTCGGAGAACCACTGCACGCCGCGCTCCTCATCGCCCAGCCACAGCAGCGGCATGAAGTGATGCGTCCAGCCCTCCTCGGGAAGCGCGGTCGCCACCGAACCCGCCCAGCTTGCGTCGGCGAGGTGCAGGCAGCGCGCGTGCTCCTCCCGCAGCGGTATCTCCAGCACCACCCGCTCCAGCGCCTGCCCCTCGGCCGGCGTCACCTGCAGATCGAAGACGATCATGCCGTCGAACTCGCAGCGCACATCACAGGAAAGCGACGCCCCGTCGCCGGTCGCAGTGACCGTGCCGATCGCCCGTTCATCCGTGCGGTCGGTCCAGCGAAGCTCTGCATCGCGCCACACCTGCTGCCGGCCGCCAGCGATCGTGCGGAGGCGCATCGGCGCGGCCAACACCTGCGCCTCGCGAGTGGTCAGTTCGCCGAGCAGCGGCCCGCGACCGAAGGAATACTCGCGGCCCCACACACGCACTGAGTCGCCATCCGCTTCGACGGGCGTCCACGGCTCGGGCACCTCGCTGCTGCGGCCGATGTCACTGCCGAGCCACTCCGGATCCGGCGGCAGCATGAAAGTCGTCTGCCACTGCGCCACCACCTCCTCGCCCCGCAGGGCTTCCGCGACAACCGGGATCGTGTCCGGCTGCAGCCCGGCGATGCTCACTGTCGCCTCGGCCAGCAGCGGCTGTGCTCCCGCCTCCACCCACACCGGCGCGAGGTCACCCACCTGCACCCGGTAGCCGTCGGGCGTCTGCTCTGAGGCCGAGGCGTCCATCTGCACGATCACCCGCCGTGCCTCGAGCAGCGCCTTCGTCAGCGTGATCTCCACCGGCGCTCTGCGCACGATCGGCACCTCCTGTCGGAAGAGCGTCTGACCGTCGGCCACCCCCGCCATCCGCAGCACGTAGCGCCCCGGCTGCTCGATCGGAACGTCGAGCAGGCACTCCTCTGTGCCGGTAGCGCCCGCAGTCTCCACGCCATCTGTCAGCAGCGTCGCGTTCAGCGCAGCGGCACCCCTGCACCGCGCGTCGATCAGCAGGCGATGGTCGTCAGTTTGCCGCACCGACGTGACGCCGATGGCCGGGCCGCCGGCGGCAAAGCGCATCTCGCCGAAGTGCTCCGGTTCGTGGAAGCTGCTCTTCACCGGCGCCCATGTGAGCGGCTTCGCGCCGGCGATGTCGCGCGCGAAGTTCACTCGCCAGACGTCGCCCGGCTGCGGCGCCCCGCCCAGGTCCTCCCACGGGATGCGGACCTCAACGAGCCATCGGCCATCCGCCGATCCGGCCGCGGCCTCGACCTGCGCATTCCATGCGGCATCACGCCCGCGGCAGTCGGCCACGTCGCCGTGCGCGTTGACGATCACCTGGTAGTAATCCGCGGAACCCTGCGGCTTCAGGAAGACCTCGACCGCGTCATCCTGCCACAGAGCGCCGTCGCGTTCGCGCTGCTGCGCGCGCGGCTCACCCTCGTTCACGCATGCCAGCACGAACCCGCGCTCGTCCGCTGCGGCGAGACATGATGGCCCGCCGGGCCTGAGGGCGCCGCCAAGCTCCGCGAAGGCCCCGACGCCTGTCGCGCCTGCCCACTCGCCCTCGCCGATCGCGCCGTCAATCTCAACCGGCTCAATCCAGCCCCCGGTGATCATCGGCGTGACGGGCTGTCCGTGCGCGAGACACACCATCAGCGTCGCGAGCAGTGTCGCCGTCAGTCGCGCGGTCATCTGCACCCACTCCCTCGTCGCGTCAGTCACAGCCTCGGCTCAATGAAGTCGCGCAGGACATGCATGGTCGTCGTGGCCGGTCGCATCGGCCCTCCAAGCACCAGGTCCGCCGAACCGTCGGCAGGATCGCCGACAAATGCCGCCACCACGCCGGTGGCTCCCGCGAGCGCCTCCGGGCTCTGCGCACGCACGGTCAGGTGCGGCGTCAGGCTGATCTCTCCGGCGGCTGAGACTTCCACGCGCTGGAAGGTCGCCGAAGTGGCCGCCTCTCCCGCCAGCGCACAGAGCAGCAGGCTGTCATCCGGCGCCCGCAGCAGCCGCACGTCCGGGCGCGGGAACTCCACGAAGCGCAGCGGCTCGGCCGCGAGCATCGTCAGCCCGTCGGCGAATCGCCGCCCGCTGAGGTCGAAGCTGAGCAGGCTGGTCCCCTGCAGCACGATCAGGTAGCGCCGCGAGCGGTCGAAGGCGTGGCAGAGGTAGGCGCCCGCCTGCTCCTCCGGCGGCAGCGCGAAGCCGAAGAGGCTGCGCGGCCCCTCGCCCTCCACGCAATCGTAAAGGAACAGGCGCGGATCGTGGTTCTGCGAGACCAACTCCGGCGGCAGTTCGAAGGCGTAGCGTTCATCGAAGCTGCCGCCGCCAAGCACAAACTGCTGCTCCGCGCGCCCGTCAAGGCGATGGACCACGCGATTGCGCAGAGGCACCGTCCAGTAGCAGCGGCTCATGCCGCTGATCTGCGTAAGCGTGTCGCGCTTGGCTGGGTCGAAGCAGAGCAGGCCGCCCGAGTAGGCATTACCTGCCCGCGCGGCCTCGTGCGTGCCGGTGAGGAAGATGCGCCCATCGAGACCCGGCTGCAGGTAGCGGAAGCGCTTGATCCCGCCCTCATCAGCGCCATCTGGCCGCTCAATCTGCATCGCGTTGCTGAACGGTTCCATGCGGTAGCGCCCGGCGGGGAGATCAGGCCGCTGCATCACCAGGCGCGTCAGGCCCGTGTAGCCGCCGATGTGAAGATACCGCGCCCCGCCTTCCTCGACCCACGCATGCCCGTAGGGTCCGAGGCCGACGCGCAGCGGCAACTCCAGCGCGCCCCCTCCAAGGTCCTCCAGCAGGTAACGCTTCTCCACCGCGCCCTCATCAAGGCGCGTCAGGTCGAACTCCGCGAGGTAGTAGCCGTACTCGCCGACGCCAAGGATCGCGTCGCTGCGCCCGGGCATTGCCGCCGCCATGTACGAGGGCGCGAGCGACGGCCCCGACAGCGCCGCCAGCAGCCGGCCGTAGCGATCTTCATCGCGCCGCATTGCCGCGATCGTGTCGTAGTATACCGTGACGCCGCCGCTGCGCTCGCCGCTGGTGGCGCCGGTGAGCAGCGTCTCCAGCCCCGCGCGCGTCATCGTCACCGATCCGTAGCCCCACCAGTCGGCCAGCCCTGAGGCGGCAGTTCGCGGCCCCATCGTATGCGAGGGCGGTACGCTCTCGACGACCTCGAAGCTCTCCGTGCTGCCATCTTCGCCGATCTGCAGCCGCCACGGCCCGCCCCAGCCGCTGAGGTAGGCGGTGACGTAGAGGCCATCGGGGCGGGAGAGCAGCCGTCCGAGTTTGCGCGTGCTGTCAGCCGGGTCGGCCCAGCCCTGCCAGAACGTGCGCTCGCAGCCCGGCCACGAGCCGACGTGGAAGCGCAGCGCCTCCTCGAAGGCACTCGCATCCTCCCAGTGATCCAGCGGCATCGACATCAGCCCGGCGAAGATGAAGCTTGTGCGCTGCGCGTTCGTGTAGACGGCCTGGATGATCGGTGCGTAGAAGAGGCGGTCGCCATGCACACCGATGACCGCGTAGCTGTAAAAACTCCGCTGCAGTTCGCCCTGCTTGTGCGTGTCGGAAATTTCCCCAAGCGCCGGGAGGTGGCGGGAAAAGTGCGCACGGAAGTCCATGGGTGGGACCTCCCACGTCGCCGTGTGCGGATCGAAGCGCACCACCCCGGAGGGCACGGATGCGTAGTAGATGCGGCCCTGGGGATCCACCGCCACCGTGCCGGAAAGCTGCCCGAGGCCGCCATCGCCCGCGCCGAGGATCGGCGTCCCGCCCTCTGCAGGCCACGTTGCGTCTGCGGTATGAACGGCGATCTGCGCCGGATCGAGCGCCACCTGCAGGTCATCGGCGCCCTCCAGCCATGCCGGGTCCAGCGGCACTTCCACGAGGTAGTGCGCCAGCCCGCTCGGCTGCCCGCTGTCGGCGTCGAAGAGCTGCGACTTCATCGGCACATAGAGGCTGCGGCGTGATGGATCACCGGGCGCGAGCGAGGCTGACCGCAGCGACACCGCACAGTTGTTGTTCGCCGAGATCAACGGGTAGTTGATCGGTGTCTGCACGCGGGCGGCCACCGCCTCCAGCGCCACCTCGCGCTCGGCTTCATCGAGCGCGACCGTCCGGAGCGCCTCCATGTCGGGCAGCACGATCCGAGGCGACTCGACCATCGCCATCCCCGGCTCAATGTAAGCCACCTCGCCGGAGAGCGGCGGAGCCGCAGCAGCTTCCGCTGGCGAAGCGAGTGTCAGCGTGAACTCGCCCGCGACTTCGCCGTCCGCGCGAATGATGACCCGCGCTTCGCGGTAGTCCTGCTCCGGATGCTTGCGCAGGACGATCCCCGGCGTCTGCCACGGGGCGCGCAGGTCAAGCGAGTAGCTATCCTCGCCTCCGGTGTGCTCCAGCACTATCTCCGCGCTGAGTTCCTCCGCTGCGGCGGCCAGCAGGTCGAGATTCGGCACGTAGACAAAGACCTCGTTCGCGGAGGCGGTGGCGGTCACAGGCGCTCGCTGGAGCAGCTCGCGCACGGCGCTCAGGTCGGCTCGTGCGGGTAGAGCCGCGAGGATCATCAAAGTCGCCATCAGCCACGTAGCCTTCGGGCGCATCACCGGCACCTCCCGTTCATGGCCTGAGCGTCGTTTCGCGCAACGCCGCGGGTGTCCTGCATGCGTGCGAGAGGATTTGCGCGCACGCGGAAGGAACTGCCGGAGGACAGAAACCGCTCGCTCGAAGGGAGCCCTCACCCATGCGAACGATCGCGCTGCTCGCCGTCATCATCGCCTGCTGCACAGCCGCGTCTGCCCAGCCTCTGCTGACCGCATACCGCGCGCAGACTCCTCCTGCGATTGACGGCGACCTCGCCGATGCCTGCTGGCAGGCCGCCTCGCCCACCTCTGCATTCGTCCTGTGGGGACATGACGCCCTGCCGGAGGCGCAGACAATCGCCCGCGTCTGCTTCGACGATCAGCGCCTGTACATCGCGGTGGAGGCGATGGAGCCGAACCTTGAGCCGCGGCTGAACATGCTCGACCTCGTGCGAGCCGATGCCACCGGGCGCGACTCGCGCGTCTTCCGCGATGATTGCGTGGAGATCTTCATCCAGCCCGGCGATGAGGCGTATTACCAGGTAGTTGTCAACTCCATCGGCACCATCTACGACGGCCGCGGGATGGACAGCGCGTGGGATGGCGAGATCGAGGCGGCCGCAAAGCGCGGCAACGCGAGCTATGCCTTCGAGCTTGCGATCGACCTCGCCAGCATCGGCGGCGCGCCTGAGGGCACGTGGCGGATGAACTTCTGCCGCAACCGCACCGCCGTCGCCGAGTCATCCACCTGGAGCGGCTTGCAGGGCGACTTCCATCAACCCGCGCAGTTCGGCGAGGTGCTCTTTGCCGAGGCCGGCCCGACCATCCGCGATGTCTCGCTGCAGATCGCGGGCGAGACGCTGACGGCCGTGGCGACCATGGCAGGGCAGGCCCCCTCACTCACTGCGAACGTAAGCGCGGGCGCGGAAGTATCATCCGGTTCCGTCGCCGGTCCGGGCCAGCGCTCAATGACCGTCGCGCTGCCCGAAGGCGCCGCCGACTCCGGCCGCGTCGGCGTCACGTGGGAGCTTACCGACGGCGGCACGACCTTCCAGCGCTCAGCCGAGATCCCGCTGCCGGTCGAGGCAGGCGCTACGCGACTGGCGCTGACGATCCGCAATGCCACCGTGGGGGCGTGGCTGAACGGTGAGGCGCTGCCGCTGCAGGGCGGGGCGGTGGAGCTTGGCCTGCAGCCGGGAGTGAATGTGCTCGCGCTGCAGGCCACCGCGGACGGTGAGCAGCCGTCGGTGCTGCCGGCCGTCACAGCACTCGGGCGCGAACTGCCTGTGAGTTGGCTGCAGCGAACTGACGCGCCCGCTGAGGGCTGGATGACCGCCATCGGCACCGCGGGCTGGCAGATGACGGATGCGCCTGCCGCATGGCCCGAGGGAGAGCGGCAGCGGTGGCTGACCTGCGCGATCTATCTCGATGAGCCGAAGCCTCAGCTTTTCCCGAAGATGGACACTTTCTACGTTCCGCTCGGGTCGAGGCAACTGATGCGCCTCTATGCGCACATTCCGCAGGGTGTGCCCACCTCCGGCTACCGGATGGTGGTGGATGCGCCCTCGGCGCTGAGTTACATCGAAGCCGAGACCGGCGGAGGCACGCCTCCCGTCGTCTCGGCCGCCGGCACATGGACCGATGCCGGTGTGCCCATGACGCGCTACCACGCCGACTACGACTCGCTTCCGGGCGAGGGGATGGAGATCTCCCTGCGCTGGGCGGACGATCAGAGCACCACCATCGCCTACGAACCGAGCATCGGCTCCGGCGGCACGCATGACTGGCGCCACGTGGAGATGGCCGTCACCGCGCCCGGCAACGCCGTCAGCGTGCATCCGCTGATCATCAAGTGGCAGGGGCGCGGCGTGACGGGCACGTTCTGGGTGGACAACCTCGTCTTCCGCCGCGCCGACAGCGAAGAGAACCTGCTGAAGATGGGCACCTTCGATGAGCCGGATTGGGGCAATCACCATCTGCTCAAGCCCGAGGGACCGGATGGCTCGCTGTGCTGCAGGATCGTTTCCACGACCGAGGGCGCCGACCGGCAGCAGGCGCTTTGGGTGGACAAGGAGCAGGTCACGCCCGTCGTGCCGGGCGAGCGCTACGTGGTAGAGATGGACGTGCGCTGCGAGGAGCTGATCTCCCCGACCGCGAAGCCGGTCCTCGGCCTGCTCTTCGAGGCAGCGGCCGATCTACCTGAGGGCGTCCTGCCCGTCTACACCGCGATGCAGACGCTCGGCGGCGCAATCACTGAGATACCGCGCCGAAGCAGCGTGCAGATCCTGCCGCCGCTGCGGGACGTGCGCCCCGAGCGCGCGCGCATTACACCCTGCTACGGCAGCCGCGGCGTCACGGCACCGGAGACCGCGCAGGCGTGGGCGGACAACACGTGGGCCTCGGGGATGACGTGGATCTGGGGAAACTCCCGCACGAATGTCGCCCAGCTTCTGCTCCCGCAGGGCCTGCAGGTGATCTACCACCTCCCATGGGCCGGCTGGAATCCCGTAGGCGAGGAGATGCGCGCGTACATCGAGGAGCATGCTGAAGTCCGCGCGGCAAACTTCGAGAGCAAGCCGCAGGCGAACTTCTTCTGCCCCACCTGGTTCCTCTCGGGCGAAGGCGCGAGGGTCCGCAGGATGCTGATCGAGTGGGTCAAGTCCGCGGTGGCCGCCGAGACCTGCTCGAACGTCAACTGGGACCTGGAGCAGCCCGTGGTGGACCCGCCGACTTTCTGCACCTGCGAGCGCTGCATGGACGCATTCCGCCTGCGTGATGATGTGCCCGATGACGCGGTACTAAGCCCCGAGGCGCTGCTGGGCGAGTACCGCGACCGCTGGGTTGACTACCGCTGTGGGCAGAATGCGAAGGCAGCGGCGATCCTAGGCGAGGCGGTTCATTCCGTCGATCCGGCGCTCGAGTTCTCAGTCTACTCGGGGTTCCAGTCCACCCGCACGAAGGAGCACTACGGGGTGGACTGGGCGCTCATGCAGCCGCATATTGACATGGCAATCGCGGGCTACGGTGGCTCGGAAGACTCAGTGCGGGCCACGCTGGAGGCGATGGGCGGCAAACCCTTCATGGGCGGCGAGATGTGGTACCTCTCACACCGTGAGGACTCGCGGCCCACGCCGGACATGCGCACCTGGTGCAACCGCCTGTTGCGCAAGTTCGTGCAGAGCGGCTGCACCGGGGTGCTGATCTGGCACCTCGCGCCGATGGAGGGCGGCTCGTTCTACGCCACCTCCGAGGCCACGGCTCTTATCGCCGAGCATGAGGACTGGCTGCGCGAGGACCTGCGCTGCGACGCGAAGGTGAGCGTGGAGGGCCTGCCGGTGAGCGACTGGGCGGCCTTCGAGCGCGACGGCGAGATCCTCGTGCTGCTGCTGAACTTCGCCGCCGAGCCGAAGCCGGTGAGCGTGACCATCGACGGCGAGACGCGGCAGGTGGAGCTTGCGCCCTACGGTCGTGAGGTGCTGAGGTAGGCAATCCGGGAGCGGCCGGCAATCGGCAATCGGCAATCGGGAACGCCGAAGGCAACGGCCGTTGCCCGGTCGTCGGAGGGGCCGGTCGCTGACCGGCCCGCCGTTTGTCGCGGGCGGTCGCGGTCTGCGGCACGGCTCACGCACAGGGTGTTCATGCCACGGAGGAACGACTGTGGCGCTTCGCGCCGGGGTCTGCCGTAGCCGTAGCCGTAGCCGTTCCGTGGCACGGGCGCCTCGCCCGTGCGCCGTGCCGTACGAAGCGGTTGTCCGAACGACCCACGGGCGAGGGCGCCCGTGTCACATGACAAAGACGTAGTAGCCGCTGCCGTTAAATGGGCAGTGCTCCCGGATTGACGGCCACCTCCCGTCCGTCCTAATCCCCAACAACCAGCCCCTCCGCACGTGCTTCGGCGGCCGGCAGTCCCTGCAGGCAGCGGTCCACCTCGCCGGTCATCAGCGCGTAGCGCAGGCGGTACCAGTCGCGCACGCACTCCATCAGCGCGTCCGTCTGCGGCTTCATCTCGCCACCCATCAGTGCCCGCCGCTCACTCTCGTCGCCGATCTGCGCGGCAATCTCCGTGAGCCGGTCGCTGGCGAGGCCGACGCGCTCGCGGTACGCCTCCAGTCGCTTCGCCGCGGCGGAGTAGCGCTCGTCGGCGGTCAGCGCCTCCTGCAGGGCCTCACGTGCGCGCCCAACCTGCATAGCAGCGGCCTGCGGCAGCACCGGGTCGGTCGCATCGGCGTCCGCATGGACCTGAGCGGCCATCGCCATCGATGCCTCGGCGGCGGCCACGTCCACGCCGCAGGCCCTCGCCTCCGCCAGTTCGACCTCAAACAGTCGCCGCAACTTCTCGTACCGTCGCAGGAAGATGCCCGCGCGGATCGCGTTGTTCTCCTGCGGCCCACTGAGCGTGAACATGCGTCCCTCGCCCGGCTCAAGCGTGACGTGGAACTCCGCCGGCGCATGGTCGATGATATTGTCTTCGTTCAGATCGCACAGCACTCTTCCGGCGACCATCGTATCCGGCAGAGTGATCATCGCTGTCTGCGCGGCCTTTACATCCTGGTTGGTCACAACGATCACGTCGTAGTCGCTGCCGCGGCTCAGGTCCGCGCGGACGGCGGGGAGCGCGTAGATCGGTATCTCCTCGCACTGCACCTCGATCTCCGCATCGGCGACCCACTTCGTCCCCAGCAGCACCGGCCCGAGTATCGGCACTTCGCGCGAAAGCCGTTCGACTTCCGCCCCGATCTCGCCGGTCCGGCGCAGCAGGATGTCGTTGATCGCCCAGGAGCCGCCCCACGGGTGCCAGACCGGGCGCGACTGGTGGCTGTAGAAGAGAATGCCCGTCGCGCCGCAGGCGAGCGGCTGCCACGTCATCAGCCGGAGCTCCGCGGCGGTCGGCAGGCGGCGCTTGCGCACATCCGCGTATGCCTGCGGGATGAACCACACGCGCTCCGCACCGTTGGCCCATGCGATCTCGCACATCGCGGCGTTCGTGACGGCAGGGTAATCTCCCGCGAACTCGCCGCGCCCGATCGGATACCAGTCGATCTGCATGACTGCCGCGTAGGGCGCATACATAGCGACCGACTTCGCGTTGTTGAATGCGGACATGACCGGGTGCTGCGGGTCCAGCGCCTCGATGATCTGCTTACCCCAGAGCCAGTGGTCGCGCAGGATGTCAAGCTCAGGCCGCGGTTCGTCCACGATGTACCACGCCAGCAGCGCCGGATGGTCCCTGTAGCGGTTCACGACCCGCTCGGCCAGCGCCGCAAGCTCCTCCCGCGGCACGTTCGGCTCATAGTAGCCGGTGATGTAGGTCGAGATCTGCACGCGCATGTCGTGCTGTGCGGTGAGGTCAAGCAGCCGCCCGACCTGCTCGATCGCCTCCGCGCCGTGCCTCTGCATGACCATCCCGCCGAGGCGCGCGGTGGTGTCGAAGAAGTTCTCCTTGTAGTCGCGCGCGATGATCGCGGCCACCATCTCATCCGGCAGTTCGAGCACCCGGTTCTGCCCCTCAAGCGACCCTGTCACGCCCCACGCAAATGTCTCGTCCAGCCACGGGTACTCGGGAGTGTCGTGTTCCAGCGCCAGTTCAGCCTGCTGCAGCGCCCACTGCCGGGCGTCCTCGTCGGTCGGCTCGCGCACCTGCAGGTCATCCAGCCAGACCGTGACGCGATCACCCTCACGCGCGCCGAGTATGTGCAGGTAGACGCTCTTGACCGTCCACTCGACCAGCGGGCTCATTCCGCGCACCGCCGCCTGCTGCCGGAAGTCGTCGCTCACATCACCGCTGAGCAGGCGCACCCACTCGCCGCGCGCCTCGACGGTCGGCGTCACCGGACCGTTACCCTCCTGGTCATTGCCATCAAAGAGCAATCGGCGGTTGATGCCGAGGGAGACCGACACATACTCCGGCGCGTCAACCTTCACCATGCCATCCACTAAGAAGCGCATCCCCGGCTCCCAGCGCTGATCAACGGGCGCGGCAAAGTAGACGTAGTGGGAGTTGCTGAGCGCGCTGAACTGCACCTTCGCGCAACGCTCGCCCTGTGCGGGGGCCTCATCGCAAAGCTCCAGCGCCTCGACCTCGATCTCCCCGCCCGCGACCCACAGCCGCAGGTCATTGGCCTCCTCGAAGTCGTTCGAGTAGCTGATGCCCTGAGCCGTTACGGACACCGGTACTGAGAGCAACACCGCTACTGCCACGACCACTGCCGTCAGCATATCAAGCGCCCTCCCGGGTATGGCCTCGGACTGCAGCATCTTTGTTCCGCGAGAAGCACTGAATCCCTTCGGTGCCAGGGGTCACGCGGAGGCAGGAAGGCCCTGTCGCGCAGGTTGAGGGACTGCGGGAATCGGGCAGTCCGTATTCCGCACTAATCTGATAAACATTGGGGACATTCCCTGTTTCCCTATGCTACTGATGAACATATCATCGACCCCAACGGGCGACAGGACGCCCTCGGCCTGTGACGACTTCGTCCGGCTTCCGTGACAGGCTTCACATGACTTCTGAGAAGTCACAACGTGGAAAGGGGATGGGTGTAGTGAGGAAGTCTGCATTACTGACGTTCGGACTTGCCCTGCTGGCCGCGGTTTCGCTTGCAGGTGGGGTACAGGCCGACGAGGCGCAACTGCTGTATGCGATCGGGGAGACGGATCCCGGCATCAGCGGAGGCGTCTTCGGCTGGCAGCCGTTCGAGACCACGCGTCGCTATACATCGAGCGCGTGGCTGTGGATCGGCTTCGAGCTGCCCGACATCGGGGCTGACGGCGTTATCAGCTTCCGAGCAAGCAAAACCGGGCAGCCGCGCTTCGAGTACTACGGCTACTATGGCACGACCGCCGCGAAGTATGACTCCAGTGGGACGCGCACGACACTATCGTTTCCGCCGGCAACTGAGAACGTTCTGGAGAAGCTGACCCCGACGGCGCCTTACACGCAGCAGATTCGCTTCAGCGTGACGCCGGAGACCAGCTTCGTCTACTTCAAGATGTACGTCAGTGCATCCCGTTTCTCCAACACCTACGTCTACGGGGCCGACTGCACCTGCATCTACACTCCGGCCGCTGGAGCAGCCCCCACTGTGACCTCGATCGATCCGTTCCAGGGCACCGATGATGGGCCGGTCAGCGTCACCATCACCGGCACCGACTTCGCCAACGGCGCCTCCGCCTCGCTGCAGAAGGACGGGGAGACGGACATCGCCGGAACTTCAGTGACGGTGGTAAGCGACACGGAGATCACCTGTGACTTTGACTTGACCGGGGTCGCGACCGGCCTTTGGGACGTGACTGTAGAGAACCCCGATGCTCAATCCGGCACGCTGCCTGATGGCTTCGAGGTGATAGCCGCGGATACCTCACCGCCAACAGTCGAGCAGTGGTCGGTGGCGGTGACGCACGGTAATGGCGTTGGGGAGTTGAAGTCGGCCATCGGTGGCGGATACGTCGAGCCCCGCAATGTGGCTATTGACTGCCTCATCGTGGAGTTCAACGAGCCGATCGATGCCGCGACCATCGCCCCGGAAGACATCAGCATCGTCGGTGTCAATAGTGGCGATCAGTCGGCGCTGGTGGATTCGGTGGCGCTTGAGGGTGATGGGAGCATCGCGCGGATCACGCTCAGTGGGCTCCTGCCTCAGCCGGATCGCTACACGGTCACTCTTGCCGACACCGTCTCGGACGAAGCGGGTAACTCTCTGCCTTTCGCGGCGACCGCGCACTTCGTCGTGCTGTTCGGCGATGCGAACGAGAACCTGACGGTTGATGTGGGCGACATGCTGGCGGTCTACAGCCGCATTGGTCAGCCTGTGGATTTGACTACCTGTCACTTCGACCTCGACGGCAGCGGGATCATCGATATGAACGACGCACTTGTGGCACGCGGCCACGCAGGACAGAGTGCGCCGAGCACGCCATAGCTGCTCAGGTAACTTGAGCACCCAGTAGTTCCAACAGATGAGAAGAATGAGGAGGGAGTAGGATGAAGCGCATAGCTTTGCTGGTTACAGCGATGCTACTGGTCACATCAGTCGCATTCGCCGAGGTGAACTATCACCTCTACTGGAACGGGACGACCAACGACTTTGGCAGCGTGCAGCAGGGAGATACGGCCGAGCTCTGGGTCTGGCTCAATGCAGATGCAGGCGAGAACGTCGCCGGCGCCCGCTACGACGTAGAGCTTCCGATGGAGGGATGGGACCTCACTTCACGAGAATATGGCACGTACGGGTGGTTCGAGGAGGACGGCTTCTGGGATCTGTCCGTCCCGGGCCCGTCGGCCACACCGATCACGATCAACAATGGCACCTGGCTCGGTGGCGACGCCAACACACCCGACTTCGCGTTCAACACCATCCGCAACCCATTCGGCGATACCGTCACCGGATGGGCACTGTGTGAGGTCTTCGAGCTCACCGTACCCTCGGATACTCCACTCGGGGCGTACACTATCGACCTCGACAACACCTTCGCGTATGGCCTTACCGGCGGGCAGTTCGAGTCCACCGGCAATGACCTCGATCTGGCCGTGACACCGGAACCGGCTTCGGCATTGCTGCTGCTGGCAGGCTTCGGGATAGTCGGCATTCGCCGGCGCATGAAGGCCTAGCCGAGGACGACGCGTAGTACGCAGTCGGAGCGTCACATCGCCCGACCGGCGATGTGACGCTCCGCTCTCTTCTGGTGGCGCCTCAATACGCCCCGTACTGCCGCACAAGCTCCATCAGGTGGCAGTAGTTCTCGAAGCTAACGTTGTCGGGCACCGAGTGGTCGGAGTGGTAGATGTACCCGCCGCCCTCCCTCAGCACCGGGATCTTCGCCGCCACCTCGCGCTCCATCTCCCCGAGGTCGAGCATCGTGCGCACATCAATGCCGCCCTCCAGCGTCAGCACATCGCCGTACTGCTCCTTCAGCGCGAAGGGGTCCATCCCGGCCTTGATCTCCAGCGGGTTGAGCACCTGCCAGCCGATCTCGATCAGGCGCGGCATCAGCGCCATCACGTTCCCGCAGGAATGCAGCCAGCGGATCTTGCCACGCTCGCGCGCCCAGTCGCAGAGGATCTCGTGGGCGGGGCGGATGGTGGCGTCGAAGGTGGCCGGCGAGATAAGCAGGCCGTTGCGATAGCCGAGGTCGTCGGGGATGCGGATGCCGTCGAAGTCGTAGCCGCGTTCAAGCAAAAGGTCGCCGAAATGCACGGCGCGTTCGGCGGCGAAGACCTGCATCTCCCGGCACCAGTCGGGGTCGGTCACCAGCGCCATCAGGAAGCGCTCAGTGCCGACGACGCGGTTGCCCCAGACGTCATAGCCGGGCCCCCAGATGGAATACTCGATGAACGAGCCCTCGTCGCGCCACGCCTGCCAGTTCGCCTCGAGCATCTCCCACGGCACGCGGTCCTCGGCGGTATCCATCCGCTCGCGCGCCTCGGCCCATGAGTCACGATCTTTGATGCGGAAGTCGAGGAACTCGGGCACGGACGCACGGTGGGTCCAGCGACGGCTGGTCTCGCCCCAGGCGGTGGTGGAGATGACATACTCCTCCGTCTCCTCCAGCAGCTCCACCGGGTAGCGCGGCGAGAGGTCCACGTGAACGCGCCGCCATGTGTCCCAGCCGAAGAACTCTGCGGGCGAAGTCTCCTCCGGGAGGCCCTCCTGCCGCCAGCGGGCGATGGTCGAGGCCCACGGGCTGTCGTGCACCGGAATGCGGTCGGGTGTCTGGTGAGCGATTGCTGCAGCTATGCGCTCGTGCGAAGTCACGGGGCATCATCCTCCGGCGGGCAAGTTCCGCATCGAGAGAGAACGTCCTGCAGAGCCACTTTTTTCCCGGGTGGGAGGAATTGCGCGCATCAAGGGTCAAGGAGCGCTATGGGAGACATGCCCGCTAGTTTGCGGCAGTTTGGTACGCAGAGGGCGTGGGCATCTATCCCATAGGGGACGCTACACTCCCACACAGGGAGCAAACTCAACGGAGGTGACGTAATGCGCAAAGGCTTCACCTTGATCGAGTTGTTGGTAGTGATCGCGATCATCGCTATCCTGGCGGCGATCCTCTTCCCGGTCTTTGCTCGGGCCCGCGAGAAGGCCCGGCAGACGAGCTGTTTGAGCAACCTGAAGCAGCTTGCTCTAGCATGGCAGATGTACGTGCAAGACTATGACGAAGTGCTACCTTTCTGTCAGATCAACAACTACAGTGGACTTGGAGAGACGCACTGGCCCTATCTACTCAAGCCCTACGTGAAGAACAACCACATCTTCGACTGCCCCTCCTACACCACCCGCTACGTTGGTGGCACCCGCTACGAGGGCGCCGAGGGTCCGGCGTACAGTCAGAACATCTATCTTGGCAGCGAGACGGCGGGCAATTCGCAGCCCCTCCATTCACTTGCACAGATAGATAGTCCCTCGGAGACACCGCTGCATTGGGATCACGCCAGCACCAACGCACTCGGCTGGTTCAACGCGAACTACATCGCCGACCGCCACAATGGCCAGTTGAACCTCTCGTTTGTTGACGGCCACGCGAAGGCGATGTCCAAGACGGCGGCTCTTGGTGATCTGCAGGCAGATCCGACGCCATAGACGGTCACATCAGCGAGCCGGCCTCGCCGAACGCGCGAAGCCGGCCGGTGCCGAAGAGCGCAAGCCCACCTCTCACCGGAGGTGGGCTTGTTGATTCGGGACGGATCGATCCTTGATTCGCAGCATCTGCGAATCTGCGCAAATGGAGGCGGAAAAGAAGCATTTGGATGCAGGTCGAGAAACTCTTCCCGCGGAAAAGACATTCAAGAAGCAAGTTTGTCGGGGTTTGAGTCTACCTGCGAGCGGTCTGAGCAACCGCCTGGTTGGGCATCAACTCCCTCCAGTGAGGGAGCAAAGACTACGGAGGTGTCGTTATGCGCAGAGGCTTCACGTTGATTGAACTCCTGGTCGTGATTGCGATCATCGCCATCCTGGCGGCGATCCTCTTCCCCGTGTTTGCTCGGGCGCGCGAGAAGTCGCGTCAAACGGCCTGTCTGAGCAACGTCAAGCAGATCATGCTGGGCGTGCTGATGTATGCCCAGGACTACGACGAAGTCCTTCCGCCGGCCGACAGTTGGTACGCGCTGGATAATCGCCTGCCCGGGCTCGACATCACCTACTGGCATGAGGGCGTCCAGCCCTACGTTGCCAACTGGCAGGTCTTCGTCTGCCCCAGTCAGAAGGCGGGGAACCCAGAGGCCAACCTTCCGGGCTATGGATGGAACTATCAGGAGTTCGGCTATCGCAATACCACGAGCCATGCGTTCAGCACTTACCCACGCACGGCGCTGGGCGAGGTAGAGCGTCCGGCTGAGAGCATCGTCCTGGGAGACAGCGAGGACACCGCCGCCCGTGGCAGCAGCGGGAGCCGCTACCTGTACCGTCGCCACGAACTCTACCTGCCCGCACGGCATAACGGCGGTGGCAACATGGCGATGCTCGATGGCCACGCCAAGTGGTACTCCCAGTCCGAGTTGCGGAAGAGCGTGGCCGGCGTCGCCGCGCCGTGGCGCTTCGCCCCATGAAGCTGCGGTCATGACGCTGCCGACAAGCTGATGAGCTACAACGAAGAGCGCAAGCCCACCTCTCACCGGAGGTGGGCTTGCTGATTCCTCATGGCCTGGATCTGCTTCAATACTCCAGCAGCACCCCGAGGCTCCACTCCAAGCCCTCGACGATCATGTCGTAGGCGCTGCCGGCGTCCTCGAAGGCGTAGCGGTGGCTGATTAGGTCATCCACCACGAAGCTCCCGTCGGCGAGCCGCCGCAGCAGTTCGACGAAGTTGCGCCGCGTCGTCCAGCGCACGTACGCGCGGGGGTAGTCCACGCCCTGGTGATACGCCGGATCGTGGTAGCCGGGGCCGGTGCGGCTCGAGGGCTTGATGTCCATGTTGCCGAACGGCACCGGAAAGCTCAGTTCGGCCCTTATGCCGCCCACGATGGATATGTTGCCGACCTGGTGACCGTCCGGGGCCTTCAGCGCCGCCGCGGAAAGCTGCTGCATGACCTCCGTGCCCGGCCCGCCATACGCCAGCAGCGAGCCATCTATGCCCTCGCCCTCGGCCCACTCAAGCAGCACCGCGGTGAGGTCCTGCTCGCTCGGATTGATCGCGATCTCCGCGCCGTGTGAGAGCGCCACCTGCAGGCGCCGGTCATCGAGGTCCACCGCCGCGACGCGCCCACCGGCGAGCCTGATAAGCTGGTCGGCGAACTGCCCCACCAGCCCCTGGCCGACCACCGCGTAGAAGCAGCCAAGCTCCGGCTCCAGCCGCCGCACCGCCTGCATGGATGTCCCGGCGAGGCAGACCATTACCGCCTCATCGAAGCTCACGCCGTCGGGGATCGGCACGGTGACCATCGGGTGGCCGACGTTGTAGTTCGCGTGCGGATAGCATTCGCCAGCCATGCCGATGACGCGCTGGCCCACCTCGAACTCAGTGACCTCCTCGCCAAGGGCGATGATGGTGCCCGCGGTCGAGTAGCCGGTGGTGCGGGAAGCCGCGTCGGAGGGCTTCTCACGGAGCCTGCGCAGGCCGCCGCACTCGGTCCCGGCGCTGATAAGGCTCACCGCCGTCTCGACCACTACCTCCTTCGGGCCGAGTTCGGGCATCGGCACCTCTTCGACCGTAACCGAACCGTCACCGTGGATCTGCACAGCGCGCCGGGTCTTCGGAATATCGCCCATCGTCATCAACTCCAGTAGGTTGTCTTATGTGCCTGCTCGTCGTTCTCCCCCTCTCCCGCCGACTTCGCGCAGCGAAGTGCAGGGGGAGGGGGCCGGGGGGGAGGGGCCGTCGTTGGGAGCCTCAGGTAGTGCGGGCGCCCTCGCCCGCACATGGTCCCGCCACGACTACACCCCTTCACGTCCAGTCAGCTTGGCGTGGGACATGGGACTGTGCGCGTTCAGCGAGCGGGCGAGGGCGCCCGCTCTACGGAAAGGATGCCTGGCCTACGCGTTTTGCACGTTTTCGCGCAGGTGTGCGGCAATCTCCGCCACCGGCGCCACCCATACGCGCTCGCGGTTGCGGTCCAGCCACTCCAGCATCTGCTCGAACTCGCACGCGGCGGTGCCGAGCCTCGCACCCGCGATCTGGTGCATCGTCAGGATCAGCCAGCGGCCGCGCACGAGGTTG
>LSQX01216901.1_pt1 | contig 99895 bp, 78 predicted proteins | sample 654561 | NCBI WGS metagenome assembly LSQX01 (sample SAMN04489861, study PRJNA283612) | anaerobic digester metagenome | isolation source: 4 biogas reactors fed with cattle manure at either 37C or 55C with and... | place: Denmark: Kongens Lyngby | collected 2014 | reverse complement strand
CGTTAACTTCCTTAGCTGCTTCAGTTATTCCCTGAACAATCTCCATGTTGTTGACATTGAAGGCGCCAATGGCATAACCGCCTTCATAGGCCTTCTTGAACATCTCAGTGGTATTTACAAGCGGCATTTTGTCATCTCCTTTTGTTATATAAATTTGTGAAAAAATTCACATCATTCCATCATTATTTTACCAGAATATCATAACAAATCAAGACTGTTTAAGCCTACAGTTCATCGACAATCTCGGAGCTGTACTGGTTCTCATCCTGATACCGAACCTTGTGATACCGGTTTTGATCCGCCTTAAAATAAAGGATTCCACTTTTTCTTATATCAATGCGTATCCTGTCGAACACATCGGCCTGGATAAGATTGACAATTTCGGGGATATAATCAATGGGATTGTGATCAGTTTTAGCCTCTATCAGTATGGGTATTCCACCGTCTTTTCCAGGCTGGAATACCGTGATATGCACACTGCCAATTTCAAATTCCCTTTCTGTGGGGTACAGAAGATCCCGCTCAAACAAGGCCTGATTCATATGGTCAATCCCTCCGGTAAGCATATTCTGCGAACTTTACTAAACAGTTTATACCATTGATGTCTCCCGTTCAAGTATCATAACAACTATTTTATCCTGTTTGCATATGTTGCCGGGTTGGAAGGGACGTGATATTCTAGTAATAGGCCTACTTTGCAGGGCTGTTTTAGTTCACGCAATTCTATGAAATGGGGGGCTCATGTCAGTCCGGAGCATTTATAAATGACATCCGGCTCTTATTTTCATGAAAGAAAAAACTATTTGGGAGGTTCAATAATGCAGTACAGAAATTTTGGTCAGTGTGGCTTTCAGGTCTCGGCGCTGGGATTTGGAACCATGCGTTTTCCCACCGATGACAAAGTGAATGAAAGGGTTGGAGACAGGTTCAGCAATAATATTGTAGAGCCTGAAGCCATCCGTATGATCCGTTATGCCATCGACCAGGGGGTAAATTATATTGACACCGCTTATGGCTATCACGGGGGATTCAGCGAGGTTGTAACCGGTAAGGCCTTAAAGGACGGTTACAGGGAAAAAGTGTTCCTGGCTACCAAATCTCCCGTCTGGCTTGTAGAAAAGCCCGAAGATTTTGACAGGATTTTAGATGAACAGCTTGAGAGGCTTCAGACAGATGTTATTGATTGCTATATGCTTCACAGTCTTTCCAGGGATACATGGCAGAATAAAGTCCTTAAACACAATTTAATTGATAAGGGCGAAGCGGCAAGGAAAGCCGGCAAGATCAGGTATTTTGGATTCTCTTTCCATGACAATCTGGATACCTTTAAAGAAATTGTGGATCATCATGACAAATGGGATTTCTGTCAGATCCAGTACAACTATATGGATACTGAGAATCAGGCAGGTACCGAAGGTTTGAAATACGCCGCGTCCAAAGGATTGGCCGTAATAATCATGGAACCCCTCCTGGGAGGCCGCCTGGCAAATCCGCCCAGAGAAGTGATTGATATCTTCGAGGCAACCGGTAAAAAGGATTCGGCCGCTTCCTGGGCTCTTAAATGGTTGTGGGATCAACCCGAGGTTTCGCTGGTGCTCAGCGGTATGAGCAATATGCAGCAGGTAAAGGAGAATATCCAAACTGCCAATGATTCAGGAATCGGTCTATTCAGTAAAGAGGATTTTGAGATCATAGCAAAGGTTCGTGCATGCTTTGAGGCAAGGGCAACCATCCCCTGCACCAAATGCCGCTATTGCATACCCTGTCCCAGTAATGTGGATATCCCCGGAATCTTTGAGTTGTATAACGAAAGCGTTATCTATGATGATCCTCAGACATCACAAAATTCCTACAAGCATTTCTTTGATGAGGACACCAAGGCCAATCTGTGCATTGGTTGCAAGGTCTGTGAGGAAGTTTGTCCGCAGCATATCCCCATAAGCGAATGGATGCCCAAGGTTCATGCAGCATTGACAGAAGAATAAAGAAAACACAAAAGCTTTTGAAGGCAGACCGCGAGTCTGCCTTTATTATTTTGTATAAGATCAAGCCTTTGAAACAGATCTGAACGAAGGTCAAGGATTTCATTATCAATTAAGGCAGCATAGGGTTGACAGTTGTTGGGATATTATTGTAATATTAAACTGATATCATAACGATACCTATTGAAAGGAGGATCATAGTTTTGGCAAACTTGAATCATGCAAATCAAAAACAGATGATCTACGAGGAAATACCGGCGAAGTACAAAAGCGGAATGGGCATGCTCCTGCTGAACATCTTTCTAACCCTTATATCCATAGGCGTATTCATCTTAGGAATAATCATGGAAAATGGGCTGGGTACTGTAATAGCAGTGGCAGGCCTTCTCTACTTCAGCGTTATAGGGCCTATCCTCTTTGGCGGGCTTAAGGTTCTCAAGCCCAATGAGGCTTACGTCCTTACCCTTTTTGGAAGATACTACGGTACCCTGAGAGGAGCGGGATTCTACTTTGTTAATCCCTTTGTCTCAGCCTTCAATCCGGCAGCTCCCGCTACATCAACAGGAAAGCTTGGAACGGCTGAAAGCGTATCTGCCATCACAAAAGGGTCCATCGGCGAGGCCGCAGTTGCATTGAACACCTACAGATCCGGAAGGAAAAAAATATCTCTCAAGGCCATGACCTTGAACAACGACAAGCAAAAGATAAACGATCAGCTGGGAAATCCTATCATAATCGGCATTGTAGTAGTATGGAGAGTCGTCAATACGGCAAAGGCAGTATTCAATGTTGATAACTATACCGAGTATCTGTCCATCCAGGCCGATTCAGCCCTTCGAGATATCGTCAGGCTTTATCCCTACGACACCTCCCTTGACGACAATAATGAGAAATCCCTTCGCGGAAGCAGCCAGGAGGTTGCCGACAGAATAAAGGCTGAGCTGCAATCCAAGGTAGAAATAGCCGGATTGGAGATTCTGGAGACACGCATCACCCATCTGGCTTATGCCCCTGAAATTGCGGCAGCTATGCTCCAGCGCCAGCAAGCAACAGCCATCATCGATGCAAGGCAAATGATTGTAGAAGGCGCTGTTGGAATGGTGGAAATGGCTCTGTCCAAGCTTAACGAAAACAATATAGTTGATCTGGACGAAGAACGCAAAGCAGCAATGGTAAGCAACCTATTGGTTGTACTCTGCGGAAACCGTGATGCCCAACCCGTTGTAAACAGCGGATCATTGTATTAGTTTTTGCGCTCTTATCTGAAAGGATATGGTGATTATTGGAGAACAAGGATAATAAGAAAAAACAGCTGCTGCTCCGGCTGTCACCGTCCCTTTGGAAAGAACTGGCGGCCTGGGCTGCAGATGATTTCAGATCCATTAACGGACAAATTGAATATTTGTTGACCGAGTGCGTCAAGCAGCGAAGAAAATCCAGGGAAAAAACTAAGGAATAGGATCCATGTCGGAGAATTCAACTCTTGCGATCGAAAGCAGCCTGTTGTCATCCTTCATGGATTCTATTCCAGCCTGGCTCAGTTCGGTGTTTCTCAAAGCCGGAAGAAACACCGAAAAATTACTTCCCTGCCCTACCCTGCTTTTTGCGATCATGGCGCCTCCAAGAAACTCGGTGAATTTCTTGGCCAGATATAAACCGATTCCAACACCTTCTGCCTGCCTTGTGAAAGAGCTATCCACCTGGACAAAACGGTCAAAGATGCACTCCATCTTCTCGCTGGGTATACCCATACCCTCATCCCTTACTTCTATGCAAATCATACGACTTCCGTGCCTCTTCTTCATGGACAATCCAACAATAACAGACTTGCCTTCAGAGGTAAACTTGATGGCGTTCGACAGAAGATTCAGGAGGATCCGTTCATATTTTTCCTGATCAACTCTAATAATCTTCTGCTTTATACTGGAATTAAACTCCAGGATAATGTTTTTCTGCTTTGCAAAAACCTCAGCCGACCTGGTAATATCCCTGGTCAGAGCCACTATATCGATGTCTTTCCAGTTAAGGCTGAGCTCGCCTGAATTGATTCGCGTAATATCCAGCAGATTGTTAACCAACCTTAACTGGCGAAGCGAATTCTGCCTGATCTTACTGATGAATCCCCTGGCTTTTTCGGTCAATTCACTGCCGCAGGTATGCTCCATGGTCTGGATCGCAGAAAAGATGACGGCAAGGGGAGTTTTGAATTCATGAGAAATGATCGATAAAAACTCATCCTTTATTTCAATGGATCTTTTAAGAGCATCTATCCGTTCGCGTTCGGATTTCAGTATCTGCTGATGCTGTTGGTTCATAGCACGTTCAGTTCTGACCCTGTTTATAGCGATAGCCATCAGGTCGGATACAGCCTTCATCAATGCAAGATCATCCTTGCTGAAGGTATCTTTCTTCCTGCTTGCAAAGGCAAGGGTTCCAACAACCCTGCCCTTCTCAATCAAAGGATGGCATGCATAAGCCCGGATCCCGTCCATTCTGACACATTCTGTATCGAGATCAGTTGAATTCTGGATATTTTCAGCTATCACCCTGGTTTTGTCCCGGGCGGTAAGTCCACATAATGGGGCACCGATATCCAGCCATTCCAATTTCTTTTTTGCCTGATCATCAAGACCCCAACAGGCATTCATCTTCAATTTATTCTTCTTTTCGTCCACCAGATAATTGATGAATACCTGACAATCCAAATAATCATTAACCTTCAGGCACAGTTTTTTAATAATACTCTGGGGCCTGTTGCTGGTATGGAGTTTTTCCGCCACTTCATAGAGCAGATCAGCTTTTCTTCTGTATCTGACGGCTTCCTTTTCGGCATACTTGTATTTCGTTGTGTTCTCCCAATACACAATTATTCCCGAAGCTGATGGATGAACACTGCAGCTGAAATGCTGACCGCGATCAGAACAGTAATACTCAAAATTTGAGGACTTGCGCTTTTGCATAGTCCTGTGAAGATGCTCCTCTATTTCGGTATTGTTTACGAATTCCATGCAGTCCCATACAACCCGACCTAGCAGGCTCTCCGGTTCATAGCCCAGATCCAGTGCAGCCTTATGATTGATATATGTAAATCGCCAGTCCTGGTCCAACGTAACCAATCCCAGACTGATACTCTCTAATATATTGATGATGTCTTTCCCGGAATAGCCTGTTTGCTCAAAAAAGCCTTTGTTCATTTCGGTGACAACAGATGATTGGCGGGGAAAAAAAGAATGGGGGCTGTATTTATCGGGATTTTTGCATTTCATGAGCTTTCCCTCTAAATTCTTCTTGCATTGATATATTTTTATTGATCAGTATTAAAGTTTATAGCATGTTTTCCCAATTTGTCAAGCATAATCTCAGATACTAGTATATTTTGTCTAAGATTCAAAAAGACTGCCCTTGATGGCAGTCTTTTTGTTCAGAAATACCAGATTATTGCTGCTTATGTACGAATGATATTACTGAGCTTCGAGACGGAAATCCTTTTCCAGCCCCTTAACGATGTTGCCCGAAAAATCGGTCAGCTGGGATACCTTCAATGTGTACGGAGTATCATAATCCAGTGAATCAAATTTAAGTATCAGGGTTTTTGCATCACTGTAAATCACACTGATAGGTACTTTTTTAATGCTGATAAAGCTGTGGCTGTACTCCAGGGTAAAATTGGCGGGAAGCAGATTGTCGGCGCTAAAGATTACCTCCTGTGAAAGAGTGAGCTTAACCGCATCTGTGGATATGGCTACAGCTTCCTCAATCTTATTGGCATCCCGGCTTTTATTGGTTCCGGAGAACCGCTCCCTTGTTGATTCAATTCCGTTTCCAAGATAGTCCTTAACACTGTCGCTGTCAATTCTAACTGTATAGTCGTTTTGTTTCTGGAGCCTGTCGCCATAAGCCAGGTACAGCTTTACCTTATACCGGTTGAGTGGGTCAAAGTAGACCTTTTCCGGACGTACACCGGAAGAGGAACCATAGCGGGTGATGGAATAATTACCTGCATCCGCTGCTGTTTCACCATCCAGCGGCTTGTTAAAGGTAAGCTCAATGGTCTGATTATCCAGAGCGGTAACCCTGTTCAATTTGAACTTGGTGGTTGAGCCATAATCGGCCTTGAAAGTATATATCTTCTCTGTAATGAATTCCTGCTTGGTGATATCATTGAGATTGTTGATGGTAAGGTGATACATACTATTCTTACTCATCTCTTCACCCAGGTTGAGATAGAGGGCGCGACCATTAATGTCGATTGTTGTGCTGCTTATGGGAAGAGGATTATTATCCGCATCGGTCAGATAGAAGTTGAATATCTGCCTCGCCAGAAATGGGTTGATTTCCTTGCTGAAGTTCAAAAGCAGTGTGCTCTTGTCCACAGCTACAAGCTCAACCAAATCGAATTTGGAATTCTTATCTTCCATGGCAACAAACTTCATGCTGTCGCCTGCTCCATCGTTGAGTCTGACACCGTAGGCACTCACCATGTCTCCGTCTATTGACAGGGTATATACTTCGCCTTCCTCAAGCAGATCACTGTCAAGGCTCAATAAAACCCCATTATTGTCGGAATTCAGAACACCGGCCCTTATCCTGCCCTGTCTGCCATCAGCAATAACACGGCTGTCCTGTGTAAGGGTATAGTACAGGCATATTTCACTATTCATGGAAAGGGGATGGGTGAAAAAGACCCTCAGGCTTCTCTGGTTAACTGGTTCAATCCTGCTGATGCGGAAGAAGTCGGAGGATACTTCCTGTACCTCAAAGCCCTTAAACTTCTCCATGAGCCTGTTTGTGAGGTTGCCCTGCCTGTCCTTTACATCGTGCAGTTCGATGATATATTCCTTTCCTTCTTCCAGAGGATCGGTTCTGACAACGACAATATCACCCTCTATGGATTCAACACTGCATGTGATGTCATCGTGTGCATCAGAATAGATCAGAACACCGCCAACCGATGTAACAGGCTCGTTGAGGGTTACCTGTATCTTGTTCAGGTCAAGGCTTTCCACACTCATGACAGCTGTAGAAACCGTATCAACTATCAGACCCATTGCCATAGCCTGAAGTCGGGTTACAACCCCCTCATCGATCATCTTTTGCAGAAGAATCTGATCTTTTTCCTTACATTCCAGGGTAAGAGCCTTGTAAAGGATTTCCACTGCGCTGCCGCGGGTGGATATCTGGTCAGCATTAGCCCTGTTGATATATTCTGTAAGAGAGAGCAGGCCAACTTCCCTTGCCTTATCGTAGACGGTATCCAGAGTAAAATCGGTACCCATACTGTAATCCAGAGCCACGAGAACAAGTCCGATGAATTCTTTATCAGATATGAAATCAAGGGGGTTGAATTGTGAAGATGTTTCCAGAATGAATCCGTTCTGGTAACAATACCCGACGAAAGGCGCATACCATTCTGTGGAAGGTACATCGGTATAAGGGGTGCTGCTGTATTGAGCTTTATTCTGGTTGACATAATCCCCTTTACCAATAAGGCGAACTATGAATGTAACTGCTTCGTTCCTTCTGAGCTGATTTTCCAGATAATACTCTCCGTTGACTCCGCTGATGATCTTCAGATTGCTTAATACAACTGCCTTTTCCTGTGTGGTTTTTTCCGCTGTTTGTGCGGCTGCCGGAACCGCGGATGCCAGTATCATTACAAAAATGAGCACAATAACCGGTAATTTTTTTACAACTCTCATCATTCGTACGCCCCTTTACTTGAAATCTATACCTATTTTATCATAATAAACGGAAGTAATATATAGATTTTCTGCAAATTTTGACAATCAATTCGGCAATCAAGCCTTCCAATTACGAACCTATAAGGAGCGGACGCAAGGAAGCTGTCCCGGTCCGCCCCTTTCCCTGTTAGAGCACCGCACCTATAGGGCTGCGCCTCTTATTCCATGAGCATCTCCACAAGGCTTAGGAACTCTGCCTTGTATGGGTCGGTTTTTACCGAGGGCAGGCCGACAATTCTGCCATAGATGTTTTCATAGCTCCCATTGCCTTTGAACTGGGAATCTCTCATCAGCATGCCGAATTCAGCAACTCCGGAGGCAAAATCAAAGGATTCCGAGGTGATTTGGCTTTCCTGTGAACTGTCAACTGCAAGGCTTAGAAGTTTGCTCTGATCCTGATCAGGATCCTTATAGCGGATCTTGATATTCAGCCATTCATCACTTTCCACAACCTGGGATTGCTGATACTTCAAATCGGTGCTGCCCACCTCCGCCGGTGAATCCGCAGGTATGATCTCATACAGAGCTGTTACGCGATGTCCTGCCCCCATCTCACCAGCATCTTTGGTATCATCGTCGAAATCCTCGTCGTTGAGCATTCTGTTCTCGTAACCCACCAGACGATACCCTTTAACCTTGGCAGGATTGAACTCCACCTGGAGCTTCACATCCTTGGCTATGGTCAGAAGTGTACCTCCCATTTCCTCCACCAGCACTTTCCTGGCCTCCAGTATGGTATCTATGTAGGCATAGTTACCATTTCCGTTGTCCGCCAGGGCTTCCATCTTATTATCCTTGATATTGCCCGTTCCAAACCCAAGAACCGAGAGGAAAATTCCTTTATCGCGCTCTTTTTCTATGAGACGGATGAGTTCCCCTTCGCTGGATACTCCCACATTAAAATCACCGTCGGTAGCCAGTATCACCCGATTATTGCCATCTTTTATAAAGTTTTTACGGGCTATCTGGTAGGCGGTCTTAATCCCCTTTGATCCTGCGGTGGAACCTCCGGCCTCCAGATCCTGAATAGCCTGTGAGATGGCCAGTTTCTCATCGCCAGTGGCTCCTTCCAGCACAACACTATCACTGCCTGCGTAGGTTACAATGGATATACGGTCATATGGGCGCAGGTTTTCAATTAACAGGAGGAAGGCTTCCTTGACCAGCGGCAGCTTGTTCTCAGACAGCATGGATCCTGAAACGTCTATCAGGAAGACCAGATTGGAGGGTGGTATATCTCCCATGTCGACCTCCCTGCCCTTCAAGCCAATCAAGAGGAGCTTGTTCTCCTCGTTCCAGGGACAGATGCCAAGCTCGGTGGTAACCGAAAAGGGAACATCACCGGTGGGCTTTGGATAATCATAATCAAAGTAGTTAATCATCTCTTCAATGCGTACCGCATCAGGGGGAACATAGCCACCGTTCATAAGGTATCTTCTCACATTGGCATAGGAGGCAGTGTCCACATCAATAGAAAAGGTTGATAAAGGCGCTGACAGAGGAGAGACAAACCCCCTCTCAACGATTGCATTGTACTCTTCGGTGTTGAACTCAGGAAGGCTTTCATAGTCCACACCTATTTCTGCCGAAAAGCCATCTGAGTATTTTAGACCAGACATGCCTTCTTCTCCGGAAAGCACAGAATCGGTAGCGGTATATTTGGCCGGCGCTGAAGATGGCATGGCAGCCGATGGGGTTCCTTTTTTCCCCGACCCGCAGGATACAAACAGCAGTGCCATCATAAGAATTGCAGGAATGATTGAAGTTATTTTTCTCTTTGATTTTCTCTTTAACATGATTAATTCCTCCTTTCATTTCTATACTATTAGACTGGAGGAATTTTCATATGGTTCGTTTTTTGCTAATAATTATGAATTTAACAGACCGGACACTTTCCGCTTCAGGGTTTCCATATCTCCATGGTTATCAATGACCACATCGGCCAGCTTGATATAATCCTCCTGGGGAAGCTGTGACCGGATCCGGCTTTCTGCATCCGCCCGCTCCATTTTGCTGCGGCTCATGACCCGTCTGATTCTTTCCTCATCAGGGCACACCACCACCCACACGGTATCTGCAATATCCAAAAACCCTTCACGAACCGGAATGGGAACATCCAAAACCACAATACCGTCGTATCCCGCCTCCTCGAGGCTCTTAATCCTCTCTTTCATTTCATGTATAACCCGGGCATGGATGATTTTCTCAAGCTTTCTGCGCTTTTTTTCGGAGTTGAAAACCTTACGGCCAAGTTTTTTCCGGTCAATGGTATCGTCCGGAAGCAGAATCTCCCGGCCGAAGTGTTCAACAATTTCCTTCCAGGCCGGTTCCCCCGGCTGGGTTACAATTCTGGAAATATGGTCTGCATCAATAACCTCAGCTCCCATCTCCTTGAGGATGGCCGAAACGGTTGATTTTCCGGCTCCAATGCCGCCGGTTACTCCTATTATTTTCATGATAACCTCCCTGTCACCGGAACTGCCGGATTGTTGTATTACATGACAATTCACCACATACCTGTCACTTACGGGAGAACACCTTGCGAACGCCCATGACCGGGCTCATTTTGCTTCATACCAGTTACGACCCACTGAGATGTCCACAGTGAGCGGTACCGAAAGTGCAACCGCTTCTTCCATACCGACACGCATGATGCTTTTGACCTCTTCCAGTTCTTCCTGCCAGGTTTCCACAAGAAGCTCATCATGCACCTGCAATATCAGGCGGGATTTCAGTTTTCTCTTCTTAAGCTCCCTCCAGACCCTGACCATGGCTATCTTGATGATATCGGCCGCACTGCCCTGGATGGGCGTGTTCATGGCAACCCGTTTGCCAAAGGATCTCACGGCAAAATTGGAGGACTTGAGTTCAGGTATATGCCTGATCCTGTGAAACAGGGTTTCCACATAACCCTTTTCCTGACCATTCTTCACAGTATCATCCATATATTCTCTGACCTTGGGGTAGGTATCCAGGTATCCTTCAATATAGCGAGCAGCCTCTTTTCTTGAGACATTGATGTCCTTTGCCAGGCTGAAGTCGCTTATTCCATAAACAATACCGAAATTAACCGCCTTGGCGCTGCGGCGCATATCAGGGGTTACCTGATCAATTGGCACACTGAAAACCTGTGATGCGGTGAGCGTGTGGATATCAATACCTTCAAGAAAGGCTCTCTTCAGGGTTTCATCCCCGGTGATATGGGCCAGAACGCGAAGCTCTATCTGGGAGTAATCTGCATCCACCAGCATATAGCCCTCCTCCGGTATGAAGGCTTTTCTAATCTCGCGCCCCAGTTCTGTGCGAACGGGAATATTCTGAAGATTTGGTTCGGTGCTGCTGATCCTGCCGGTGGCGGTAACGGTCTGGTTGAAGCTGGAATGAATCCTCCCGGTCACCGGATGTATAACCTTTACCAGCCCCTCTGCATAGGTGGATCTGAGCTTGGTGAGCTGGCGGTACTCAAGAATGCATGGTATGATCTCATGCTTGTCCTCCAGAGACTCCAGTACCTCCGCATTGGTGGAATAGCCTGTTTTGGTTTTCTTGACCGGCTTCAGCCCAATCTTCTCAAACAGGATTACGCCCAACTGCTTTGGAGAATTGATGTTGAATTCCTCGCAGGCCAGCATGTAAATGGTCTGTTCCAGGGATTTGATGCGCCTGTCCAGTTTGTCTCCAAATTCCTCCAGGGCATCCTTATCCACTTTGAAGCCATAATACTCCATGCTTCCCAACACCAGGGTAAGTGGCAGTTCTACATCATGGTACAGGATGTGCATATCGCTCTCGTCAAGCCTTTGGCTCTGTTTTTCATAAATAGGTTTGAAAAGCGAAGCCACCTTCCCGGCAGCACATACCAGATCTTCATGGGGAAGATCTGAAAAGCGCTGCTTACCCATACCCTTAAAGGCGTCCGGAAGATCCGGATCCTGATTCAGATGCTGCAGAGCCAGCCTGTCGATGCTGTAGGAGCTTGCCTGAGCATCCAGAAGGTACTCTGCGATCATAAGGTCAAACAGGCCGCATTCAAGATCCAATCCATAACTGAGTATCCATGTATAGAAAGATTTAACGTCGTGGCAGATCAATTTAAGATCCCGGTTCATAAAGACGGGTGACAATATCCTGGCTATATCAGGTTCTCCGAGCTCTTCTCCGGCCTTGATAAAATAATACTGCTCACTGCTTCCAATCACCAGAGCGGTCATGGTTCCGCCAATCCGGCCGGTTTGTTCGATCATGGCATATAAAACCAGTTCTTTTTCTCTGTTCAGCCGGGAAACAATTCTCTGTAGTTCTTCTTCAGATATTATCCCGGTCATATGGCAGGGGGCTGTTTCCTCCGCTGTTTCGGGTTTTGAGGGCTGGTCGAGGCCCATACGCCTGATCAGACTGTTGAACTCAAGAGCCTGGAACAGCTGATACAGAGCATCTCTGTCCATATCCTGCCATTTTAAGGATTCGATATCCGACATATCCTCATCTGTTCTTATGATGGTTGCAAGTTTTTTGGACAGAAAAGCCGATTCCTTTCCTTCCTCCAAAAGCTTCCTGAGCCTGTCCTTCGATATGTCCTCCAGATGATGGTACAGATTTTCAATGGTTTCATATTCTTTAATGAGCTGGGTGGCGGTCTTCTCCCCCACCCCGGGTACACCCTTTATATTATCCGATGCATCTCCCATAAGAGCCTTCACATCGATGAGGCTATCGGGCTCCACCCCGTACTTTTCCCTTACAAGCTCCGGATTGAACCGGGTTGTTTCGGTCTTCCCCCTGCTGGTGGAAGGTATAATAACTGTGGTCTTTTCGCTGACAAGCTGCAGGGCATCCCTGTCCCCTGTGAGGATGGAAACATCCATGCCCTTTTCTTCGGCGATCTTTGAATAGATACCGATGATGTCGTCGGCTTCCAGCCCCTCCTTTTCCAGAATGGCTATTCTCATGGCCTTCAGCACATCCTTGACGATGGGAAGCTGTCTGGCCAGATCATGGGGCATTGGCTTTCTTGTAGCCTTATAGTCCTCACACATGAGATGCCGGAAGGTCTTTGCCTTAAGGTCAAAGGCAACACCGATATGGTTTGGGTTCTCCTCCTCGATGTATTTATTCAGAATATTTATAAACCCAAAAACGGCATTGGTCGGGATACCTTCTGTGGTTGACAGCATACTGGAACCTTTGAAGGCATAAAACGCCCGGTTCAGAATGCTGTTGCCGTCTACTATCAGCAGTTTCTTCTTCATCTTTCCCTCCGGTATTCTCGTCTGCCTGCAGCCGCTTCTCGGGGCATCTGCAGCTCAGCATGATGATCTTGTACGCTAACTATGATTATTGTATAATATTTAAGTGTTTTATTCCATTAAAATGGAAACAATACGGAACAGTTCAATTGGTAATAAGAGGCACAATCATGATAAACACAGTACTCATAATCGACGACAACGCACTGGACAATGCTGTATTGAGAAACTACCTGTACAATGCACGACTTAATCTTTTATCGGCTCTAAACGGACGGGAAGCCCTCGACATGCTTGAGGGAAGGAATGTTGATGTGATTGTCCTTGACCTGGTCATGCCGGTCATGGACGGTCTCGATTTCCTGAAAGAGTTTAAAAAAACTTGCTACTATAACACCATACCTGTTATTATAACCACCAGTCTGGATTCAGAGGAGACCATAAGATCGGTCGTCACCGAATATGAGGTTTTTGATTACATTATCAAGCCCCTGGATCAGATCAACAGGATGATCCTGATCAACAAAATCAGAACTGCCATACGCTACAGAAATGCTTTGAAAGAGCTTTTTTCATTCAGAAGACAGAGGGAAGAGGACGGAAACTAATCCGTCCTTATCATATAATGGGTTATTTCTGGAACGCTTTTTATGAAGCAAGGAGTATTTATGAAGCAAGGGTTTAGCAATCTGAGGTTCCTGGCGGCCATTTTAGCCGCGAAGCTTTCCATAGTCATACTGCGCCTTTTCAGAAGCGGCGGTACAAGCCTTCCGGGCAAGCTGGCTCTGAAACTGTACCCTGAGATACTGGATCGCCTTTCCGGGCTGTTCAGGGTGACCATGATCACCGGGACCAATGGGAAGACAACCACTTCAAGAATCGTGGCAAACATGATGGAACAAAACCGGATGAGGGTAGTTACCAACAAATCCGGAGCTAACCTATCCAGCGGCATAACAACGACACTGATAAGTGCCCTGACCCTTGGTGGCAAGCCCAGAGTAACCCATGCCCTTCTGGAAACCGATGAGGCAGCCTTCAGAACACTGGCTCCCCGGCTCAAGCCTGAGACCGTTATTGTGACCAACTTCTTTCACGACCAGTTGGATCGCTTCGGAGATCTCCATACCACATTAGATAAAGTCCGTGAAGGCATCAGCAAAATCCCGGAGGCAGTTCTCATCCTCAATGCTGATGACTCCCTCTGTGCGTCACTGGGAAGAAACGTTCCCAACAAGATTATTTATTTTGGCATGGGGGAAGGCGTTTACCCGGAAACCGGCGCCAATATCAATAACGATGTCGCTTTCTGCATGCAATGTAATTCAAGGTATGAATACACATCGGTAACCTTCGGCCATTTAGGGCATTTCAGCTGCCCTTCCTGCGGCTTTGGCAGACCTCATACCCATGTGGAGTGTAGCAGCATTCTTTCCTATGACAACCTGGGCTCCAATGTTGAAATCTCAGGACCGGATATGAGAATAATCGTAAAACTGGCTTTGCCAGGGCTTTACAACATCTATAACGCCCTTGCCGGAGCGTCCTTCGGTATTGTTGCCGGTCTTGACGAAAAGGAGATAGCCACGGCTCTCTCGGGCTTTGAAAGCGGCTTCGGCAGAATGGAAACCATCCACACCAATGACAGGGAACTGAAGATGATCCTTGTTAAAAATCCCACCGGATTCAACCAGGTTCTGCGGTTTCTTCTCACCCAGGAAAGACCTTGTGTAATTGCCCTTGCCATCAATGACAAGCTGGCGGATGGCACAGATGTATCCTGGCTCTGGGATGTGGATTTTGAGGTGCTTACGTTAATGAGTGACCGGATTCGTGCCTTTTATGTTTCGGGTACCAGAGCCGAAGACATGGCGGTAAGGCTAAAATATGCCGGAATACCGCCGGACATGATCATGATGGAAAAGGAATACAGCCAGCTGATCAGCAAGGCATTGCAAAAGGCCGAAGCCCGGGAATCCTGCTATATTCTTCCCACCTATACAGCCATGATGGATATCCGAAGAATCCTTAAAAGACGATTTGGTTTGAAGGAATTCTGGAAATAGAAAAGGGATTGAGCCTATGTATGAGATCAATATATGTCATTTATATCCGGATCTTATGAACCTCTGCGGGGACAGGGGCAGCATCATCGCCCTCACCAGACGCTGCGAATGGCGCGGCATTGAGGTACGGGTTAAATCGGTATCCCTCAATGATCCGCTCAGCAATGAGGATTATGACATCCTGTTTATAGGCGGCCAGAACATTGACCAGTCCATCATCCATGATGACCTGAAAAAGGGCAAGGGGAAGGTCATAAGGGAGGCAGTTGAAGCGAATAAGGTGATTCTTGCCGTCTGCGGCGGGCTCCAGCTTCTTGGGCGTTATTGCAGAACGCAGGACGGAAGGGATCTGGAATGCATCGGAGCTTTGGATCTTTGGACCCATGAAGGTGACAACAGACTCATGGGAAATCTGATCTTTGAATGTGATTTTCTTAAGAGTGAACATTTTGATGGTCAGGTAGCTGGGTTTGAGAACCATTCCGGTAAAACCTGGCTGGGCTCCGGCGTCAAACCCATGGGGAGAGTGGTGACAGGCTTTGGGTTAAACGGAGAAGATGGTTATGAAGGCGCAATTTACAAGAATACCTACTGCACCTATGCCCAGGGCAGTATCCTACCAAAGAATCCGGCTCTGACCGACCACCTGATTTCCCTGGCACTTAAGAACAGGTATTCCGACTTTGAATCCCTGGAGCAGCTGGACGACGGTTTTGAACTGGCGGCAAGGGATTCCATCATCAGGAGTTTGACGGGGAAAAAGAATTTTTGACGATGGTTCCACAGGAAGAATACCGGTGGTTTCCAAAAAATAAAGCTGCGCTTCTGACCCTTTCAGGCCATGCGCAGCTTTTCTTGTATTCAGTAATAGATCAGAATTCTGCGTTATTCACTGTTCTGGGATAGGGGATGACATCCCGGATGTTCTGCATACCTGTAATGTACATCATCATGCGCTCAAAGCCAAGTCCGAATCCTGCATGACGGGCGCCTCCAAAACGCCTTGTGTCCAGATACCAAAGGTAATCCTCCCTTTCAAGACCCATCTCCTTCATCCTGTTCTCCAGAACATCATAGCGTTCCTCTCTCTGGCTGCCTCCAATGATCTCTCCAATTCCCGGCACCAGAAGATCCATGGCCGCCACGGTTTTGTTATCGTCATTCACGCGCATATAGAACGCCTTGATCTCTTTCGGATAGTTTATTACAAATACAGGCTTCTTCATGATCTCCTCCGTGAGATAGCGCTCATGCTCAGTTTGGAGGTCACAGCCCCACTTAACAGGGTATTGGAAGTTCCGGCCGCTCTTTTCCAACAGCTCAATGGCTTCTGTATAGGTGATACAACCAAATTCAGATTCCAGCACCTTGTTGAGTCGATCATAAAGCCCCTTATCAACAAAACTGTTCAGGAAGTCCATCTCTGCCTTCGCCTTTTCCATTACATCCCTGATAATATAACGGATCATATCCTCGGCCAGTTTCATATCATCATTCAGGTCAGCAAAGGCAATCTCGGGCTCTACCATCCAGAATTCTGACGCGTGGCGCGTTGTATTGCTGTTTTCAGCCCGGAACGTGGGACCGAAGGTGTATACCTTGCCAAAGGCCAGACTGTAGGGCTCAACAGCCAACTGACCGCTTACGGTCAAACCGGTTCGCTTCCCGAAAAAGTCCTCGGTATAATCTATTTCTCCAGAAGGGGTTCGGGGCGGATTCTCTAGGTCAATTGTGGTTACCTGGAACATTTCACCGGCTCCCTCACAGTCACTGGAGGTTATGATGGGGGTGTGAACATAAACAAAGCCCCTGTCCTGGAAAAACTTATGGATGGCATGAGCCAGCAGCGACCGAATGCGGAAAACCGCTGAGAAAGTGTTGGTTCTCGGCCTCAGATGGGCGATGGTTCTCAGGAACTCAAAAGTATGCCTTTTCTTCTGCAGTGGATACTCCGGCACCGACGCACCCTCCACATCGATTTGAACAGCCTTTATTTCATAGGGTTGTTTGGCCTGGGGAGTCTCCACCACGCTCCCTTTCACCCGGATGGCACTTCCTGCATTCAATTTTGAAATCTCGTTAAAATTGGTCAATGTATTGTCAAAGACAACCTGCAAATTACGAAAACAGGAACCGTCATTGATTTCTATAAAACCAAAGCTCTTGGAATCACGTATGGTACGGACCCAACCACATACCATTACTTCCTCCCCCACATGTTGGGCATATGTTTCATTGAGTTTGATGATTTCGATTCTTTCCAAGAAAATCACTCCATTTCAGCCATTTGTATTTACCATGGGCTTATTGTAAGACATCCTGCTAAAGCATATGGGCTTGTTGGGATGCCTGAAGTATACTATTTGGATTGTATCAGAGCTGCTTCCTGAAGGGAAGCCCAATCCCGCTCTTCATGGATTGGAAGGGTTCAATCTTCCAAGGATGGATTCAACTGCGCCCTCCACGTCCTTATTGCTGCAATCAATGATAATATCGGCATATTGCTCGTACAATGGAGTTCTTTCAAGATATATATCATTCAGCGTCTGATCCCTGCTCATGGCTATACCCCGGGTGGCAATATTGTTTATTCTTCTTTGCAGGGTTCCAATATCCACCTTCAGGTAGATCACAACAGCGCCTTTCTTCAGATGAGCCATGGCCTTGCTGCTGTACACCACACTCCCACCCGTTGCGATAACGGCATGGTTATATGATCCCTTAAGAATTGTCTGCTCCTCAGCCCTCAAAAAACCTGCTATTCCGGATTCATCAATTATATCCTGCAGAAGTCTCCCATGGGACCTTTGGATTTCTAGATCGGTATCCACAAAGTCCATACCCAGGGTTTTTGCCAGTATAACTCCCACAGTGCTTTTGCCTGCTCCAGGCATCCCCACCAAAACGATATTATCCATAAAAGCACCAATTAATAATGTTTGATATTTATTACCCCCATACCGCCATCCGCCATATGGCGCCTGCCCGGTTAAACCATGATGGGAGCTACCTTCTTCAATTCGTTGAATTTGTCTTCCATAATAGCCCTGGCTGGAGCCATCATTAAGGGCCAGCTTTTTGCAATCTGTTCATAAAACCAGTTTGGATTTTCTTCTCCCTGATTGGTCAAGGAAGATATTTTTACCCAGTAATCCGGTTTGGCAATCAGGGACATTATATCGGCATTAGCAAGGCAAACCTCTTCAGGGGATGCCCCACATGCCCTGGCAAGGGAAGAATGGTTCAGAATGCAGCGCTTAACTCTTTCCAGCTTGTCCTTGGGATAATTGAATTGCTTGAGCAGCTTCTCTGCAATGGCTACCCCCTTGGTTTCATGCTGTTCCATATTCATATCGTCAATCACAAAAGAAAAATCGTGAAGGTAGGCAGCCAGTTCCACAATCTCCGGATCCGCTCCTGTTTCCACAGCCAGCTTAATGCCATAATGGGCCACAAGGATGAGATGGTTTTCATAAAACTCCCTGCCTATAGCAGAGTTACTACATTCCCCCTTGACATACTCCCTGATATAGTCTACCAGCAAAAAATCACAACCTTCCGAGAATAGTAGAAGCATTTGTATGTTAGCAAAAAAATTAGAAATCCGCATATTTAAAGGCGGCAATGCCCCTTATAAAATTATAATGCCCCCTCCATACCCCAAACAAGTATCCAAACTGTCAATAATCCCGTAGAAAATTACGCTTTCTTCATACATATTTTTTATAGCTTTTATTATCAACAGCTATTAACATGGTATGCAACAAAGAGTTTGATCTTTATCTTAATCGGAATAAGTGCTATACTACCCAAAAGGGAAAATGGAGGCATAGTAAAATAATGGTGAACAATACAAGAAAATATGTTCTTACAGGGCTCATGACCGCATTGGTGCTCTGCCTGACCTTCTTTATCAAGATACCGGTTCCCTATACCTCCGGCTACATCCATCTGGGTGACAGTATGATCTACCTCTCGGTCATGATTCTGGGTCCGGTTTATGGAGCCTTTGCTTCTGGAATAGGCTCCATGCTGGCAGACCTTTTGGGAGGATATGCCCAGTATGCCGTCCCAACCCTGATCATCAAGTCTCTGATGGCATTGTGCATGGGGCTCATCCTGAAAAGCCGCAGCAGAAAAGGAACCTTTGTCTCTGTATTGACATCCATCATGGTTTGGGCGGGGTTTTGTTCCGGAGCAATCATAAATCTGCAGTCCAGTATCCGTGCATATGGAAAAGGAAGGATTCTTGAGAGTGTGCTGGATCCAGGTGCGGATACCGAAACTCTTGCAAGCATGGAGAATAAATTAAACAACCTGACCCTGTACCTGGTTCTGGGGATCGGAGCATCCATACTGGTTCTGTCAGTAACTGCCTGGCTCATATCCAGAAAAAGCGGAAGCGACATTTTTAGCATGAAAGCAATCATAGGTATGACCGCTGCCGGTATGTGCATGGTCATGGGCTATTTCATCGTGGAATCCTTCATGTATGGCCCCATACCGGCCACCTTTAGCATTCCACCGAATCTGCTCCAGTTCTTCGGAGGTGTTCTGATGGCAGGCCTTATGGCACCGGCCTTAAAAAAGGCGTCACTGATACAGTCATAGGGTCCGGACTTCTATTGCAATGACATTTCGGATCTGCCATTGCGAGAAGGCTCCTCTTTTGTCATTGCGAGGAGCGAAGCGACGAAGCAATCTCCCTTTTTAGAGGTTGGATGTGGGAGGCGGGAAGTGAGAGTGAAGGAAGGGCTTTGAGGTCTGAGATTGCCGCACTCCGCTGACGCTCCGTTCGCAATGACAATAAGGGATCACGTAAAACAAGGACGCATTGCGATAAGGCGCTTAAAACTCCCTGTGAGAATGAGATAAGGACAGCTGCTGTTTGAGCGAAGCGAGTTCAGCCGGCCCTCATTCGAACAGCTGGTGTTTCGCAGACGTGCAGCACAGCGACCGGGCTTTACGGGATCCACGGTTACATGCCACGCTAGCAATAACAACAAGAGATCCCGTAAAACAAGGGCGCATTGCGATAAGACGCCGAAACATACTGCAGGCTTAACGCAGTCCTGCTACCTCTAAAATCTCGGTGGTGGATTTCAGTCTGTTCATGGTATATAGGTGAACACCTGGAGCACCGCCATCCAAAAGCTCCCGGATCTGCTTTCCGGCATATTCTATACCGACCTTTCGCAAATCCTCCGGGTTATCCTGATACTTGTCGATCATGAGCACCAGCTTAGCAGGAATGGAGCAGCCGCTTCTGGCGGTCATTGTTTTAATCCTTGCATTGAATATGGGCATGACTCCCGGCACAATGGGACAATCGATGCCTATCTGGGCTGCCCGGTCCAAGAAGTCGAAGTACAGCCTGTTATCAAAGAATAGTTGAGTGACAAGAAAGTCCACACCTGCGTCCACTTTATCCTTCAGCCTTCTTCTGTCCTCATCCAGCCTTTTGCTGTCCACATGCCCCTCAAGATAGGCGGCGGCTGCGATACAGAAATCCCCCTCCTTCGCCTTCCTGATATGGGCAATTAATTCGTTGGCATACCGGAAAGCGCCCTTACTAAAATCAAAATCGGGCTGGTCAATAGGCGGATCCCCTCTGAGAGCCAAAATATTCTCTATATTCTCGTGCTTCAGGCTTTCCAGAACCTGATCTATCTGTTCAACGGAATGTCCTACACAGGTGAGGTGTGCCATGGCTTCGATCCCGTAGGTGTTTTTCAGCCGGGATGCGATTTCAACCGTTCTCCCCCTTGAGCTTCCCCCAGCCCCGTATGTCACGCTGATATAATCGGGTGACAATGCCTTAAATCCTGGGATAGAATCAAAAAGGTTCTCCAGCGGAACCTCGGGCTTGGGCGGAAAGATCTCAAAGGATAAAACCTGCTTCTTATTCCGGAACAGTTGGGACAATTTCATTCGTTATTTACCTCCTTCTATATCAGGCTTACAATAGCCGGTATGGTTATTATTGATAGAAGAGTGGATACAGAAACGCATTTTGAAGCGAATACTGCATCCTTGTCAAACATCTCAGCAAAAACAGTGGTATTGGCACCTACGGGCATGGCCAGGGCTGTTATTAGCACCGCCGCCGGCATGGGGGGTATCCCTGGAATCCTGGTAAGGGCAAGGGCTATCAGCGGCATCAGTATCAGTCTGACAAAGGAAGAAAGATATACCCTCCAGTCTGAGAAGATATCCTTCAGTTTCGCAGAACTGATCACCGCTCCGATAATCAGCATGGAGATGGGCATGGTCATATCTCCCACAATAGTTACAGCGCTTGCAACAGGCTCCGGTATGGGAAGGCGGAAGACAAAGATAATCATCCCCACATAAACCGCAACGATACAAGGGTTGGCAAAAACCTTGGCGGCAATCTCTCTTTTTGTCCCCCGGCCTCCAAACATGACATAACCATAGGTCCACAGAATGATATTGAAGGCTACAATATAGAAAGAGCCGTAAAAAACACCATCATCGCCATAGAGAGCGTACATGATGGGCAATCCCATATATCCGCAGTTAGAAAAAACAGCGGAAAACCTCAATATGGGGGCTTTTTCCTCTGAGAATCTACCATAGATCAGCCTGGAAAGCCATATGGACAGGAGGTACATAAAAAGGGCCATTCCCATCATCCAGAAGACATTGATAAGCCTCTCAGTGGTAAAGGTAATGAAAAAAGACTTTAAAACAAGCATGGGAGAGGTGACATAGAGCATGACTCCGGAAAGCTTTTTGCTTGCAGTCGGGTCAATAACCCCTGCCTTTCCGGCTGCATATCCTACCAGCATGATGATGAAAAGAATGAGAACCTGATTCAGGATCAAGACAAGATCCATCCATACACCTCCGCAAAATTCCATGCTCTGTTCTTCCTGATAGCAGACAAATACTTTGAATAACAGTTTACCTGATACGTTTCAATTAAGCAATGGACATGATTGTAGAAGTCAGAGCTCACTTTTGCCTGAAAAACCATCAATGGGGACAATCCTTTTACCTGACAGGCTTTTATGGACTGGTCTGATTGGTCAAATCAGTGCATAGTTCAGTACTCCGGCATAGATTACCCAAAGCATATAGGGGATCATGAGCCAGCATGCTACAGCATCGATGCCTGAAAACTTCATGGTGGTTATGACAACAAGTACCGCCAGGATGATCAGATCCAGAAGCGCGACCCCTTTCAGACCGAATCTGAAAAACAGGATGGACCACATAAAATTGAATACCAGTTGGGATCCATAGTAAAAAAGTGCGTCCCTGACCTCCGCCCTGTCCCAGCCTGTCCTGAACACCTTGTATGCGGCAATACCCATCAGGATGTAAAGAAAGGTCCATACAGGCCCAAAAACCCATCCTGGAGGTGCAATAGCAGGCTTATGCATCATCTCATAGGTTTCGCTCATCCCGGGAGATAACCATGCGCTGATTAAGCCCATACCCAAACTGATGGATACACTGATTAATAGAGTACAGCTATCCTTCCTTTCATCATTGAGAACTACTTTTTTGATGATCATCAGCCTCCTGAAGGTTGGTCTGCTGATACAAATATATGCCATGATCCCTTCAGAATTTGCCTGGGGTACAGATGTACTGCCTGAATAAAGCTTCAAAGTCCTTTATCATGTCCGGCCTGCGCACAAAAAAGGAGCTGTCATATGGCCATTGGCCACCATAACAGCTCCTTTCAACAAATCGGATTTGTGGTCTTTTAGTTCTCCGGATAGTTCTCACGGGCGATGTAGTGGGTATGCAAGAGATCGTGAGACTTGTGTCCTCCGGGTTCACCCAGATATTCCTCATAGAATTTCTGTACCGTGGGATTGTGGTGAGAGAATCTGAGGGTGCTGGCCTCATCCTCCTGGTATATAGCCTTGGCTCTTTCGGTACAGAGATCAATTTCGTTCCTGACAGAAGCCGGCTGGATGGGCTGACCGCCGCCTGTGACACAACCGCCGGGGCATGCCATGACCTCTATGAAGTGATAGGTCTCCTCACCGCTGCGCACCTTCTCCATCAGCTTTCTTGCATTTCCAAGACCATGAGCAACAGCTGCTCTGATCTTAATACCTGCAATCTCAACCTCTGCGGTTTTGATTCCATCCTCGCCGCGCACAGCTTTTACCTCAACCTGCTCGGGATCCTTGCCGGTCAGAAGATATGGAACGCTCCTTAAGGCTGCTTCCATAACACCGCCAGTAGCACCAAAGATCACGCCTGCACCGGTGGCTTCGCCCATGGGATGGTCAAAGGATTCATCCTCAAGATTTACAAAGTCGATACCGGCTTCCTTGATCATCTCAGCCAATTCACGGGTGGTCAGAACCTCGTCAACGTCCGGGTAACCAACTGCTGCCATTTCAGGCCTTTGAGCCTCAAACTTCTTAGCAGTACAAGGCATAATGGATACCACAAATATCTTTGACGGATCAATCCCGGCCTTCTCGGCATAATAGGACTTCAGCATGGCGCCAAACATTTGATGAGGTGATTTACAGGTGGACAGATTCTCCAGCATATCCGGGAAAAAGTGTTCGCAGAACTTGATCCATCCAGGACTGCATGAGGTGATGAGAGGGAGTTTTCCATTATTCTTGATCCTGCTCACCAGCTCGGTACCCTCTTCCATAATGGTCAGGTCAGCTGCTGTATCGGTATCGAAAACCTTGTCAAATCCAAGCTTCTTAAGCGAGCTCACCATCTTACCGGTAACCGGTGTTCCGATAGGAAGACCGAATTCCTCTCCCAGAGCGGCTCTGACAGCGGGCGCAGTCTGAACAACCACATGAAGATCCTTATTTCCTAATGCGTCCCAAACCTTTTCAGTTGAGCTCTTTTCACGAAGAGCACCTACGGGACAAGCGGTGATACACTGTCCGCAATTGACGCAGGGAGTATCCTTAAGGGGCATGTGGAATGGTGATGCCACAATGGTGTTATAGCCCCTGTCAACGGTCTCAATGGCGGACACGGTCTGAACGTTCTTGCAGACGCTGACACAGCGGCGGCACAGAACGCATTTGTTGGGGTCCCTGACGATGGATGGGGACAGATCGTCGATGGGGAAGCTCTGCTCCTTGCCTTCAAAGCGGATGTCCTGGATGTTCAGATCGCGAGCCAGCTTCTGCAGTTCGCAGTTGCGGCTTCTGACACAGGAAAGACATTTCTTTTCATGGCTGGAAAGAATCAGTTCCAGGGTGACCCTTCTGGATTCCCTGATCTCGGGGCTGTTTGTAACCACCTTCAGGCCTTCGGCCACGGGATACATACAGGATGCCTGCAGGCTCCTTGCCCCAACATCGACAACACACATACGGCATGCGCCGATCTCATTAATCCCTTTAAGGTAGCAAAGTGTCGGGATATGAATGCCCGCGAGTTTTGCCGCCTCCAGGACCGTGGATCCAACCGGGGCCTTGACTTCTTTACCATCTATGGTTAAGGTAACAAAATCTGACATTTACTGCACTCTCCTTTCCTTATCGGGTAATGATGGCGTCGAATTTGCAGTTTTCCATGCAAACGCCGCACTTGATACATTTGGATACATCAATGGTATGGGTCTTCTTAACCTCGCCGCTGATGGCGCCCACAGGACACTTCCTGGCACACAGGGTACAGCCCTTGCACTTGTCTTCAAGAATCACGTAGTGCACCAGAGCCTTGCACACGCCTGCCGGACATTTCTTGTCCCTGACATGGGCGATATACTCATCCCGGAAGTAACGGAGCGTGCTGAGGACCGGGTTGGGCGCGGTCTGGCCCAGTCCGCACAGGGCGGATTTCTTGATGTTCTCAGCAAGAATCTCAAGCTTCTCTATATCTGATTCCTCGCCCTTACCCTGGGTGATCTTCTCAAGAATCTCATGCATTCTCTTGGTTCCTATACGGCAAGGCGGACACTTTCCGCAGGACTCGTCCACGGTGAACTCCAGGAAGAACTTGGCAATATCCACCATACAGTTGTCCTCGTCCATAACGATGAGACCGCCGGAACCCATCATGGAACCCAGTTCGTTGAGGGAATCATAATCTATGGGTGTATCGATATGGCTTGCAGGTATGCAGCCGCCGGAAGGACCACCGGTCTGGGCAGCCTTAAACTTCTTGCCATTGGGAATACCGCCGCCGATATCATAAATAACCTCCCGGAGGGTTGTCCCCATGGGAATCTCAACCAAACCTGTGTTATGGATTTTGCCTCCCACAGCAAACACCTTTGTTCCCTTGCTCTTTTCAGTTCCGATGGTGTTGAACCATTCAGGTCCTTTATTGATTATAACCGGAATATTGGCATAGGTCTCAACGTTGTTGAGAAGGGTCGGCTTATCGAACAGACCTTTTACAGCCGGGAAAGGAGGTCTTGTTCTGGGTTCGCCCCTGTGTCCTTCAATGGAGGTCATCAGAGCGGTTTCCTCCCCGCAAACGAAAGCACCGGCTCCAAGGCGGAGATCTATATTAAATGAGAAATCTGTTCCAAAAATATTATCGCCCAAAAGGCCATATTCCCTGGCCTGTCTGATGGCTATATTCAGCCTTTCAACAGCGATGGGGTATTCAGCACGGACATAGATGTAGCCCTGGTTGGCACCAATGGCATATCCGGCTATGGTCATAGCCTCCAGCACTGAATGGGGGTCACCCTCCAGCACCGACCTGTCCATGAACGCTCCGGGGTCACCCTCGTCAGCGTTGCAGCAAACATATTTCTGGTCACCTTCAGCCTGGGCAGCAAACTGCCACTTCAGGCCTGCGGGGAATCCGGCACCACCGCGTCCGCGAAGACCGGATTTTTTAAGGAGGTCTATAACCTCATTAGGTTCCATCTCAGTGAGAACCTTGGCCAACGCCCTGTATCCGTCATGGGCGATATATTCATCAATATTCTCGGGGTTAATGACGCCGCAGTTTCTGAGGGCAATCCTCTTCTGCTTGCTGAAGAACCCCACATTCTCAAGGGATTTTGCCACATCTTCAGCATCCTTGTCCCCAAGAAGAAGACGTTTAACAATACGGCCCTTGACAAGGTGTTCCTCAACAATTTCAGCTACATCCTTGAGAGTTACCTTTGAATATGTAGCCCCTTCAGGATAGATAACCATGATGGGACCCTTTTCACAAAGTCCAAAGCATCCTGTCTTTACGATTTTGACCTCTTTATCAATACCATGCTCAACAAAAAGCCTACGCATGGCTTCTTCTATTTCAGTAGATTTTGAAGCGGTACAACCGGTACCGGCGCATATAAGTACATGCGATCTGTAAATCATAATTCCAACCTCCCTGACCTCATATTTTTATTTCTCAGCGGCACCGATTGTGAATTCCAGAACCGGTCTTCCGTTAACAATGTGTTCGGCTACAATCCTTCTTGCCTTCTCGGCATCCAGTTTCACATAGGTTGTTTTCTCGCCATTGGTATCAATGACCTCAGCTATGGGCTCAAAACGACAAATGCCAACGCATCCTGTCATGGTTACGTTGACGGTATGAATGTTTCGTTTATTCAATTCCTCAACAAAGGCATTCATTACCGGCCTGGCACCGGCTGCAATGCCGCATGTGGCCATCCCGACAACTATTCTTGTTTTATTCTCATTTTCACGAACAGAAATCTCCTTGAGAGCTCTTTCACGGATTGCTTCCAGCTCTTTAATTGACTTCATCCAAAACACCTCCAAATACCGATTTAAATCCTTCACTCAATGTATTCTGTATCCATTCCTGAACATGCCGATTGGTGATTGATACTCCTTTTAATGCTTCTTTTACGTCAGCCAGGTTGAATTCCAACTTTTCGTGCTCACTGGCAAATCTGAATTCCCAGTTAATTTCAGGATGGGACGCAACCAGCATAACCAAAGTGTCGGCTATATTGCCTGCCGGAACCCGATCCACGCTATCAACCGGAAAAGTTGCGATAACCTCTGTCCCTTCATTGACAACCGATTTGATACTGAAAACACCTCCCGCCAGTTCGGCAGATTGTTTCAATAATGGTATCCCAAGCCCTACATGGCGGGTCTTCCTGCTGGTGGTAAACGGATCTGTTACTCTATCCAGGAGGTCAGGCTCCATTCCTCTGCCGTTATCGGATATAACTATTTTCAGTACACCGGGACGGCCTTCCACCGTCAAGCTGATGGTAATACGATCAGCTTCTGCCCCAACAGCATTTTGTGCAATGTCCAAAATATGCAGTGATAAATCCCTCATAGCCAATCTCTGCCAGCAATAAATGCTGTGAGAAACACTTTAAACAGCCTCTGCCTCTTTTTCCTTATAGGACTTGATGATGTCAGGAATATCATCGGCTGTCAGCCTGCCATAAACGTCATCATTGATCATGATAACAGGAGCAAGGCCACAGGCACCAATACAACGGCATGCATCCAATGAAAAGAGCCCGTCTTCTGTACACTGGCCGTTCTTGATTTTCAGAACCTCGCTGAGCTTGTCAAGAATATCGCCTGATCCCTTAACGTAGCATGCGGTTCCCATACAAACATTGATCTTGTACTTTCCCTTGGGTTCCAATGAAAACTGGGTGTAGAAAGTAACAACTCCATAGACGTCGGCCAGAGAGACATTAAGGCCTTCTGCAATTCTTTTCTGAACACCCATAGGCAAATAACCGTATATTTCCTGTGCCTCATGCAAAACAGGAATCAACGCGCCACGGGTATCCTTATACTTGGCGATGATCTCGTCAAGTTTTTGTTCCTTCGATTCCTTGCAACAGCAAACGCCCATATCAATACCTCCTGATGATTATGCTAATCCATATTGTGAACATATTAACGATCTTCAAATTCATTATAACAGTTTATTGACAAGGATATCAACAGAAAAGTAACAGATGAACCCAATATGTCTTTTTCAACAAGTACGAAGTGTGTTCTTGATGCTTTTTTGTGAAAAATGCAGAAATTCAATCCTTTAGTCCTTCGATGAAGTTCTCATAGGATTTGCGAATACCCATGTTTGCTTTGTCCAACTCCCTCTTCCCCAGAACCAGCCCGGTATAATCTCCGTTCTTCATGGCATGATAGCCGTATCCATCAGGGGTGGGAATCAATTCGACCACGGTTGCCTCTCCGGTTCTGGATGTGTATGTCAGCCTTACTTCAGGTTCTCCCTCAGGCTTTGCATCAAGGTCCAGCCTGTCTCCTGAAAGGGCAATGGCTCCCTGGAAGTACTTTCTGAACAGGCTGCGGTCATCCTTGTCCTCAATCTTCTGTCCATTGAAGATATAGACATCATCATCGGCCAGTTCCTGGCTGATATCCATCTCCAGAACATCGGTTCTGCCGTCTATCTCAATCACCAGCTTTGATGTGTCGAAGATGGAAGGGACATGAACCATTAACTGAACCACGTCTTTAAGCGGGGTATCCAGATAACTCAAGTTGTCGGCACTGATAGTGAAGACATAGTCCTTTCCTTCCAGCATGGCATAGAATACTGAGCCCTCCCGGTTCCCAATCCTCAGCTCGTAGGGTTGGCCATCAAGAGTATATCTAAAAACATAACGGGGAGCATCAAGGCCGTATTCCTTCAGGTTGGAAGACCTATCATCCACTATTTTTCCAGCTTTAAGCCCCGACAGACCGCGAAGGAAGCTATCCATATTCTGAAGGTTAACACCGATTTCCAAAGGCTCGGTTATGAGCCAGTCTACGGGTGCCTCCTTCAGATGAGCCGAAAACACAAGCTCATCATCCCTGTAATAGGTTAATTCGGTCATGTCCTCAACGCTCAGGCTGTCCTTATGATAAAGCTGTTTGGAGATCAGGTCGTATCGGCTTGGTTTCAGGTATTCGGCAAGATAGCGCGCCAGTGTAAATACCTCTTTCCCATCACCCTTTTTTACATAGTAGTAGTCACCGGTGGGTGTGGAATTGCCCACTTCAATGGTTTGGGAATTCCCCTCAGCATCAAAGAAGGTGACTGAAACCGGTTCATCCAGGCCGTATATGGACAGATCTTCCGGATCGCTTTCTATCAGCCTGTTGGTGGTGGAATTCACTCCTCCGTAAAGGATATCACTGACCACCGATTGCTCAAGTGGGAAGGCATCGCTGACCCATACTTTTACCTTGTTCGTGGTGATTGTTTCCGTTCCGTCATCTTCAATAGTTTTGACTTCAACATCCTCTTCCTTCAGATTCAAAACTAACTCCGCGCCATCATATTCAAGAAGGATCTTAACTATATCCTCCCGCTCAAGATCAAGCATCCTGACGGCTTCGGGGTTATCTTCTGGGGTGGAGGAAGGCCCGGGTTCGGCTCCCGGCTCCCCTCCCTTCAGCAGAAAATATGCCGCAAGTAAAACAGCAAGGACTAATCCCAGAATGATCACATTTCGCCATCTCTTCATAGACTTTTCCTCCTGATCCAGACAAATAAACCTGTGCCTATAATGACAAGCGGTATAACAGCGATCAGCAGTATGAATACAAAGACCCGGCTTTGCTCAGTCATATTCAGCGGGGGCTGATCCAGTGATTTTGCCGGAATCATGACATCATCGGCCCGTTCCTGCATCCAGTTGAGGGTGGACACAATATAGCGGCTTCCGTTATCCCCCAGTTCTGACATATAGGTATCTGTAATAAAGGTACAGTTTCCTATAAGGGCAATCCTGCTATGGTTTGAGGTACCGATTTCCATCTGGGACAGGGCACCTAAAAAGAATGGACCCATGCTCTGCACTCCAGTATTCAGATCAATGGCGGTCGAATCGTCTGTGGATCCGAACAAGGGAGAGACCTCCAGATTATCTTTATTGGTGCTCAGCACACTGATGCTCCTGCTCATGGGCAGGTAGATAAAGAGCTGATCCGGGTTCAAATTCCTTGTTACATCGCTCATGTACACCATGGGCCTGATCATCCAGTTCTCCTTAAGGTAGTTGGCCTGACTGAACTCATTGACCAGATCGTAATTAAGCTGAAGGTTGTAACGGCTGAATACCTCGTTGAAGTTCGTCAAGTCCTGGATGGTGCTTTGCACATCAAACAGGAAAACGGCGTCTCCGCCCCGTTCCAGAAAAGCCAGCAGGTTCTCTAGTTCACTACCCAGAAGATCACTGGTGGGAGACGGGAAGAACAGAACGTCTGCATCTTCAGGAACAGGCACGGTGAGGGTTGTCTCTTTCAGGGCATAGTTGTTCAGAGAAAGTGCTGATCTGAGCTGGGACAGGTCATCACTTTTGTATTCCCCATGGCCGCTGACAAAATAAATGGTATTGATTTTTTCAGCGGTCACGCTTTTGATGGCACTGGTAAAGGCCTGCTCAACCTTGAGACCGGTCACATAAGCTCCACCGTAATAATCATAGGATATTTCCATAAAGTCCTGATTGCTCAGTACCCTGGTATTATTGCCGCATCGCACAATAATGTCCCCGCTGTTTATACCCTTAACCTGATCCGGATCAAAGTTTTTGCTTATGAAAGTAGGATCCTTATCCAGGTCAACATAATGCGGGCCTATGATCCTCCCGTTTCCGTGGACCACATACTGATCCACTACCTCTGTAACCAGAAGATTAGAATAGCTGCTTTCAGATGAGAGGATATATATTTCCACTTCTTTATCCAACCCTTTTACAAGATCGATGCTCTGCTGGCCGATGGAAAACATCTTATCCTGAGTGATGTCAAACCTCAGTCTCTTTGAGATATCCGACAATCCCAGGATAGTATTGATCAGTACGATAATGGCGATAACAACTGCTGTTATAACAAATGAGTAGGTTCCATACCTGAAACTCTTTTTCTTGAATAAACCTGTCTTTTTCATATCATCACCCCTGGCTCCATCTCTTGCGTTCCAGAATTCTGACAGTCAGAAACACGAACACCACCGCAAAACTCAGCATGAATATGATGGACGTGATGTCGATAATGCCGGCCGAGAACTCATAGTATTTATCCATAAAGGACAGCCGGTTCAGCAGCTTGCCTATGAAGCCGCCCATATAACTTCCAATGTAACTGAAAGAAGTCAGGGTAAAAAGGGAAACAAAGGATATGATGGCTGCGACAATCTGGTTCTCTGTAAGGGATGAAGCAAAAATTCCCACCGAAGTGAATACCATCCCCAAAAGAACAAATCCCAGGTAGGAACTGAACAGGGTGGCACCGTCAGGTTTTCCGTAAATCAGGAGAACCAGAGGGAAAACCAGTGACGCAGCGGTCAGAACCAGGAAAACCCCTGTGGCAGCCAGGTATTTACCTAAAACCACCTGGGACAGGCGCACAGGTGAGGTCAGTAAAAGCACCTCAGTTCCGGACTTTTTGTCCTCGGCAAAGGTTCTCATGGTCAATATGGGAACGATGAACAGCAACATAAAGCTCATGCTGCTGATGAAATTGCTTGTAAAATAGGCGACGCCTGCATTCAGGCTGTCTACAAAAAAGAGGGACATGATGCAGATGAACAATCCTATGAGCACATATGCTATGGGAGAACTGAAATATGATCTGAAATCGCGCCTTATAATGGCCATCATGGCTTAAACGACCTCCTTTACTTCCGTTGTGGTAAGTTGCAGGAATATTTCCTCAAGGGACAGGTTCATGGACTTAAGTTCCAGAATGGGATATCCGGCTGAAGCCAGCTGATTGAAGATAGGCCTTCGAACGTCGCTATCCTTATCAGCCTCTACGATGAAGCAGGTTTCGTCCTCTCCGGGGCTTCCGCTGATTTCCACATCCTTAACACCTTCCACTCCCTCCAGGATCTCCCTGACCTTACTTTCAGGTCCTGCCACGGTAATGGTAAACCTTGAAAAGTCGCTGAGCTTTTTGGAGAGGTTTTCAGGAGTATCGATGGCAGCAATCCTGCCTTTGTTTATGATGATGACACGATCACATACGGCGCTGACTTCGGGAAGTATATGGGAGCTTAAGATGATGGTATGGTTCTTTCCCAAAGCCTTTATGAGTTTACGTATCTCCATGATCTGCTTGGGGTCGAGTCCAACGGTGGGCTCATCAAGAATCAGCACATCCGGGGACCCCACAAGAGCCTGAGCCAGCCCCACCCTTTGTTTGTATCCCTTGGAAAGGTTCTTAATGAGCCGATGGCTCACATGGGTGATCTTGACCAGTTCCATGATGTCCTTCTTCTGGTTTTTCCACTCCCTGGCCGTCACCTTCTTAAGATCTGCACAGAAATCCAGGAACTCGCTCACCGTCATATCCGGATACAATGGTGGCTGTTCCGGAAGGTAGCCGATATGCCTTTTGACCTCCACGGGATTTTCAAGAATATCATATCCTGCCACCCGGACGGATCCTGATGTTGATGAAATAAATCCGGTGATAATGTTCATGGTAGTGGTTTTTCCAGCGCCATTGGGGCCGAGAAAACCAACAATCTCACCTTTTCCCACCGTAAAGCTGACATCATCAATCGCTCTGATCCTTCCATAATCCTTGGTAAGGTTCTGAATCTCTATCATGCTGTTCCTCCTTTACGGGATTATTTAAAAGAGCGGGCTATGCCCACTATACCCGTCAGCAAAAACCCGCATCTTAATAGCCAAATTAATTATGAAATATAGAGATGAACAAACTGTGAACAATTTGTAAAAATTACAAGCCCATATTGTTATACCCCGAATCCACAAAGATCACCTCTCCTGTCACGCCCGATGACAGGTCGCTTAAAAGGTATACCGCTGTTTTACCTAAATCCTCCAGGGTAACGTTTCTTTTAAGTGGTGAACGCTCCTCCACAATGCCTAATATATCGCTGAAGTTTTTCACGCCCTTTGCGGAAAGTGTCTTGATCGGCCCTGCAGAGAGTGAATTAACGCGGATATTACTGCTGCCAAGCTCATAGGCGGCATAACGCACACTGGCTTCCAGAGCCGCTTTGGCAACCCCCATCACGTTGTATCCTGGCATAACCTTTATGGATCCACGATAGGTAAGGGTTATGATGCTGCCTCCCTCGGTCATGAGCTGCGCTGCATGACGGCAGACCGCCACCATGGAGTAGGCACTGATATCCATAGCCACCCTGAAACCCTCACGGCTTGTATTGAGGAAGGAATCCTTAAGATCCTCGCTTTTAGCAAATGCAATGGCATGAACCAATCCGTGGAGCACCCCAAATTCGGTCTTTATCCGGCCAAACAGCCGTTCAATATCCTCATCAGAGGAGACATCACAAGGGTAGGCATGGAGCGTTCCCATATCCGCTGTCAGTTTTTTCAGTTCCTCCTTTTCTCTTTCACCAAGATAGGTAAAGATCAGATTGGCGCCTTCCCTGTGGGCTGCCTGAGCAATCCCCCAGGCTATGCTCCATTTATTTCTCACTCCCATAATCAGAATATTTCTTCCTGATAACAGCTTTCCCATTACTTATCTCCTTTCATTCGCAACTCCCGGTATCCCGGTTTTAGGCTTCAATCGGTTTGCTGCCGGTTGGAGCCTAAACCAATTATAAATTATACAGCCTTTTATTGCCATAGTATATCCCCCATTCCCCATTACTTAACAATTAATTCCGACTGTGTCGCCATATGGCGAATCGTGTCGAAATCCGCTTCTGGAGCCGTTTTTGTTGACTAACCCATCGAATTATGTTATGATTTAGCAAACAGATACAAAAGGTATTAATTACTTGCTATCCGGGGGGATACAAATGAAAAAGATTGAAGTCGTGCGCGGTCAGCTCAACAAGGCGCTTGAAACCGGGTGCAAAAAGGATGTAGTACTCACCATAAGCCGGCAATTGGATGACTTGATAGTGGAAGCAATGAAGATACAAAATAAGAAGTACATAAACAAAGGGCTGATCCGGGTATAACGGATCCGCCCTTTTTCATGGGCACTGTATAATACCGAACTTGCTCTTTTCAGGATCTTACTCTTTCAACAAAACGGGCGATCCTTACCAGGGCTTCACGGATATTTTCAATGGATGTGGCATAGGTGGCTCTGACAAAACCCTCGCCGCAGGCACCAAAGGCGTTGCCCGGAACAGTGAGCACCTTCTCTTCGATCAGCAGCCTTTCACAGAACTCATCGGAACTGAGACCTGTGGATCGGATATCAGGAAAACAATAGAATGCGCCAAAGGGTTCGAAACAATCAAGCCCTAACTTGTTGAAACCGTCATGCATAACTCGCCTTCTCTTGTTGTACTCGTCAACCATCCTTCTCACTTCAGGCTCACCGTTTCTAAGGGCTTCTATAGCCGCAAACTGAGCGGTGGTGGGGCTGCACATGATGGCATACTGATGTATCTTTTTCATCTGCTCCAGTGCATCGGGATGACCGCAGGCAAAGCCTATTCTCCAGCCCGTCATGGCAAACGCCTTTGAAAAGCCGTTGATCACGATGGTCTTATCCTTCATTTCCGGAAACTGCGCTATGGAGACATGCTTTCCCTTATAGTTCAGTTCTGCATACAGTTCATCGGAGATCACAATGATATCCTTATCCCGAAGCACCTCAACAAGCCTGGCATAATCCTCATAGTCCATGGTTGCACCTGTGGGATTATTGGGATATGCAAGAATAATGGCCACGGTTCTGTCGGTTATACACTCCTCCAACTGCTCGGGCTGCATGCGAAAACGGTGTTCAGCCTTCAGTTCCAGCGGTACGGGAGTAGCTCCGCAAAACATGGCGCACCCCTTGTAAGCTACAAAGGAAGGTTCGGGAATGATCACCTCATCACCAGGTCCTGCAAAGGTACGGAGGGCAATATCAATGGCCTCGCTGCCGCCCACTGTAACCAGAATCTCGGAAGCCGGATCATAACTTAAGTTGAACTTCCTGGCCATGTATTTGGCGATTTCTTCCCTCAGCTCTATAAATCCTGCGTTGGATGAATAGAATGTTTTTCCCTTCTCAAGGGAATAGATGCCTTCCTCACGGATAGTCCAGGGCGTTTCGAAATCGGGCTCGCCAATACCAAGAGAAATGGCATCCTTCATCTCGTTGATCAAATCGAAATATTTCCGGATTCCCGATGGCGGTGTATCCAGGATATGGGATTTGATTCTATCCTTTATGTTCATAACACCACGGCCTCCCTTTCATCCTTTCGAGCCCGGCTGAAAATGACTCCGTTATCCTTGTAATTCTTGAGTACAAAATGGGTGGATGTGCTCAATACCGAATCAATGGTGGCCAGCTTCTCGGCTACAAACAGGGCAACCTCCTTCATGGTCTTGCCCTCCACCACAACAAAGAGATCAAATCCGCCTGACATGAGACTACAAGCCGTTACCTGGGGGTATTGGTAGATCCTCTCGGCAACTTTATCGAACCCCTGACCTCTCTGGGGAGTAACGCGGACCTCTATATAGGCCGTTACCACATTCTCCTCTGCCTTTTCCCAATCTATCAATGTTTTATATCCTGTGATAATACCTTTATCTTCCATGTCTTTTATGACCGCCGTGACTGATTCCACATCGGTACCCAGCATGATCGCAAGTTCTTCATCGCTGATTCGGCTGTTTTTCCGCAGAATATCAAGAATTTCCTGTTGCATGTTTATTACTCCTTTCAAAATGCAATTATCTGGACTTTAAACTACAAGAAAACCCTGCTTGCTTAAGCAGGGATCACATCAATCGAATAACACTGTGCCAGGTCTTATGAAAAGACCACCTAAGGCACCTGTCTACTGGGATTCCTGATCGTCGTCTTCCTTATAATACTCCTGCTCTTTATTCTCTATGAATATTTCCGCCTCATTCAATGAATTCTGGTACCTGGTAAGTGCTTCAATCACCTGGCTTTTCATCAGCTTGATATCGTGCTTGATATCGATGATCTTCTCACGTTCGGCCTCAAGGGCCGCATCGAGCCTTATCTTCTCCTGTTCTGCCTTGCTCCTGGCTTCTTCCAGCATGGACTCGGCCTTTTCCTGCGCCGTAATCAGGGCACTGGCTATCCTTTCCTTCTCCCTGGCCAGGGACTCGGATTCGTTGGCGGCAGATTCAAACCGTGCCTTCATCTCTCTGATCTGCAGTTTCAGATTGGAGATCTCATCATCCTTCTCTTTCAAACGCTGGTCGAATTCATGGATGATCTTTTCTATGTAGGCATTGACATCCGATTTGTTGAATCCAAAAAGCGACGTTCCGAATTTCTTCTCTCCCGGCAATTACGACACTCTCCTTTTTCAAAATGGACTATAACAGGAGTCTGCATTTCAAAACTTTCGGAGGTGATGGATACAGCAAAGCCAGTAACCACCCTGCTCCTCACCATAAAAAGCTCGGTTTAAAAAGTATTGATTCACAGATAAATATATAATATAGTAAAAGACGCCAATTTACAACTATTTATTTATTCTGTAAGGCCTAATGTCTGTTCTCTGTTCGACAGACCAAACCATGCTCTATACGTGAGTTCCGTCCCACGAAGCCGATCCGTGGTTTTTATGTGATGAGGTATTAATAAAAACATAAAAGGGGTATATATAAGTCTATACTTTTATATCGTCATATAATGGAGGTTTATTATGCATAAATTTGGAAAGATCAAAGTGACTACCGCCATTCCTGATGCATTGTCCGGACTTAAAGATTTGTCCTGCAATCTCTGGTGGTCATGGAACAGTGAAGCCATTGATCTCTTCCGGGATATCGACCTGATACTCTGGGAGAAGCTCGAACGCAACCCTGTACGGCTCCTTCAGGAGGTCAGCCTTCGGAAGCTTGAGGAAAAACTGGCATGCCCTGATTTCATGGAGCGTTATGAAAAGGTGATGAATGATTTCAATCACTACATTACCAATCAGGATACATGGTTCAACCAGACCTTTCCCCAGTACAGGGATGAGCATATAGTATATTTTTCGGCAGAGTATGGTTTCCACGAGGTATTACCGGTCTACTCGGGCGGTCTTGGCGTCCTCTCCGGGGATCATTGCAAATCAGCAAGTGATCTGGGGCTTCCCTTCACAGCGGTAGGACTCTTTTACAAACAGGGTTACTTTGATCAGAGGATAAATGCTGAAGGATGGCAGGAGACCCGGTTTACAACCCTGAACTACTCACAGCTTCCAGTTACTCCTGTCACTGATGACACCGGTAAACCGCTTACCATAAGCGTTGAGCTTTCCAACCGTACTGTCTTCGCCAGGATATGGAGGATAGATGTGGGGCGGGTAAAGCTCTATCTGATGGACACAGATGTACCGGAAAACAATGCCTACGACCGTTCCCTCACAGAGAGACTTTACGGTGGGGACAGTGAGACCAGGATTCAGCAGGAGATCATTTTGGGCATAGGCGGCATACGGACACTGGACGCCCTTGGCATCAAGGGTACAGTATACCATATGAACGAAGGGCATTCGGCCTTTATGAGCCTTGAATTGGCCCGGAAGCTGGTGTCCGAAAAAAACATACCCTTTGAAGAGGCAAGGGAGATTGTTTATTCCTCCTCTGTTTTTACCACCCACACACCGGTTCCTGCCGGCAACGATGTATTTCCTCTGGATATGGTGGATCGTTATTTCAGCCATTACTGGGAGCAGTTAGGACTTCAGAGGCATGAGTTCATAAGGCTTGGTTTGAAGCCCGGAGATCCGAACAACTTCAATATGACGGTTCTGGCACTCAATATGTCGGGCAGGAAGAATGGCGTCAGCGCTCTCCATGGTGCCGTTTCACGCAACATATTCAACAGTATCTGGCCAGGTATTCACGAGGATGAAGTACCCATCACCCATATCACCAACGGAATACATACCATGACATGGTTGGCTCCGGGTTTCAGGCATCTCTTCGATAAGTATTTCCCGTCTGACTGGAAATACAGGCTGGATGATGAATCAGTATGGGAATCGGTGGACAATATCCCCGACGATGAACTGTGGAAAACCCATAAGGCTTTGAAGACCCAGATGATTCGCTTTATCCGAGAACGGCTTAAAAAGCAGTATATCGCTAATGGTGTTTCACTCAACGAGGTGAATGATCTGGATAACCAACTGGACACCGATGTATTGACTATCGGCTTTGCAAGAAGGTTTGCCACCTACAAGAGAGCGAGCCTGATATTCCGAGATCTGGCCAGAATCGAGAAGATATTGAACAGCAAGGGAACCCCCGTTCAGGTCATCTTTGCCGGCAAGGCACATCCTGCGGACCGGCCGGCTCATGAAGTCATAAAAAGTATCCATGATATAGCTAAAAGGGAAGGTTTCAAGGGCAAGGTATTTCTCGTGGAGAACTATAATATGAGCATGGCCCGCTATCTGGTTCAGGGAGTGGATGTCTGGATGAATAATCCCAGAAGACCTCTTGAAGCCAGCGGCACCAGCGGTATGAAGGCATGCGTCAATGGTGTTGTCAATTTCAGCATCATGGACGGCTGGTGGTGCGAAGGGTATAACGGTAAGAACGGTTGGGTGATTGGTGATGATACACCCTACCACAACGAGCATCACCAGGATGACGCCGACAGCAAATCCCTTTACGAGACTCTGGAAAGGGAAATCATTCCCCTCTACTATAACTGTGACGAGCGGGGAATACCCACAGGCTGGATAAGAATGATGAAGGAGTCTATAAAGTCGGTGACGCCTGTTTATGGAACCCAGCGCATGGTGAAGGAATATACCCAGGCCATGTATATTCCTTGCATAGAGAGAATCCAAAAAATCAATGAATCCAACTATTCCATGGTCAGGGAACTGGCAGGATGGAAACGCCGCGTTGAAGCAGCATGGCCCCAGGTTGCCCTCACCGCTAATCAGGATATCCACGGCCTGTCGGATTACAATGTGTTGTCCGATCAGGAAATCAAGCTGTCCATAACAGTTCAGTTGGGGAGCCTGACACCAGAGGATGTCAGTGTAGAGGTCTTTTACGGGCCGCTATCCAACAATCGCATAGTTCATGGAAAATCGCTGGAAATGAACATGGTGCGCCAGACCGACTCAGCCGCCTGGCATTATGAGGCCAGTCTCCGCCTCTCCGATGGTGGTGAATACGGCTATACCTTCAGGGTCATTCCCCGCAACACTAATCAGATGAACAGGTATGACCTGCCCCTGGTTAAGTGGGTATGATGATGTGTTCCGGAATATATCTTTACTGTTACATTTGCGATAAAAACTTGCATCCCGGCCGGGGAAATAGCTAAAATTAACATTATATGACGGCACTAAGTTTTGGTATCACCCGATTCAAATCAGGACGTCCATATGCTATAATCATTTGGTGAATAGGGTTATCTTATCAATCCCTCATGGTTATCCTGCGGGCGCCTGAAAGCCGGCAGATCACCAAAACTACTGCTTTAGATATCTATGCACTTCAGCCTGCATTTACGGAAAGCTTTAAAAAATGCAGTTTCAGGCTGGATTTCATGGGTTGGACAGCCTTTGAATCTTCAAAACTAAGGAAGTATGGGGAATGTTGTTGAGGGAAAAATCACGTTTCTTTCATAGAATTCTTGTTTTGTTCATAATGGCAACCCTGGTTGCCTTTGTTTTTCTTGCCTCATTGACAGGGACAGTTGCCCTAGCAGCAGATAATGAAAATCAGCCTTCATTGGAAGCCATCTCCGCGCTGCTTGTGGATGCAAGACGCGGACAGGTTGTCTATACCAAATCAGCTGATGAACATGTAAAGACCCCTTTGTCCAACAGGCTGATAACCGCACTTATTGCACTGGAAAAATCTACCCCAGATGCCATGGTAACCGCAAGCAATGAGGCCATAAGTGTGGAAGGCGCCTCCCTTGAACTGACCGTCGGTGAAAAATACTCTGTGCGCAACATGGTCTATGCCTTGCTCCTTACCGGCGCCAACGATGCGGCAAAAGCCATCGCCGAGCATGTTGGGGGAGGCGAAACAGGCTTTGTCCAGCTTATGAACGAGTATGCAGCAAAAATTGGCATGAACGATACCCGCTTCACCAATGTCACCGGACTATATGATGAGAGGCAATACACCACCGCCCAGGATATAGCCCTGCTTTTACGGACAGCCCTGGCCAATACCGAGTTCAACAGGGTTTTCTCCGCACAGGCCAAGCCCTGGTATACTGAAAACAGGACACTTTTGCTTACCAATTCAAATAACATGTTCTGGAGCTATGAGGGTACCGATGGAGGTGTCCTGGGGTATTTCGACCCCTCTGTTCAGTCCATAGTCACCAGCGCTACAAAAAACTCCATGAGGCTCATCTGTATCCTGATCGATGTGCCCGCTGAAAAGGTCTATACCGACTCAGCGCAATTGTTCAATTACGGATTTGACAATTTCCGATACGGCACGCTGGTGGCTGCAGGGAGTGCCCAAAAATCGGTCATCATCGGGGACGAAACCGTAAACCTGATTCCAACTGCCGATGTTCACTATATCTATCCCAGGGGACAGAACTATATAAAAAACGTGTCCATCAATGTGGATGAGGCAAAACTGAAGCCGCCCGTAACGAAGAACTCCATCGTGGGCATCATGACCTTCACCCTCATGGACGACACGGTCATCAATGTGGAACTGTATCCGGATAAGGAAATCCTCCCTAAAAAGACAGAGGCTCAGATCCTGAGGGAACGCCTGAAAGAGAACATGGAACTGATTTATGTAATTATCGCGTTACTGGTTCTGGAAGTCATTCTGCTGATTTCAAAGGTTGTCACCCTGATTCGGAAAAAACGTCTGAAGGGAAGGCCAAGAAACACCAGATATTACTGATGCCCATTTACTGTATAACTAAAACCGCCCCGTTGCTTCAGCTTCTGAAGACAGGGCGGTTTTATCCGCTTTACATTAATGCTTTTTTACCAGATACTCCTGAATGAACCTGTCTATGTCCCCATCCATCACCTTTTGGATGTTTCCTTCTTCATAGTTCGTCCTGTGATCCTTAACCAAGGTATAAGGACAGAACACATAGGATCGGATCTGGCTTCCCCAGGCAATGTCCATTTGCTCTCCCTTGATCTGGGAGATTTTTTCCTGCTGCTCCCGTTCCTTCAGTTCAAGCAGCTTGGCTTTCAGCATTTTCAACGCCGTTTCCCGGTTCTGGAACTGGGATCGTTCATTCTGACAGGCTACAATAATTCCCGTCGGTATATGGGTAATGCGCACGGCTGATGAGGTCTTGTTAACATGCTGACCGCCGGCGCCGCTGGCCCGGTAGACATCCATCTTCAGGTCATCGGGATTGATCTCGATTTCCACCGAGTCATCCAGAACTGGCATCACTTCCATGGAAGCAAAAGAAGTATGCCTCCTCCCCGATGAATCGAAGGGGGAAATGCGCACAAGCCGGTGAACGCCTTTTTCAGATTTTAAAAACCCATAGGCATACTCTCCGGTTACCTCAACGGTTACACTCTTTATGCCAGCCTCCTCACCATCCAGAATATCCAGGATGCGGGTCTCAAAGCCATTTCGTTCTGCCCAGCGCGTATACATCCTAAGAAGCATCTGTACCCAGTCCATGGCCTCAGTACCCCCGGCTCCCGCATGAAGGGTAAATATAGCGTCGTTGGCATCGTACTCGCCCGTCAGCAGGGTTTCCAACCTGAGTTTTTCATACCGGTCCTTCAGGCGGTCAAACCCCGCTTGTACTTCTTCAAGCACCGATTCATCCTGTTCGTCCAGACCTAGTTCTGCAAGGGTCAGGGTATCTTCACAATCGCTCAGAAGTTTATTGAAGAATTCCTGCTTGGATCGAAGAGTTTTTGTACGCTGCAATACCTTCTGGGATTTCTCTGCATCGTTCCAGAATTCAGGTTCCGATGCCTTCTGTTCCAGTTCTTCAAGCTCCTTCTCTATAGCAGGGAAGTCAAAGTGAATCCCCCAATTCCTTGATATTATCCAATAGCTCAGCTAATTCAAGCTTTGCTTGTTCAAGCTCAACCAAACTCACTCTAATCAGTCCTTTCAAAACCAAAATATTACCATCCTTTTAATATCCGAGGCGGCAGCCCTTTCATTATACAATAACCAATGCTTCTATGGAATAGCAGGTCACTTTATCAGCAATACCCTGACCGGCGAACCGTCCGAGCCCTCAACCTTCAGCGGCAGGCAGATGAAATCATATATACCCGCATCGACATCCTTAAGATCCAGGTTCTCCACTATGGCCACCTCATGGGAAAGGAGCATCTTGTGAACCGGAAAGCTATCGTCCCTGCTCAGTTCTATCGAAAAATAGTCTGTTCCTACCGTAAGGATCCCGTTTTGGATCAGGTATTCGGCACAACTTAGGGTTATGGCAGGGTATTCTTCCCAGAAGGGTGTTTTTTCATCCCTCATACTTGCCCTGGTCTTGAAAAAAACAGCCTGGGTCCCGGCAAGATTATATGGTTTGATAAGGCCTTCATCAATCAGGTCAGATTGGGCGGACACCACAAGAACCCGACCCATAAGGCGTGCTAAATCAATTGATGCGATGTCTTTTCCGCCGTCAATAAAATGAAGCGGAGCATCCATATGGGTCCCGGAATGAACGCCCAGATTGATCCTGGTCACATTTGCAACAGAACCCTCGCCGATGGAAGCGGTTCTGTCCACTGCAACCCCCGGATCTCCCGGCCAAACAGTCATACCGCTGATAATGCTTCTGGTAACATCGATTACCTGTCTTCCATCAAACATCTTATTACCTCCACCAAAAACATGATATAATAGCTTCCATGGAAAAGCCAGTGGAATGCATGAAGTGTCAATTCTACCAGGTCACATGGGATCCCCGTCACCCGAGAGGGTGCAGGTTTTACGGGTTTAAAGGCACGCGTCTTCCATCCCAGGTGGTCCTTGAATCAAGCGGTGAGCCCTGCAAGGCTTTCAAGCCCAGGGTGAATAGAAACACCCCTTAGTTGGTTAATCTTTCATATGGCTGGCCAATCAAAAAGCAGGTGGTATAGGTACATGGATCAGGACAAAATACTGGAGATCGCAGTGCGTGCAGGCTCTCTCCTTCTCAAAAGCGGTGCCGAAACCTACCGGGTGGAAGAAACCATAGTACGAATCTGTCAAAGTTATTGCCTTTCCTGTGATGCCTTTGTATTGCCAACAGGCATATTTGTCAGCGCCGGAGGTAAAAAGACATCCCTTACAATTGTCAGGCGTATATCTTACCGGACAGTTGATCTCACCAGCATATCCAGGCTCAATGCCCTTTCAAGAAAGATACAGGATCAGAAACCGGAATATCAGAAGGTTATGGCAGAGTTGGACGAAATCTCAAACATCAAGAAATATTCCAATATCACCATAGCCATGGCTTATGCCCTGACCGCCTTCGTCTATGTGCTGATATTCGGAGGCACATTGATGGAGAGTGCGGCTGCGGTCATCGTGGGTGTTGTCCTGGGATTACTGCGATTCCTCTTCCGGCAGGGAAGCAGCTTTCCTTTCATCGAGTATTTTTTCGGCGGGTTTGCAGCCGGCATTCTGGGCTCCCTTTTCTCAGTCCTCATCGGCGTCAACCCCTATCTGGTGATCATAGGGGCTCTGACAAATCTGGTCCCTGGGGTTGCTCTCACCAATGGAATAAGGGATCTTCTGCACGGAGACATTGTAAGCGGCCTTTCCAGGCTGGGAGAAGCCCTTATGACGGTATTTGCCATAGCGGCAGGAACCGGTGTCGGTATTGCCGCATGGAATCTGATTGGGGTGGTTGCATGATGATCCTGAAGTATTTGGCACTGGCATTTTTGGGCAGCATTGCGCCCGCTATTGCCATCAACATCGAAAAACGGCTTCTCCTGTGGGCCGGCCTTGGTGGTATGCTGGGTGTTCTGACAGCCCTTCTGGTGGATCCCTCTTCTTTTTCCTTCAGTATCAGCCAGATCTTTGCGGGTGCCATCGTCATCGGTCTTTACAGTGAGCTTATGGCAAAGATTATGAAAGCACCCTCAACGGTTTTTGTGATTCCCGGTATCTTCCCCCTTGTTCCCGGCATAACCGCATACAAGACCATTCAAGCATTTGTGGACAACGAAGTGTCCGAGGCCGCCCTGCTGGGTATCGATACGGTTGCAAAGGCCTTCTCCATAGCCTTTGGAATCATGCTGGTAACGGCGATCTTTCGCTTTGCAAGAAGAAGGCGAGCATAGTTCTGAAAGGGCAAAGCTTCGATTTGATTGAAAAAATCAAGACCGGCGGAGCCGGTCTTTAATACTGATAGTAAGCAGTCTCAGCAGCAATCCTTGGATATACAATGGCATTTATCTTGCCCACCGAAAATACCAGGGAAGAATATCAGGATAATCAGAATGACTATAATAATCCATTCCCAACCGCCTCCAAAAAAGCCGCCGCAATCTCTACAATCGCCCATAGGAACACCTCGTTTGCTTTTGGTCTGATTCATACTATGCAGCGGGAATAATCCATGACACAGGCCTAACCGCCATATCGATCCAGTATCATATTGTATAGCTGCATATACTGAAGGGCTGAGTGATCCCAGCTGAAATCCTGAGACATGCAGGATTTGACCAGCTTCCTCCATCTGTCCCTGTCCCGGTAAACCTGGATGGCACGAACCACAGCATCCTTCATTTCATGGGCATTGTAGTTGGCAAAGGTAAATCCCGTACCCTCGCCGGTGTACATATTATACGGAATCACCGTATCCTTGAGTCCGCCCGTTTCTCTCACGATGGGAACAGTTCCGTATCGCATGCTGAACAGCTGGCTCAAACCGCAGGGTTCATAGAGTGATGGCATGAGGAACATATCGCTGCCAGCATAGATCCTTTGAGCCAGTACCGAGTCATAGCATATATTGGCTGAGACCCTTCCCGGATAGCGGGACTGAGCCCATCTGAAATGATCCTCGTAACGTTGGTCACCGGTACCCAGTACAATGATCTGAATCCCCAGATCCATGAGTTCTGACATCATGCGCTCGATCAAATCGAAGCCCTTCTGCTGGATCAGTCGGGAGATTATCCCGACAAGGGGAATATCGGCCTTTACTTCGAGACCACAATCCTCCTGGAGCCTCCTCTTGTTTTCATACTTTCCCTCAGGGCGATCAATGGAAAATGTCTTATATATCCTTTCATCCTTTTCCGGATCATTCAGATCATAGTCTATTCCATTAACAATACCATACATATCAGAGGATCTCTTTCTGATAAGTCCCTGAAGGTTCTCACCAAAGAAATCGTACTTAATCTCTTCCGCATAGGTTTTGCTCACGGTACTCAGCACGGTGGAATAGGCCAATCCGGCCTTCAGGTAGTTGACATTATCGTGGAACTCAAGCCCGTCCTGGTTAAAAAAGCTCCAGTCCAGCCCGAGAACCTCATCCATCACCTGTTTTGGGAAAACCCCCTGGTATTTCAGGTTATGAATGGTGAATACGGTATGGATCTTTTTATAAAAGCCGTTCTCCCGGTAATCCCTGTAATGGGCGTCAAGAAGTACGCTCACCAGGCCTGTCTGCCAATCGTTAAGATGAATGATATCGGGCTTGAAATCAATAAGGGGGAGCATTTCCAAAATGGCTTTTGAGAAAAACGCGAAACGTTCTCCGTCATCAAACATTCCATAATACCAATCCCTGAAAAAATAGAATTCATTATCCAAAAAGTAGAAGGTCACTCCCTCATGTTCCAGGGAAAACACACCGCAGTATTGCTTTCGCCAGGTCAGGTCCACCATGGTATAGCCCAAGAATCTCATCCGCTCTACATATTCTTTTGGAATTTGCCTGTACTTGGGCATCACCACCCTCACATCTGCACCCAGTTTTTTTAGTGCTTTGGGCAAAGAGCCTGCCACATCGGCCAAACCGCCTGTTTTAGCAAACGGTGCCACCTCTGAAGACGCAAACCAAATCCTGATATCCTTCACTCTGTTACCTCCTTAAGCCAGATAAACATATATAGATTATCCCACAATTTTCTAATGAAAAACAAACTCATTCCCGGAAATACTATGAGTAGCTTAATAGTATAATTCATGTGATTGTCCTTCTTGCCCCAATAAGGGGAAATAAAAGCGCTAGGATGTGACGGGATGGATAAAAAGAAAAAAAGAGCAGCATCTGGTGGCACTGGAGCCCATCAGGATATCAAAAAAGTTGATTCGGCTGCAAATATTCCTTATGCATCGGAAGAGAGTGTAGAAGAGGCTCGTAACTGGGTGAACGAGCATGAGCTGTGAAAACGCGGGCTTTATAGCCCGCCATCACCATATCAATTCACAAAGGTGTAGTTTAGTCCTGAGTTGTTGTCCCAGTTCTCAGCAGAATCTTTAAAGGCAAAATTGATATTCTTGCCCCTTGAGATGGGTATTATTGCAGTAAAGCTGCCCGTGTAATCCTTTGCCAGGACAACCTCAGATACGTCCTCCCAGCTTTGGTTGCTGCCATATCCATAAACACCGATAACCTTATCGGCTCCGGACTTGGATAAAAGACCCGAATAGCTGATTCTGGCCTCACTTTCGGAAAGCTTGTCAAAGGACACACCTGCATGGGAATAGGTTTGGGTACCATATTGACTGTAACCGGAACCGGCCATATCGGAACCAAACTCGGTATCCTGCTTACCGGAGGCATTCATGGCAATCCCGCTTTTGAAATTGGCTGGGGCACCCTTGGCTTCTACACCTTTCCTGGTTCTTTTTGCGGCACTGCTCTGTTTGCTTGCAGCTTTCTTCGATAAAAAGGAATCCCTTGATAATTCATCAAAAAAGCTCATTGCCTTTTTTCCTCCTTTCGGGTCTATTATTTGTTCCGACACATTTTTTTATTTTAGCAATTTTTCATGTGTTTTTGATGAATTAATTGGAAATCCCTAAGATTGCCGAAGATCAGAAAAAGGCTTGCATGCGCTCAATGAGAATTTATTCTCACCGTTTTATGAACGCCTCTAAAAGCTTTACCGCATTCTCCACATCCTTTAAATCAACCATTTCGGCAGTACTGTGAATGAATCGTGTCGGGATTGAAACACCTCCCGAAGGAATACCGCCTGCAGTGATGTGTATGCTTCCAGCATCAGTGCCGCCCTTCTCCAAAACTTCCAGTTGGTAAGGAATGCTGTTTTCCCTGGCGCAGTTCACCAGCTTTTCTCTTATTTTGGGGTGGGCTATTACACTGTTGTCCTTGACCTTTATAGCAGGTCCTTTCCCCAAGGCTACAGCCCCATGCTTACTTTTCGGAGTATCGCCGGTTCTGGTAACATCAATGGCAAGAGCCAGATGGGGCATAATGCTGTAAGCAGCTGTGCGGGCTCCCCTTAAGCCCACTTCCTCCTGTGTTGTAAAGACATAATATATCTCATGGTCAGTCTCAGGGCATCTCCTTGCAAGCTCTGCCAGCACGGCACAGCCCACCCTGTCATCCAGCGCCTTAGAGATGACCACACCATTCTGCCCAACAGGCTGACCTGCAAAAACCGCCATATCGCCTATACCCACCAGCTCTTTGGCATGCTCTTCAGACCTTGCTCCTATATCGATATACATTTTATCGGGCTTGGCATCCTTCATGTTTTCAATGCTCTCCTCATACCAAACCACGCCAGTGAGGCCATTTTCAAAGACCACCCGCTGCCCCAGAGAAATCAGTGGTGAAACCCCACCCACGGTTCCAAACCGCAGGAAGCCTTTCTCATCAATTGTAGTTACTATCAGACCGATCTCATCCATATGGGCAGCCAGCATGATCTTTTTGCCTGACCCCCGTTTTACGGCAATGAGATTTCCCATGGCATCGGAGCGGATCTCGTCCACCCTGTCCTTTATCATATTGGTAATGACCCCTGCCACCTGCTTTTCACAACCCGACGGACCAAAGGCATTCACCAGCTTGCTTATAGTTTTAAACATTACTTTTCCCCTCCCGAAATTGATTTTGATCAAGCCCAACGGTATGGGCTGTCCCTTTAGCGCTCTCCTTTACATCAGTATCACCGTCTCCCGTAAGCCAATCAGCCAGTTCTGCAAGGGTTCCTTCCGCCAGTTTCAGGGTATGGAAAAAATCCCTTTTGTCCATGACCGATACAGGAGTATGAATATACCTGCAGGGAACCGCAATTGGACATACCCTGACACCCTTGCCGCTGACCTGGATTCTGCCGGCATCGGTGCCACCCGAAATGGTTCGTTTGATCTGCCATGGAATACCAAGTTTGTCTGCGGTACGAGTTATATGCTTAAGCAGGTCCCTGTCTGAAATCACCGACCGGTCCATGACAGTCAGGGAAGGACCATCACCGAGTCGTGTGCTCATCATATGCTCGCTGGTTCCGGTCAGATCATAGCAGGTGGTTCCCTCCAGAATGATGGCAACATCAGGCGCAACCGCATAGGAAGCAGCCTTGGCCCCTTTTAATCCGATCTCCTCCTGAACAGTAAAACAGCCGTAAAGGTCAAAGGGGTACCGGCTTTTGAGAAGCTCGGTGAGTATGACACAACCTACCCGGTCATCCAGAGCCTTAGCCATCACCTTATGATCCCCGAATTCCACCGGATCATAATCAAAGGCTGCTGTATCGCCCACCGAAACACTTTGCTCGGCCTGACCCCTGTCCTTCGCGCCTATATCAATGGTAAGTCCGCTTTTTTTGACCGCACTCTTCCTTTCGGCCGCATCCTGCAAATGGATGGGCTTGTAGCCGATTACACCTGGAACCCTGTCCTTGCCTATTCTGACCCTCTTCCCCACCAGGACACGGTTATCAATACCTCCTACTGCCTTGAACTTTAAAAGGCCGTTATCATTGATTCCCGTGATGAGAAGACCCACTTCGTCCATATGTGCGGCCAGCATAACTTTCCTGTTTAGTCCGGTGCCTTTCTTAAAGGTGATCAGGTTACCCATATTATCCACATACCAGGAATCCACCCGATCCTTTATCCTTTCAATGATGAAATCCCGAACAGGCTTTTCATCGCCCGATACTCCATCCATCATGGTCAGCTTTTTCAGTGTGTCTATAAGGCTCTCGTGATATCCCGCAGAGGCCGTGTTTAGAATATTCTGCTCATTCATGGGTATCGCCCTCCTGATCCAATTCATCCCTGAAAGCTATATAACGGGCTGCCAGCCGGGCTGTTGCCTCAACATCATCCAGGCTCACCATTTCCACTGTGGTATGCATATATTTTGCCGGAATGGACAGCAGCAGTGTAGGAATTCCTTCCAATGCCGACGCATAAACGGACGCTTCGGTACCTGTATCCTTTTCCTCCGCATCTATCTGCCAGGGAATCCTCTCCCTTTTGGCAATCTCTATGCATGCCTGGGTATGCTCCCGGCTCAGGATGGGACCTACCGCAATTGCTACCCCCTTACCCAGAGGAAAGCTTTCATCGCTTGGGGCATCGGGCATATCACCGTGACAAACATCTATGGCTATGGCCAGATCCGGTTTCAGATGCCATGAGGTCATAAAAGCCCCCACCAGCCCCGACTCCTCCTGAACGGTGGCGGCCACATAAACATTGTCCCGATGCCTGATCCGCTTTAGTTCCTTCAGGATTTCCACCAGGGCTGCCACGCTGCTCCGGTTGTCCATGCTTCTTCCGGCCATCCTGTTGTTTTTCAGTTCGAGAACCGGAAACTTAAACGATACCACATCGCCTACCGACACCAGTTCTCTGGCCTTTTGTGCATCGTATCCGATGTCGATTAGCATGTCCTCCATCTTAATGGGCTTGTCGGTATCCTCGGGAGGGATCAGATGGGGCGGTTTAGAACCGATCACGCCATGGAGATCCCTTCTGCCATGAACCGTTACCTCCAGAACCCCCAGAACTTTAGGATCCACTCCCCCCATGTTGGTGAACCGGAGAAACCCATTCTCATCAATGCCCGTGACCATGAGACCGATCTGGTCGTAATGAGCGGTTACCAGAACATTGCGGGGATTCTTTCCCTGACCTTTTTTCAGCCCGATCACATTAAAAAATGCGTCCACCTTCACTTCATCACAATAATCCGACAGGATATCTGAAATGGCTTGAACGGCCGTATCTTCCCTTCCGGTTACGGCATTTATGCTACAAAGCTTTTTTATAAGCTCGCGACATTCCATGCAATACACCTCGATTCCGCCCTGTTGTCCGCATACGGGCGATTTTATTCACAAATCCATGGCATACTCAAATATTATCCGCATAAGCATCGGGCTTTATCAGCATTGATATCATACCATAAAGCTGGCAATGGATGCCATCCGCTTCTCATTATCATGAGCATCCTTTTTACATGAATAATTATAAAGCGGCTGGAATCAGTCCTCCAGCCGCTTACAAGTAATCTTTGAATCACCCTGTTAAACCGTTTTGCTGCAGCGCTCGCAAAGAGTGGGATGCTCATGGCTATGCCCAACAGAATCTGAGTACATCCAGCAGCGCTCGCATTTCTGACCGTCCGCTGGCTTGACAACAACTTCCAGGCCATTCTTATCCATGAGCTCCAATTCCGCCTGGGAGGTGATGAAGACAGTGGGCAGCAGATCCTTAACACCTTCAAGGAAATCGTAGAGAGCCTTGCCCGCCTTCAGAACCACCTTCGCCTGCAGGGACTGTCCAATAAGTTTTTCATTCCTTGCATTCTCCAGCGCTTTCAGGACGGTCTCGCGAACCTCCAGAATCCTCTCCCACTTCTCAGCAAGAGCATGATCCTCATACTCGGGCTTGACCTCCGGCCAGTCATTGAGCATGATGCTCTCGGGATTGTCTTTTTCGGTATGGGGAATGTATTTCCATATCTCCTCGCTGGTGAAAGCCAGAACTGGAGCCAAAAGCCTTGTCAGGGTATCCAGAATGATGTACATGGCAGTCTGCCCTGAACGGCGCTGTTTGCTGTCGGCCTCTGAGGCATACATCCTGTCCTTGGTCACATCCAGATAGAAATTGGACATATCCACCACACAGAAATTATGGATGGCATGGAGCATTACATGGAAATCATAGTCGGAGTAGGCCTTCTCAATCTTCTCCACCAGCCTGTTGAGCTTCATAAGCGCCCAGCGATCCAGTTCCTCCATCTCGGCATAGGCAACGCTATGCTCACCGGGATTGAAATCATAGATGTTTCCAAGAAGGAACCTGGCGGTGTTCCTGATCTTCCGGTAGCTCTCCGATAACTGCTTAAAGCCTTCATTGGAGATGCGTATATCAGTTTTATAATCGCTGGAAGACACCCAAAGCCTCAAAATATCAGCACCGTATTGCTTGCAGACATCCACGGGGTCGATAACATTACCCAGGGACTTGCTCATTTTCTTGCCCTGCCCGTCCACCACATACCCGTGGGTCAGCACCTGTCTGTATGGGGCGCGGCCCTTTGTGGCAACTGCAGTCAGAAGGGAGGACTGGAACCAGCCCCTGTGCTGATCGCTTCCCTCAAGATACATATCCACAGGCCAGCCCAGTTCAGGATTGGGCTCGGCCACAGCAGCATGGGATGATCCGGAATCAAACCAGACGTCCATGATATCCTTTTCCTTTCTGAAGTTGCGGCCTCCGCACTGGCAGGCATAACCTTCAGGCAGAATCTCAGAAGCCTCATAGATGAACCAGGCATTGGAGCCCTCTCTGGCAAACAGTTCCTGGATGGCTTTAATGGTCTCATCATCAATTATCTCCCTGCCGCAGTCCTCACAATAGAATATGGGAATGGGAACTCCCCAGATACGCTGGCGGGAAATACACCAGTCCCCTCTGTCTTCCACCATCTTGGAAATACGCTCCTCACCCCATCCCGGAATCCAGCGGACATCCTTGATTGCTTTTAAGGCTGCATCCTTGAACTTGTTGATGGAGATAAACCACTGCTCGGTAGCCCTGAAAATGATGGGATTCTTGCAGCGCCAGCAATGGGGATACTGGTGTGTAATGACCTCTTCAGCCAGAAGCAGATTTTTCTCTTTCAGAAGCTCCAGGATGGCCTTGTTTGACTTTTTGTAAAACATACCTGCAAAGGGTCCCGCTTCCTGGGTAAGATGACCCTTATCATCAACAGGCACCAGGGTTTCTATCTCAGGATAATTCTTACATACCTCAAAGTCCTCTGCACCATGGCCGGGTGCGGTGTGTACGCATCCTGTACCAGCTTCCAGGGTGACATGGTCTCCTACAATGACCAGGGAATCCCTTTCTAAGAACGGATGCCTGCAAACCGCATACTCCAACTCTGATCCCATGATTTCACCCAGAATCTTATATTCACTTATATCTGCAGCAGCCGCCACCTTCTCAACCAGATCCCTGGCAACGATATAGCGCTCGCCGTTGGCTTCCATGACCACATAAATGAAGTCAGGGTTAAGGCTTATAGCCATATTGCCCGGCAGTGTCCAGGTGGTGGTGGTCCAGATAACCACATACAGATTCTCCAGGGTGTCCACAATACCCTTGAGCTTGCCCTTGTCATCCGTCATGGGGAATTTGACATAGATGGAATTGGTGGTATCCTCTGCGTATTCTATCTCGGCTTCGGCAAGGGCAGTTTCACAGGAGGGGCACCAGTACACAGGTCGCATGCCTTTATAAATGCAGCCCAGCTTGGCCATATGCCCGAATACACCGATCTGTCTGGCTTCATACTCGGGCAGATAACTGATGTAGGGATTGTCCCAGTCTGCTATTACACCAAGGCGCTTGAAGGCATCCCTTTGAATGTTCAGATACTTCCAGGCAATCTCCTGGCAGGCCTTTCTGAAAACCACAGGCCCCACCTCGTGACGGTTCAGTCCCCTTTCCTTAATGGCCTTTTGCTCAGTAGGAAGTCCATGGGTATCCCACCCGGGGATATAGGGTGTATAATAGCCCTTCATGTCGTAATAACGCATGATTATATCTTTTAACACCTTATTTAATGCGGTTCCCATATGGATTCCGCCATTGGCGTAGGGCGGGCCATCATGAAGCACAAACTTCTTACCGGAGTTCCGGTTCCGCTCAAGTCTTTTATGATAAATATCCTTATTCTGCCACTCCTCCAAAATCCGCGGCTCCTTCTCAGGAAGCCCGCCCCTCATAGGGAAATCGGTTTTTGGCAGGTTCAGTGTCTTTCCATAATCAACTGCCATTTGAATACCTCCAAATCTCGTTCATTGTCAAAATTTCTCCGGGACATGAATCCGGTTTATGGTTTATCTTGAATAATCAATTAAAAAAGCCCATCGTCCCATGGGACGAAAGGCTCTGCTTTCCGTGGTACCACCCAAATTGCCCCATAACCCCGCAAAGGATTACAGGACCACTTGTTTTGAGGGTAACGGTCTCAATCCGGCTCACCTTATTCGGCTGGCTGAGCCTTTCAGGCTGCTGCTCACGGTTGATATTCGGATCCCTCTTCCTGCGGGGCTTTCACCTTCCCCCACTCTCTGAAAGGATTCAAGAATCCTACTCGTACCGATCATCGCTTTAACAATCTTTATTGATTATATTCCAAGTGGATTGAAGTGTCAACACCAGTCCACAGTTGTATTTGACGCCTCTAAGGGTGTCTGGAATAAAAATCCTCCGTCGGCTGACAATAAAACACCCTTCGGAGGATTGGGACTATAATAAGTGTCATTGAGAGGAGGCTTTGCTGAACTCGCAATAAAGGAGTTATACGCGATCCCGCAGATCTATAAGCTTCTTCTTGAGATCCTCCTCCATAGTTTTCAGTTCCATCTCGGCCTGCTGCCTTCTTGCCCGGCCTTCCTGCTGAATCTTGATGGTTTCCTCCAGTGTGATCATCAGGTCCTCATTGACCTTCTTGAGGGTCTCTATCTCAACTATGCCGCGCTCATTCTCCCTTGCAATCTCAATGGAACTGGTCTTGAGCATCTCGGAGTTTTTGGCCAGAAGCTCGTTGGTGGTTCTTGTAACATCCTTCTGAAGCTTCAATGCGTTCTGCTGGCGCAGCATGGTGATGGCAATGACGATCTGGTTCTTCCAGAGGGGTATGGTGTTCATGATGGAGCTCTGGATCTTCTCAACAAGAGTCTGATCATTGTTTTGTATAAGCCTGATCTGAGGAGCGGTTTGGATGGCAATCATCCTGGTCAGCTTCAGATCATGGATCTTCTTCTCAAACCGGGAGATGAGCTCCGACATATCCTTAACCTTCTGGGCATCTACAGGATCCCCCGTCCTTTGGGCTTTTTCCCTGAGTTCGGGGAGCACCTTATCATTGAGTTCCTTTAGTTTCAGTGAACCAGCCATGATATAGATGTCCAGTTCCTTCAGATACTCCAGGTTCTTAGCATACATGGTATCAAGGGTGGTAATATCCCGGATGAGCTGGAGCTTGGCGCGATCCAGCTGATCAATAATTTTCTCTATCTGGACACCCAGCTTTTCGTAACGAGCCATGAACTTGCCCGTTTCCCTTTTAATGTTTCCAAACAGTTTATCAAAGAACCCCTGCTTGTTTGGATCAAGGCTGTCCACATCCACTTCATGGACCTTAGTTAGCAGATCGGTCAGGACGGCACCCACCTCTCCGCTGTCCTTGGCTCTGATCTGATCGAGGATGGCATCAGAGAATTTGGATACCTCACTTTGCGCCAGGGCACCATATTGAATCACCGACTGGGAATCGGCCACATTGATCTGTTTGGAGAGCTCAATGACCTTTTGCTGCTCTTCCGGGGTCATTTCATTCCATTTATTCACATCATAGTTTTCGGTCGCAGCAACCGATTGGCCCGGGGAGGTCTGCAATTGTGCATCCATAGCCTATCCTACCTTTCTTAAAGAGAAGTAACATACTCATTTTACCAAATGGTTGCCTAATTAACAATGCCTACTTGTGCCCTGTTGAAGAAACCGATGACCGATTCTTGTCCTTCCCGGCAGCCCCGCCTGTATTCATGTTCCTTGAAATAGTTTCAAAAACTTTTATTTCAGTATCCAGATCCATCACATCATTTGCCAGCATCTTCTCCTTCTGTTGGAGGAAGGTGGCACGAATGCTCTTGAAGGATTTCTCGGTTTTGTCCAGTATGCTCACGGCATCAGCCGGCATGGGCCGGGTTGTGGCCAGTTCTACATATTTCATAATGATCTTGTGGGTGGGCTCAAGGTAATAGGTTATGAACTGCTTGACGATACGCAGATCATTAGGATCCTTTTTAAGCATTTCAAACATGGATTCGGCTATCTTACATAAATCCTCAATTTCCTTTTTTACCTCAAGCTGCATGAGCCGGTAGGAGGCCTGTCTCATAGCTATAGTAAGCTTTCTGCCGGCCTTAATGGTCTTGCTGATTTCCTGCCGGGTCATTGCGTCGGCTGTAATATTGTCATCCTTATTCTTTTTGGATGTAATGAGACTTATGGTAATCCATGCGATAAGACCAGCCACGAGTGCCCCAAAAAATCCTGCTGAGAACAAGAACTTCAGGACCACAAAACATGCAACCCCTATTATTATAGACAGCAATCTGCCTGCCCATGAACTTTTCAATTATTTCACCACCATAATATAATCGGACATATATCCGCTGATTTATGAATATGGACTATAATTTTGATAAAACTCCTGTAAATTCATTCTACACATACAAAATTATACTGTAAAGAGTATTCAGCCTACAGTCAATCCGGCCCTTCCGGTCACCGGGTCGACATCTTTTGTATCCACCACTGCCCTACTTCTCTTATATTCAATATTTAATCCGTTTATCACAGGGCAGTATCCCTCCAGACCGATAAACCTTCTCCTGAATTGATTCCTGCCCACTGAGTCAATCAATTCCCGGTCTGCAAAATCTCCTGGCTCCAGGATAACCATTCCTGCTTTCCTGCCGTTAGGGTCCAGAAGGGCTTCAGGAATAGCTGTGGTTTTGAGTGAGCAGACATAATCCAGGCACAGGAGGCTTTCCAAAATCTCCTGATCAGCCCCGGCTTCCAGGGAAAAATCCCGGAACAGTTCGTAGAGTCTTATGGCTGAGAAAGGCATGAACAGCCATTTTCTTTCCTTCAGCCACAGACTGAGACTATGATATAAATCAAAGGCCGAAGGAAAGAGGGTTTGCACATAATCCAGCGTTAAATTAAGTCTTCCCGAGTTGTAGAAGCGATCCAGTGCCTCCTCAATGCCTTTTAACATAATGATTTCCTCGGGTGACATATACCGGTTGGACAGAACCTCATAGGGCGGGTAGCTTCTGTACCGGTAATGGTGCTTTTCAGCCTCATCCCTTATCCTGGTGCCCTGGAGCAGCTTCAGAAACCCCAGCTGAAGATGGTGTGCCTTCACGCTATATGCCGCATTGAAGGATTTTTTAAAGGAATCCATGTCCTCATAGGGTAATCCTGCAATCAAATCGGTGTGGACATGGATATTGCCCCAACTCATGATTTTTCTGATATTCTCAAGAGCCAGATCCACATCCATGATTCTGGATACGGCCTTCAGCGTCTCCGGGTTGGTAGACTGAATCCCCGCCTCAATCTGCATCAGCCCATTGGGCATCTCGGACAGGATCTTCATCTGTTCAGCACTAAGCCGATCCGGGTTGATCTCGAAATGAAAGGTTACATTCTCTTTCGAAAACCTTTTGATATACTTCCATATTTCCAGTAAATGCCGGTTGTTTACATTAAAGGAGCGGTCAATGAACTTGATCACCTTAGCCCCAGCATCAACCAGGGCATCGATACCCCCGAAAATCTCCTCCAGCGGGAAATATTCCAATCCCCTGCTTATGGAGGACAGGCAATAGGAGCAATTGTAGGGGCAACCTCTGGACGATTCGATATAAGATATCCTGCCATTTATCCGATCCAGGTACTCGGGAATGAAGGGTGAAACATAGCCTTTATCTCCCAAGTCCTCGGAGGGACGGTAAACAGTTCCGGTGTTTTCCTGATCCTTCAGCTTCAGGAGCAACCCTGGAAGCTGGTTCTCCCCCTCTCCTTTAATCACATAGTCGGCTCCATATGATTTGAAATCGTCTTCTGCGCCTTCATAGCAGACCTCAGGACCGCCCACCACAACTACTGTTTCAGGTCTAACCTTTTTAAGGTCGGATATCAGGTTCTGCACCAATATGCGGTTCCAGATATAGCAGGAAAAGCATGCCACATCAGGCTCCTCATCAATTATTCCCGACCATATCTTCTGGATGGAATCATTGATGGAATACTGAAGAACAGTAATATCCACACCGTTGTTCAGACAGGCGGCTTTCAGATACCAGGCCGCCAGACCCTCGTGTTCGTATTTGGCATTTATGGCTACAAGTATTGTTTTCATCCCTATCCCGCTTCATAAACATTGGTTAAAACCCTATAAAACAGCTGTCCGGCTCATCCTTCCTGCCTTGAAGAAGCATTCCGTGTAAGACAGCTTAACTCTCTGAATACCGCTCCATTATTTATTCTATACTCAAATCCTAAAGGAGAGATATAAGAAAGATTAGAATTTGATTAGAGGACCGCCCTGTATTCAAACAGGTCAAAATCCGCATTGTTATGGCTCTCCCGTCCGTTACCCGACGCATAAAGGCCTATGGTGGTACCCACAAACCCGCCGGCCACGTCGGTGCTCAGTATCCTGCCATCAACCATTTGGGCCAGAGGTATATTCTCCTCTCCGTCCCCGAAATAAAAACTGAGATCCTGGCCATGGGCTGATATCATCATCTCAAAACGATCTGAGTGCCAGGGAATGGCATTGATCAGAGTTTCAACCCCATCCTTGCACTGTATAAGGCGGACAATTGTCTGATCACCTTCAAGGGCATACTCCATCCTGAAATGATAGCGATTACTCTGCAGCAGAACCATTCCCGCCGCCTCATCCCAATCAGGATCAAATTCCAAAACCGTTCTCGCAACAAAGCTCATATGCTGCTGACGTCTGCACACCAGGCTTGGATTTGTAAGCTCGGTCAATCTGGCCGGTCTTACCTTCAAACGCAGATATCCAGGACGCTCTGTCAAACTGTAAAAGTCCTCTCTCGGGGTGCGCAGGAAGTTCCAGCAGGGATCAAGCCTGCTGCTGTCGAAATGATCCACCGATGCAGGTGTCTCTGGCTCCCAGGAAGGCAGATCGGGGTATGAATAGGAGAATTCAACCCTCCCGGTCCCGGGACTTACCACCGGCCATCCATCTTCCCATATTACGGGGACGAGGAAGGTCTCGCGTCCCAGATTTCGATAGTATCCACCATAGGGTCTGGAGGCAAGAAGCACCATCCACCATTCCCCGTTTTGGGTTTCCACCAGATCACCGTGACCAACATTAACGATGGGATATCCTCTTCCCAGATGGCGGTGGGTAAGAATCGGATTTGACGGACAGCCTTCATAAGGCCCTTTAATATCCCGGCTTCTGGCAATGGTAACCGAGTGATGGAAATCGGTTCCGCCCTCAGCTATCATCAGATAGTAATACCCGCCCTTTTTATATATATGCGGGGCTTCTGGCCATATGGCATTCTTCAGCGCTCCGCGCCAGAGCCCATAACGCTCACCTTTCAGGGTCATGGTATCAAGATCCAGTTCCCGCATCCAAATCTCATTATCACCGTAGTATGCCGGTCCTTCCGGCACCTCCCAGGTGGCAACACACCAGCATCGGCCATCATCGTCAAAAAACAGGGAAGGATCAATTCCCGGCGCATCGGTGAGCCAATATGGCTCGGACCAGGGGCCTTCAGGCCTGTCTGCGGTTACAATGAAGTTTCCGCCCCTGGTTATATTGGTTGTGATCACATAGAACTTTCCGTCATGGAAGCGTATGGTTGGGGCAAAGATGCCCTCAGAATGTTCTACGCCATCAAGATCCAGTTGGGAAGGCCTGTCAAGCACATGCCCTATCTGCTTCCAGTGGACCAGATCCCGGCTGTGAAACAACGGGATTCCCGGAAAATAGGCAAAGCTGGATGTTACCAGATAATAGTCCTCACCCACTCTGCATATGGATGGATCAGGGTAGAATCCTGATAGACTTGGATTCTCAAAGTTTCGTTTACCATGATCAGGCATGCAACCACCTCACCAAAGGCTATTTGCTCAACCCTCATTTTTTTGCGGCATTGCGACGCTCCATAAGGGAACGGATTTTTTCTGTAGGATCCAGAAGGGAACTTAAGGAGGAGTCATGGTTGAGGGTATTGATCAGCAGAGCTATAAATTTAGATATATCAACCTCCACGTACCAGGGGGCTTTTTTCAGTTCCTCCTTCCTGTATGTCAGGTTTGTGGAGAATACCCTGTTCAGCATACCCCGCTCATACAGGTCATGAAACTTATCCAGTCCCTCGGTGAAAAGGGCGAAGGTTACACCCACATAGATTTTTGCAGCCTTTCGCTTCTTCAGTTCCTTTACGATATCCAGAACGGAGTCCCCGGAGGACAGGATGTCGTCAATGATCAGGACACTTTTTCCTTCAACCGAATCGCCCAGGAACTCATGGCTTATGATGGGGTTCTTCCCATTAACCAGCCTGGTCACATCACGGCGTTTGTAGAACATCCCCAGATCAAGACCCAGTACATTGGCATAATAGATGTTTCTGGAAAGCCCACCCTCGTCGGGACTGATCACCATCATGCCGGATTTGTCTATCCTGAGATCGGGTTCGCTTCTTACAAGAGCTTTTATTATCTGATAGGTGGGCAAGATATTCTCAAAACCCTTAATGGGTATGGCATTCTGTACCCTAGGGTCATGAGCATCAAAGGTGATGATGTTCTCCACCCCAAGGTCCTCAAGTTCCTGGAGGGCTATGGCGCAGTCCAGAGACTCTCTGGAGACGCGTTTATGCTGTCTTCCCGCATACAGCAGGGGCATGATCAGATTTATCCTTCTGGCCTTTCCGCCTATGGCAGAAATGATCCTTTTAATATCCTGAAAATGGTCATCGGGGCTCATGCGGCATTCCTGACCAAACATCTTATATGTGCAGCTGTAATTTCCCACATCCGAAATGATATAAATATCATATCCGCGCACAGATTCACTTATGACACCCTTACCGTCTCCAGTACTGAATCTGGGACAGGATGCAGAAATTATATAGGATTCCTTCAAATAGTGCTGGCTCAGGCTGTTTTCCTCGGAAAACAAGCTCTTCCTTTTTGTTACCAGGTGTTTGTTCACCAGCATTGCGAGTTCATGGGTTCCCTGCATGGGGATGATCCCAAGAGGACCCACCGGTATATCATGCTCGCCACCGACAGAATAGGTTTTTTGAATCATAACATCCTCCGCATATCCCCCAAAGGGATATTTTCTACTTACAATTCATCATTCAGGCAATCACATTATAGAACACATATCGCTTTCTGTAAAACATAATTCGCCAAATTCCGCATTACGCGCTTTGTTCTTCTCATGAAATCCTGTTTTTCCATATTCAGTATGCTCAACTAACCAGTTTTGTTATAATAGTAACCGGAAGATTTATCAAAAATCCACCAAGGAGGCAAACCGTCATGAGAATCACCAAAAAACTTTTTGGGAGAATTAATAACCAGGATATTTATCTTTATTCACTGGTGAACAACAGCGGCATGAAGGCAGAAATCATGAACTACGGAGGCATTATAGTATCACTCCATGCACCGGACAGGGATGGAAACCTTAAGGATATCACACTGGGCTTCGATAGTTTTGAGGATTATACCCGCCCTCACCCATTCTTCGGCGCCATCATAGGACGTCACGCCAACAGGCTGGAAGACGCGTCCTTTACCATCAACGATGTATTTTATCAGCTCAACAACAATGAGGGAAACAACCAGCTCCACGGTGGACTCGTGGGCTTTGATAAAAAGGTATGGTCTTCCGAAATAGTCATAGATTCCGGACGGGAAAGTCTCCGTCTGAAATATCTGAGCCCAGATATGGAAGAGAATTATCCGGGCAATCTGGATGTAACAGTGACCTATACCCTTAGCGATAATAATGAACTGGTCATCGACTACCATGCGGTATCGGACAAGGATACGGTGGTCAACCTTACCAACCACGCATATTTCAATTTATCCGGTCATGATTCCGGCACTATTTACCACCACCAACTGATGATCAATGCCCGCAGGTTCACTCCTATATCCGGGGAATGCCTGCCTACAGGAGAGATCCGGGATGTGGCAGGTACTCCTTTTGACTTTACAAAGATGAGGGCTGTCGGGAAGGGCCTGCTGGAATGCAAGGACGATGAACAGATGAAGTTTGGAAGCGGCTATGACCATAACTTTGTTCTTGATGTGAGTGGGAAGGAACCGGAAAAAGCCGCCGAAGTGTATGACCCTCAAAGTGGCCGGTTTATGGAGGTCTACACCACCAAGCCCGGAGTGCAGTTCTATACAGGCAACCACCTGAATGAAAAGGGAAAGGGAGGCGCAGATTATAAAAAACACAGCGGGCTGTGCCTGGAAACCCAGTACTTCCCAAATTCCATGAAGCATACCCACTTCCCCTCGCCCATTCTCAGAGCGGGTGAGGTATATCACCATATCACCATCTACAAATTCGGGGCAAGGTAAAACCCTTCGTGTCATTGCGAGGAGTCGGAGACGACGAAGCAATCTCACCTTTTAGAGGTGGGAGGTGGGATGTGGGAGGTAGGAAATGAGAGTGCAAGAAGAGCTTTGAGGTTTGAGATTGCCGCACTCCACTATCGCTCCGTTCGCAATGACACGTTCTCCTTTGCCATTGCGAGGAGTCGGAGACGACGAAGCAATCTCACCTTTTAGAGGTGGGAGGTGGGAGGCGGAAAGTTAGAGTGTAAGAAGGGCCTTGAGGTTTGAGATCGCCGCGCTCCACTGCGCTTCGCCCGCGATGACATACGGATGTTTTTCAGACGTTTAGCACAGCGGCCGGCCTTACGGGGTCAAAATACTCACTTTCGTGCTGTTACGCGTTATATGTGGATGCTGAGGTGTTTCCGCCACGTCCGGTCCAGTTATGATGGAAAAACTCCCCTCTCGGTCTGTCTACACGCTCAAAGGTATGAGCACCGAAGAAATCCCTTTGCGCCTGCAGAAGGTTAGCCGGAAGCCTGGCAGTTCTGTATCCGTCATAATAGGACAGCGCGCTGGACATGGCCGGAACCGGAATCCCGTTCAAAACTGCCTGCGCCACCACCTCCCGCCAACTATCCTGGGCTTTTTCCAATGCCTCTTTAAAGAAGCTATCCAGCATCAGGTTTTCAAGATCCGGGTTTTCGTCGAAGGCTTCCTTGATTTTCCCCAGGAAGATGGAACGGATAATGCATCCGCCCCTCCACATAAGGGCGATACCACCATAGTTCAGATGCCAGCCATAGTTTTTTGCTGCAGCACGCATAAGGGCAAATCCCTGGGCATAGGATACGATCTTGGATGCGTAGAGGGCTTTCCTTATGGCTTCACAAAAGACTTTAGGGTCGTGGGGAGCAGTGATGGAAGGGCCGGCAAGAACCCTGGAGGCATTCACCCTCTCCTCCTTCATGGCAGACAGGCTCCTGGCGAAAACCGCCTCCCCTATCAAGGTGAGGGGAACCCCCTGATCCAGAGCCTCCACCACAGTCCATTTCCCCGTCCCCTTCTGGCCCGCGGCATCCAGGATACTGTCCACCAGAGGCTTTCCATTCTCATCCTTAACCCCCATGATGTCCCGGGTTATTTCGATCAGGTAGCTGTTGAGCTCTCCCTGGTTCCACTCATGGAAAACCCCACCCATGGTGTCGGCATCGTAGCCCAGAAGATCTTTCATGAGCTGATAGGACTCGCAGATCAGCTGCATATCCCCATACTCAATGCCGTTGTGAACCATCTTCACAAAATGACCCGCACCGTCCTCGCCTACCCAGTCGCAGCAGGGAGAACCGTCCTCCACCCTGGCTGCAATGGCCTGAAAAATGGGTTTGACAAGGGGCCATGCCGCTTGGGACCCGCCCGGCATGATGCTCGGCCCCGTCAAGGCTCCTTCCTCTCCGCCCGAGACACCAGTGCCTATAAAGTAGAATCCCTTTTCTTCAAGGTATTTTGTTCTTCTTATGCTGTCCAGGTAATGGGAATTACCCCCGTCTATCAATACATCTCCTTTTGAAAGAAAGGGAATCAGCTGCTCTATCAGATTATCTACAGGGCTTCCGGCCTTGACCATCATCATGATTTTCCTGGGGGTTTTCAGGCTGTCAACAAATTCTTCTATGCTGTAGGTTCCAATGATGTTTTTTCCCTTTCCTCTTCCTTCCACAAAACGCTTCACCCTGTCGGTGCTCCGGTTGTATACCGACACCGAGAACCCCTTGCTCTCCATATTCATAACCAGGTTCTCACCCATAACGGCAAGGCCGATGAGACCAATATCACTCCTATGCATACCTTCCCTCCTCAATTTCCAGCGCCATGAATTTGATTGTTTCATAAAGAATCATGGCTCTCTTATAGATTTCCCTATAAATACTGTGATTCTCCGAATTGGACTCAATGATTTCATGGGCTTTTATGGAAGGCTGTGGTCTCTACATCGTGGATCCTTCCTGATACAGTTCAGCATAAAGACCGCCTGCCTGCAGCAATTCCTCATGAGTACCCATCTCCTCTATACCTTTTGAGGTAAGCACCACAATCAGATCAGCGTTTTTGATGGTAGTAAGCCTGTGGGCTATAACCAATGTTGTTCTGCCCTTTGCCAGAACTCCCAGGGACTCCTGAACCAGTCTTTCGCTTTCGTTGTCCAGTGAAGAGGTGGCCTCATCCAGTATCAGAATGGGCGGGTTCTTCAGGAAGGCGCGGGCAATGGATATCCGCTGTTTCTGGCCTCCAGAGAGCTTAACTCCCCGTTCACCCACAAAGGTATCGTAACCGTCCTCCAACTCCATTATGAAGTCATGGGCATTAGCCAGCCTGGCCGCGGTTATCACTTCCTCGTCACTTGCGTCAGGCTTCCCGTAGAGTATATTATCCCTTATGGTACCACCAAAAAGGTACACATCCTGTTGCACCACACCGATATTCTTCCTGAGGGATTCCAGTTTGATATCCCGGATATCTGTACCATCCACCAGAATCCTGCCCTCATTAACCTCATAGAATCTGGGAATAAGGCTGCAGAATGTGGTCTTCCCGCTTCCCGATGGTCCTACCAATGCAACATTTTGTCCGGGTTTTATTCTCAGGTTTATATTCTTGAGCACCTCGGTCTTGTCATTGTAGCTGAAGGATACATCATCAAAAACAATCTCACCCCTGACCGACTTCAATTCCACTGCATTGGGGCTGTCAATAATCTCAGGCTCTTTGTTCATCATACTCAAAAAACGGTCGAATCCAGACATCCCCCTTTGAAAGGCCTCGGTGAAATTGACAAGCCTCTCAATGGGATTTAGGAAGACATTGATAAAGAGAATGAATGTCACCATCTCGGTTGCACTGACAGTTCCCCGGGTCACAAAGATCCCCCCGGCTACCAGAACTGCGATGTATAAAATCCCCTGAAGGAAAGAGTTGCCGCTGAAAAAGCGTCCCATGATGGTATAACTATTTTCCCTTGTTTTCACAAACTCATGGTTGTCGGCATCAAATTTGCTGAGCTCCATATCCTCATTGGAAAAGGATTTTACCACGCGGATCCCGGCAAGGCTATCCTGAATTCTGGCATTGACCTGGGCAATTTTCTCCCTGTTCTTTGCAAAGACCGCTCTCATCTTCAGGTTGTAGAATGCTGTAAAGCCCACAATGAAGATGGTAAGCCCCAGAAGGATCAGGGTGACCCTCACATCAATGGTCATCATAACAACCACCGAACCGATGATCTTCAGTATGGAAATAAACAAATCCTCGGGGCCGTGGTGAGCCAGCTCCGATATCTCAAACAGATCATTGGTAATGCGGGACATGAGCTTACCGGTATTGCTGTCATCGTAGAAGGAGAAAGACATCTTCTGCAAATGACTGAACAGATCCCTCCTCATGTCGGCCTCCATCCTGGTTCCCATGATATGTCCCCAGGAGGTAATATAATACTGGCAGAAATACCGGATGACGTATAGAAAGAGAAGTCCCGCCGCAGAAAGGAGGATTAACTCCAGCATATTATCAGGCCTCTTGCCATACACCTCATCCAGAAGATACTGAATCAGAACAGGAAAAAATATATCAATCCCTGAAAGGATGGTGGCGCACAGCATATCCAGAAAAAACATGCCCTTATATGGCTTGTAGTAGCGAACAAATGCTTTAAGTTTATTCATTGTCATCAACCTCGGAGTTTAGTCTTATCATTTTAAAGCATTGGCATGGATTATTCAACCTGCACGGGAAACCTGTCTTTTCAGTATGCAGGAAACATGACGGGATCTGCCAAAACGGCCTTAGCATTCACAACTTCCATTAAAGAGAGACTTTATTGGTTTATTTTGAGATAAACAGATCAGCCCTGTCCCTGTCCGAAAGGGTTCTTCCGGCAAGCTGCCTCTCAGCCATCTCCACCAGCATTCGGGTATCGTAGAAGGGCATAAGGAGAAGTTCATTATTATGACTGCTGATAAACGTTTTGAAATCGGGCGAAACCTCAATCAGACGATCCATATAGCCCAGCTTCTTCTTATTTTCCCATCGCCAGATAATGGCCTCAGCGCTTTCACCCTGGGTGATAAGGAAGGTCCGGCTGTCATCGAAAATAACATTTGAGGTAACTTGTGACATACCCTTAAGTTCAGCCAGCAGCTTTCCGGATTGGGCATCATAACAGCGCAGACTGTAGTCATCCATGCTGACAAACAGATACCTGCCTTCCGCATCAAATATCACCTTTAATGCCGCTATGTCAAAGTCATTGAGGACAAAACGCTCTTCAAAGCTTTGAGAATCCACAAGCCGTATACTGTTGTCGGGATAGATCGCAGCCAGGACTTTGCCATTGTCACTTACGGCGATATCCCTTATTTCCTTCTCCGGGAATGAAAAGAGTTCCTTGCCGGATTTGGTGCTGTATACCTTCGTGTCCCCATAGGGTGAGCTTAAGATAACCCTGCTGTTTTGATCGTAGAAACAGGCCGCTCCAAACATAGTGCTATCTATCTCAGCCACCGGGCTTAAATCCCTGGTGCGGATAACCTGAAAATTATCCCAGGTTCTTAACACACAAAGGGAACCATCGGAACTGATGTGCTTTCTGTCAACACTGTAGTTGTTGGTTTTCTGAGCTATAAGCTCCATGGTCTGTGCATCATATACTGAAGCCAGACCTTCCAGGTTTGTGGCGAATATCTTATTGCCATCGTCAACGAAGCAGGTATAGGTAAGATTACTACCGGTATCAATCAAGCCTGTAAGCTCTTTATTTCCCCAATCCCAAACAGCAATTTCTCCCCTGCTGGAGGTATAGGTAAGGAGCCTGCTACCATCGGGACTAAAGCTGCACCTGTAGACCGAATCATTATGACCCGCCAGTCTAATAATATCTTCGTTTTGTAAATCCCTGAGAATGACAGCCTTATTGGAGTGGTCACAGGAAGCGGCTACAACACCCGAACTGACAATAAAATTGTTGATGCCACGGGAGAGCTCAATCCTTCCGGGAAAATACTCCCATCCTATATCATCCATAACCCAGAAACGAATGGAACCATCATAGGACGATGTTACAACGAACCCGTCCCATATGATGTAATCGGTAATGTTACCGCCATTGATAAAGGTATACAAAAGCTTATTCTCAGAGACATCTAAAACATTGATCTTTTCACTTTCCACAAAGATAAGCATGTTCTCATCATAGGGTGAGAACGCCAGATCACTGATACTGGAGTAGTCAAAATCCCTCTCTATAAGCCTGTAACCGCTAAAGTCAAAGACATCCAGTCTGCCTTCCCCTTTTGAAAGCAGGTTAAGAGATTCAAGGGAGAAATCGCTGGATGCTACTGCCAGAACACCATCGGAAAGAGCCACATCGGTAATCTGTTGGTTATCAACTCTATAGTCGTATAATAAGCGATGGCTATTCAAGTCAAAAAGAAGAACCTGACCGGAATTGGTTCCCACACAGAGATAGCGGCCTGCACCATCCAGCGCCAGGCTTGTGACAGAGACGAACCCTTCACCTTCCAGATAGTCATTTATGGACTGCCTGAAAAGCAGATTGCCGGTCTGCGCATCCAATAAAGCCACAGCACTGCTGCTGGCTGCAGCCACGCCTTTACGGTCCGAACACAATTTAATGTAGGAGGTATACTCATCATACTGCCATTTTGCCTCCATGGTATCAAGATCCATGCACGTTAAAATGCCGTCGGTAACATAGATGATGGTTCTGTCATCGATAAAATCCAGTTTGTCCTTATCAAAATACTTATCTCCGATAAAATGCTTCCCGAGCAAATCCCCGTGCTGGGTCTCCCATACATACAGGTAGCCATCCCTGGCCGATGTAACGGCGGTTTTTCCATCGAAACTCAGCTTGATGAAATTAACTGTATTAGCATGCTTGAGCGCGATGTCCGGCAGGAACCGGTTATCGGTTTTGTAGACCTGTAAAGCCTGGCTCAGGGCATATTCGGCTTCCTCTACATAGGGACGCTCAGGGTTATCCAAATTGGCCGGCAGAGCCTCTCTTGCCACCATGATGGCTGTTCTGCGGTCGCCCTCTGCAAGGAGTTGTCCTGAAATATTGGCCATATACAGGGACTGCCCTTCAAGTGTCTTTTGCACCTGTTGCTCAAGGAGAATGGATTTTTGCTTGATCTGCCAGGCCTGCCAGGCACTGAAGGATCCAAAGCCCAGAAAAAACAGGGAAAGGGATATGGACAGCGACAGAATCCGCTTGATGGTGCGTTCCCTGTGGCGCTGCCTTAAGTCGTCGAAACGGCAGTTCAGGATAGGAGCCAAAAGCCGCAGAATCTCTACCTTCAGCTTTTTCTTCATCTTGCCCAGGCTGTCCGCCCGGATATCGGCCGCCAGCGGTTCAACCTCTTCAATCACTTCTTCAATGTTGCCATCATCACCCACCACCTGACGTTTTACAAAGCGCAGGGGGTCGGGAAAGGATTCATAGGGCTCCCCTTCTATGAGGAGAGCAAGGATTCGGTCTTGACCGTGAAGCTTTGAAAAGGTCTCAATCTCTTTCATCACCCATTTGGATTGGGATGTTCTGGGCGAACAGATAACAATGAGATGCTCGGAACTGGCCAGGGCTTCAGAGATATTGTCTGCCAGGTTTGAAGAGGTTGGAAGTTCCTCTCGATCACGAAAGACCCTGCCCACCTTCTTTTGGCTGCCCTTTTTGATCAGGCTTTTTGGAACCTTAAAGCCTTCCAGCATCTTATGTAGCTTTTCTGCTATTGCCTTATCGGGCTCAGTATGACGGTAGCTGATAAACGCATCATACTTATAGATTTCATTATCCTGCATATGCCTGCCCACCCAAAACTTCAAACAGCCAATATCTGGCCTTCCTTCATTATAATAAAATTACATGACAAAACCTGTAAAGTCAATATAAGGTTAGTAGCTGTGTCCTTCAGAATTTTCGCAGTATAGCATGCATCAGAAAATGGGAAGCCAGGGCTTCCCTATTCTCCTTCATCCAGTTGAGCAACGATTCGGAAACGGTATCCCGGGACTATCAGCCCTCCAGTCTCCTGTAAGCCCGGACTGCGGCCTTCCTTAAAATGCTGATCCCTGCCCAGGATAAGGCTGCCAATATAAGAACCACAAGGCCATAGAGAAATACGGGGTTCATTTGTAGCTGGAGGAAACCATAGCAAAGGGCACCCAGAGCCATAATGATGATCGCTCCGGCCACCATACCCAAAACCACATTAAAGTTTTGCTTGATGGCTTCGGTGGGATTGTTCCAATGTAGTTTGGGTCTGAGAAGATCGATGAGTGTTCCCGAAAGGCATATGGGAAAAAGCGCTGCTGCGCTGAGAACAACACTGGACAGCCAAAGGCCAAAGTTCAGCCGCAGGGCAAATACCATGGCTAGCGAGGTAGTGATAACACAGAGCAGTGATATGGAATATCCCGCCAACAGCTTTCCCGCAGCCTGGGTTTGGGGCTTAACCGGGATGCTCTTCAGGATCCACAGTGATTTCCCCTCCCGGGAGTAGGTACTGGAAACTGCGGCATTAAATGATCCGAACAGGGCTAGGATACCCGACAGAATCAGAACCTGTGCAGGGGATGAACCGAATTGGTCGATGAGTGAAAAAATCGCCTGTAAATCAGGATCCTGAGCAAAGCTGCCTCCAAAGAGCGGCATAGCCATGATCACCGGTCCGACAATTATTCCAATCAAAGAGTTGAGAGCATATACAGGGGTTCTTAGGATCATCTTCCACTCATTATTAAAAATTACCATGATGGGTGATGATCCTTTATAGGTCAATTTTCTTTTGATAGTTCTTTTTTCAGCTTCCAGTTGTGCAGACGCCCCTCTTTGATAGATCAGCGAGGCCAGAAGCCAGACGGGTATGAAGGAGGCAACCGACAACAGAACAAGATATCCGAGGTTCTTTAAGGCTTCCGCCCCTGTATGGGAGAGAGCTTTGGTGATCCAGACCGAGGGCGGGAATATCCTTCCCGACCATTCAACCAGCCCGTCGCTCCTTTGCAGAATCTCGAGAAGAAACTCCATTTCCGATCCACTCTCGGGTATCCGGGACAAAAGAAGATTCTGTCCCACAAATAGAGCCAAAAACAAGATGACCGAACCCACAATGATGATGAGATCCCTTCTTTTTGAACGGCTTACAACGTGCATAAGACCCAAAGACAGCAACGAGGATATGATCAGGGGTACTATGGGCAGCAAAAGAATGCATATTAGAGCTGTAATATAATAGAGAATACCCTTATGAGTCCCTGCCCCGTAAATTATTACGGGAGGCAGCATCAAAAACAGTGCAATGGGATACTCCCCAAAAAGAACCAATATGAACTTGGACAGGAATACACTGTTCTGCTTAATTGGCAGGGAGGCCAGAAACTCTGTATCCCTGGCAAGAAACAAGGCTCCCAGTATATAGAATATACCAAAAAAAAGAATGAGCAGTCCGGCAGCCGACGCTCCCATAGTCAGGATTAACTGGGGCGAGTTCAGCAACTGTGCCGCCATATATAATCTTCGGATCATATAGCTATAGAGAAAGACAACCTGTCCCAGGGCAAAAAGAATAATGAAAGTAAGCCCTGCGGCCTTCCATAGCTCTTTTTTCTCGTTTCTGAAGTTATACCTGGCCATGGAGAACCCAAACCGGGAATTTATCTGCAGTTTCAGGAGACTCCAAAACTTACTCATGGCCAGCACTTCCTTCATCAGTGAGCTCCAGGAAAATACTCTCCAGCGACTTATCCCCCGATCTTCGAAGCTCATCCAGGGTACCTACGGCAATGATCCTGCCCTTGTTGATAATGCCGATACGGTGACAGAGTCTTTCTGCGACCTCCAGAACATGGGTGGAGAAGAAAACGGTATATCCCTTCTGGCAATGCCTGTTCATCTCCTCCTTCATCAGATGTGCTGATTTTGGATCCAGGCCGGTCATGGGTTCGTCCAGGATCCAAAGAGGCGGGTTATGAAGAAGCGCCCCGGTAAGGATGATCTTCTGCTTCATACCATGGGAATAGCTTTTGATGGGTTGACCAGCAGCCTGCTTCATCTCGAACATATCCAGGTACTTTTCTATGTTCTGCTTCCGTTCTTTACGGGATACCTCATAGACATCGGCAATGAAATTCAGGTATTCAATGCCGGTGAGCCGGTCATAGATATCATGGGTATCGGGTACATAGCCCATGCTCATCTTGGCCTTTATAGGATCCTTATCAATATCATGTCCGTTAACAGTTATGGTTCCCGTATCGATGGGAAGAATCCCGGTAATCATCTTGATGGTGGTTGTTTTTCCCGCACCATTGGGTCCTAAAAACCCAAAAATCTCTCCTGGCCTTACCTCAAGAGAAATATCATCGACAGCCTTTACCTTTCCCTTCGCATAGCTCTTGGAAACATTTTTTATTGAAAGCAAAGCGATCACCCCTTCCTGTCCGCTGTTTACAGTTTATCCAACACCGGCAGCAGCGTCAACGGTTATGTATTTGCCGTTATTTCGCTTAAGATGAAAAGGACAGGATTTTGTCCTGGATTATACCCTGAACATGGTCAGTTATGCTCCAGTCCAGCCTCTTCCATCGGCATGGCTTTTTTTGCACCCACAATACCAACCAGTATGGGCACCAGCAGACTGATGCCTCCGGCGATCAGCCACTCGTTCAGTGCCAGGGCAGTGGTTCCAAAGATTGCAGAAAGGAAAGGCAGATAAATAATCCCCAGCAGCATCAGGATGGAAGACAGCACCGCAAAGATCAGGTATTTGTTTGAAAACACAGGCAGTTCGAACAGGCTCTTATGCTCCGACTTACACTCAAATACATGGATGAGCTGGGACAGAACCAGGGTCACCAGCGCTGCTGTTCTTGCACCAGCAAGGTTTTTGCTCATAGTATTTACTATCATAAAACTTGCTATCGTAGAAATAGCAATAAAAATGCCCCTTACCATGATCAGCCTGGCAAGCCCGTGTGAAAATATGCTCTCATCGGGACTGCGGGGTGGTCTTTCCATAATGTCGGGTTCTCCCGGCTCCATCCCCAGAGCAATGGCGGGCAGACCATCGGTGGCCAGATTTACTGCCAGTACCTGAGCGGGAAGAAGCGGAATGGGCAGACCCATTATCATGGATAAAAACATGGTGAGTACTTCACCCACATTGCAAGACAGCAGGTATCTGATAAATTTTCTTATATTGGAATAAATATTGCGGCCCTCTTCCACTGCAGCCACTATACTGGAGAAATTATCATCCATAAGGATCATGGATGCAGCCTGTCTGGTTACATCGGTTCCAGATTTGCCCATAGCAATCCCTATATCGGCATCCTTTACCGCCGGTGCATCGTTTACGCCATCCCCTGTCATGGCAACGATATTGCCGTTGTTTCTGATAGCCCTCACTATCCTCAACTTATGCTTTGGGAAAACCCTGGCAAAAACCGTTGCCTTCCGGCAGGCCTCTTCCAGTTCCTGATCCGACATCTGATCTATTTCGCTGCCATTGACAACCAGATCACCATCCCTGTATATATCCATGGACTTGGCGATGGCTGTGGCGGTTCTTACATGGTCACCGGTTATCATGATGGTTCTTATTCCTGCCCGTCTGCATTTTGCCACCGATTCGATGGCTTCCTTTCTTGGGGGATCGGTCATACCGGCCAATCCTATGAATACCAGCTGAGATTCCAAATCATCGCGCCATAACTGGTACGGCTGAACAGTACGATAGGCAAAGGCCATGACCCGCAATGCTCTGGATGTCATGGCGGAGCATTCATCCCTCAGCTTATCCTGATCATCCTGTGTGATATCCCTCTCCCTATCGGCGATCATGATTTTGGAGCATTTGTCCATGATGATCTCCGGGGCACCCTTGGCAAAAAGGAAGAGCTCGCCGCTTTGGGATCTGCAAATAACCGACATGAGCTTCCGGTCCGAATCGAAAGGAATTTCCCTGACCCTTCTGTAGGCACTGAAAACAGATTCCTTATCAAGCCCGGCATCGATGGCAGCTCTCACCAGCGCAACCTCGGTTGGATCGCCCTCTATATCAAGGTCTGCATCACTATCGCTTTCCATGATCCGGGTGTTACCGCAGAGCATGCCAATCTTTAAAAGGAGCTTCAGGCCTGTGGTTTTTTCCACATGTACCTCTCTTCCGCGACAATAAGCGCTTAACCTGCCGTGGTTGTTTTTCCGCATCACATACGGGTTCTTACCGGCATAGGCTTCAACAACGGTCATCCTGTTCTCTGTAAGGGTTCCTGTCTTGTCGGAGCAGATAACCGTGGCACATCCCAGGGTTTCGACAGCGGGCAGGCGCCTTATCAGAGCATTTTTTTGAACCATTCTTCTTACACCGATGGCCAAAGCAATGGTTACAACCGCGGGCAATCCTTCAGGGACTGCGGCTACAGCAAGGCTGATACCACCAAGAAGCATTTGAATGACAGGCTCACCTCTCAAAATGCCCAGTACCGCCACAATGGCACAGATAGCCAGGCATCCGGTAACCATATACTCTCCAAGCTTCTCAAGCCTCTTTTGGAGGGGTGTATCCTGAACACCTGCGGTTTCCATCATTTCAGCGATCTTTCCCATCTCTGTTTCCATACCGGTAACCATGACCAGGGCTCGTCCGGTTCCGTTAGTGATCATGCTTCCCATGTAAACCATATTCCGGGATGTCACACCGGTCAGATTGGCATTTATCTGATCAGTACGCATCTTGGCCACCGGGATGGACTCCCCGGTTAGCATTGATTCATCAGAATAAAGGTTGTTGGCCTCCAGCAAAACTGCATCTGCCGGCACACGATTTCCGGCCTCAAGAACGATCAAATCTCCGGGAACCACCTCTTCGGCAGGAATATCCCGTATAACCCCATCCCTGACCACTCTGGCATGGGGCGCGGCAAGGCTCATAAGAGCCTCCATGGCTTTTTCGGTCCTCATCTCCTGGATAAATCCCAAAAGTCCGTTCAATAGAATGATGGCAAGAATGGCAATACCTTCACTGTTTTCTCCCATGGTAAACGATATTATGGAGGATGCTATCAGAATAATTATCATCAGGTCTGTAAACTGGGAAAACAGGATCTTAAGCCATCCATGACGCTTTGCGGATTTTAGAACGTTTCTGCCGTGGATTTCCAGTCTTTTCTTGGCTTCTTCTCCAGTCAGCCCATGTGAGGTCTTTCTGGAATTGTCCATTATGGGGAGTTGTCTTTCCGTTTCCACAACATCACTCCTTAGGTACTTTGCGATAAAAACCACCAAACAGGACAATCTATCCTATGCTGTTTCCGGCCGTAATAGTACAGGCTTCCCGTTACGACAGGAGACGGCCGTCGTTCGAAAACATCATGTGTGTGAGAGGATGGCTGCTGTTGATGTTCCAGCTTATGACTTAACTTCATATTGCCGGGCTGCATATCATGGGAAGAGAGCTGCATGAGGTGCTGTCTTTATGTGGATACTGGTTATGACCCTCATTTCGAGCTTTGACTGTGTTCTGGCGGGTATGTCCTACTCAGCCAGAGGGATCCGTATCCCCTTTGTTTCGAAGTTTCTTATCTTTATTACGGCACTGGTTGTCGGCTGCATTTCGGAACTGGCGTCAGCCTCACTTACAAAATTTATTCCATCGGGTCTTGCTGAGGTTTTAGGGCAGATCATTCTTGCCATAATGGGATTATTCATGCTGCTCACAACCTTTTTGGACAGTAAACCAAGGCATAAAAAAAAGAGTGATCTGGTCGATACAACACCAAGAACACTCTTCAAACTTGTTCTGAAATCAGCCGGCATCACCATCCAGGTGCTAAAGTATCCATCGGAAGCTGATATAGACCAATCGGGCAGGATAGATCCCCTGGAATCCATTCTTCTGTCCGTTGCCCTGACATTGGATTCGGTGGGCTTAATTTTATGCAGCGCCATTATCGGACAGAACACAATCCTCTTCCCTGTAGCGCTGAGTATTGGCCAACTGGCAGGCCTCATCATAGGCGGAAAACTGGGAATGAGATTTGCAAATAAACCATCCTCTTCATTGGTCAAATACCTTCCGTCCCTGATTCTGATACTGCTGGCAGGAATCGGGCTTATTCGATAATCAGTTCCACAGGACAATGATCTGATCCATAGACATCGGACAATATGGAGGCATCCACCAGCCTTGATTTGAATCTTTCCGATACACAGAAATAGTCGATACGCCACCCCACATTCTTTTCTCTTGCCTTGAACATATAGGACCACCAGGTATAGGCATCGGTTCTGTCAGGATAGAAATGGCGGAAGGTATCTATAAATCCCGATTCCAGAAGCTGGGTCATCTTGCTTCTTTCCTCAGGGGTAAAGCCTGCGTTTTTTTGATTGGATTTGGGGTTTTTAAGATCTATCTCCTTATGGGCTACATTGAGATCCCCACAGAATATGACAGGCTTATGGGCATCCAGCGATAATAGGTAGTTCCTTAGATCATCCTCCCATATCATCCTGTAAGGAAGCCTCTCCAGACCTCTCTGGGAATTGGGGGTATAGATATTCACCAGATAGTAATCGTCAAATTCGAGGGTGATCATTCTCCCTTCCCTGTCATGCTCTTCCATCCCCATTCCATAGGATACCTTCAGAGGCTGTTTTTTTGTGAAAACTGCGGTACCGGAATAGCCCTTTTTCTCTGCATAGTTGAAATAGAGGGTATATCCCTCCAACTCCAGATCCAACTGCCCCTCGCTCAGTTTGATTTCCTGAAGGCATAATATATCTGGAGATTTGCTATCCAAAAAATCCAGAAATCCTTTCCCTATAGCAGCTCTTAAGCCATTTACATTCCATGAAATCAGTCTTGTCATATTCATTCATCCTTTCCGGTCGGTGTAGGGCAACTGAATACAAAGGATCCTGTTTTACCCGGTCAGCCAGGGAGTTCTGGTTTTTCTTCGATCCTGTTCCAATGTCTTGTGGCCTCAAAATGGGCAACCGCGTCCATGCATTCAGAGACTATCTTTGGATCAAATCCCATGACCTTAAGAAGTTTTATAGCATTTCGAGTAGTTGCCCTTCCCTCTTTGACCCTGTAGTCAAAACTTACCTCATTATCGGTAACCATTTCTTCAAAATGCAAGTTTTCAAAAATTCCTTCAAGTATATCGGCAAGCTCCTGGTCATGGGTGGCTGCCATAAGGCAGACATTTTTGCGGGCAAGAGACTCCAGAACCCTTGACGATGCCGCAATCCTTTCTATGGTATTGGTTCCCCGCAGAACCTCATCCACGATGCATAAGCATTTAATACTGGGATTAACAGCAGAGAAGATCCTCTTAAGGGATTTGATCTCGGCAATAAAGTAGCTCTCACCATCGAGAATGCTGTCTCTCAGTGCCATGGAGGTAATGGGGAAAAGAGGAACCGATTTCCAGCTTTCAGCCAGGCAGGTGCCAATGGTATGTGCCATAAGGGTATTGATGGCAACAGTTTTAAGGTATGTGGACTTTCCTGATGCATTGGAGCCAGTGATCAAAACAGGTTTTTTAAGCAAAACAGGGTTTCCCACGCAGTTTTTCACCATTGGATGCCTTACGTTATAAGCACTAATACTGTTAATACCTTGATCGTGCTCCCACTCAATCTTTGGAACACACCATTTTTCCAGCGTCTTTCTGTATGATGCCAGGCATATGGTGGCATCCAAAAGGCCGATTATTTCAAACAATTGAGCAAACTCATCAACCTTTTGCTTTAGCAAAAGAACCGATGCCTGATAACTCCATATATCAATCAGAAAAATCATCTTTGGCAGAGTTGAAGGATCATCGATAACTTCCTTATTGATAAAAAGGCTTGGAGAACCTTTTCGGGCAACTTCCCTCAAACTTTTGAGCAGATCGTTCAGGCGGGTGTTTATCTTGGGGATACCCTTTATATCCAGCCCGGCTATTCTATCGGCGAGGGCTATAACGGCAACAGCTGATGTTACTATGGATATTTTGGAATCAATTTCTTTAATCGCCCTTTCATGATAGAGAACGTTGAACCCGATGGACAGGATGAGCAAAAGCATGCCAAGACCCACATTAACAAAAATTACGGGTATAGCAACAAAGGGGAGAAAGGTAAACAGTCTGAACCAATTTCCCTTCCTGAGCTTGAGGTGTTCGGCATCCCCCATCAAGGTTGAGGCTCCCTTATCCCTGTACTTGCCAAATCGCTCCAGAAGCATCTGGACACTTTCCCTGACCTCCGGGTTTTCTTCCCAGTATTCTATAAGCTCAAGCCTCTCCTCCATGCTAACGCTGTCATACAGAGGCGTCCTTAGAATAGAATAGAGCACCTCATCCCCCATGGAGGTGTGGGTGCTGTTGATAAGAGCATAGAACTTGTCCATCTCCAGATCATTCCAGGTAGTATCATCAATATAGTATTGGGCATTCTTTTTTCCATACTCTCTGAAAAACACTGAAATACGCCGGAAATCAAAGTCGGTATGGCTGTTCTCAGGGATTTTACCCCACCTCTCTCTCAGGCGTTTCAGCACTTTACCATCTTTTTTACCCCTGTCGATGAGCAGGCTGATAAGCACGAATATTCCAAAAACGACTGCTGCGAATATAAAGTCCAAATGTGAACCCTCCAAAACTTGATTCCTTATATTATATAATTCATTTAACTCAAAGGAAAGTGATGCTAAACCGCCATCCATGATTTGTCAGATTATATGGGAATATAATGAAGATTCTTGTCTGAGATTTCCTTATTTCATATGGACTAATTACGAGTCTTTAGATATACTTCTTTGAGAGAATGTTCTTGCCTCTATGATGGCTCTGGTCATCTGGATATTATTTAATTTAATAAGGGGGAACACTTGTATGCAACGAAAGATCTACCATGTGGAAGAAAGGGTGCCCTTTCTTAAGGGCTTACCCTTGAGCCTGCAGCATTTATTCGCCATGTTTGGCGCATCAGTGCTGGTACCCTTTCTGTTCAACAACGCGGCGCGAACCCATTATGTTGCCAATGTGCTTCAGACCACAATGGACAGGCTGACACCGGCACAATTGGAACAGGTCAATGCCATCACCATCATTGACCCGGCTCTGGTTCTCTTGATGAATGGTATTGGAACGTTACTTTATATTTTCCTCTGTAAGGGAAAATCTCCCGCCTTTCTTGGTTCAAGCTTCGCATATCTCGCACCCACCTTCGCCATAATCACCAGTTCTACTCAATACCAGGCAAATTTCTCGAAAGCACTGGGCGGTTTTATCGTTTCCGGTGTTATTTTTTGTCTGGTAGCTATACTGATTAAGATAGTGGGTACCAAATGGATCGATATCGTATTGCCACCTGCGGCCATGGGACCCATCGTGGCTCTCATCGGACTCGAACTGGCAGGCACTGCAGCAGGAAACGCCGGACTGCTTCCCGACGGCAATGGACAGTTCTACTGGCCCAATGTGGTCATCGCACTGTTTACATTAGTAGTTGTCATACTGGGGACATTGCTGTTTAAAAAATTCCTAGCAACCATACCTGTATTGGTAGCCGTGGTTGCAGGCTATGCTCTCGCTGCCATCCTGAATATCAATAATCCTGGAATTATTAATTTCGATACAGTAGCAGCCGAATCATGGGCAAGACTTCCGGAATTTACGGCTCCGACCTTTGATATCAATGCCATACTCATCATCCTGCCGGCCACACTTGTGGTCATTTCCGAGCATATAGGCCATCTCATCGTGACCAGTAAGATTGTGGATAGGGATCTGATTAAGGATCCCGGGCTGACACGTTCCATGCTGGGGGATGGACTTTCCACCGCCATATCGGGGTTGGCCGGATCCTGCCCCACCACCACCTATGGTGAGAACATGGGAGTTATGGCCATCACCAAGGTTTACAGCGTATGGGTTGTAGGCGGTGCAGGTGTTATCTCCATCCTTATGGCCTTCGTAGGAAAACTGACCGGAATCATCAACAGCATCCCCGGCGCCGTAATGGGCGGTATCAGCATCCTGCTCTTTGGCGTTATCGCGGCCTCTGGTATAAGGATGATAGTTGAGGCTAAAGTGGATTACAGCAAGTCTAAGAACCTGATTCTTACGGCAGTCATATTTATTGTTGGCCTCAGCGGAGTGTCAATTAAGCTTGGCGAAGTGGATCTTCAGGGCATGGCTCTGGCAGCTGTCACAGGCATTATAATGAGCCTTATATTCTATGTCTTTGAAAAACTTAAGCTGACCAATGATGCCGAATAGCATCAGAAAGGTTTGTTAAGAAGCAATAATGGCCGTCGGCAAACGCTGACGGCTCTTCTTTATTTCTCAGAAAGATCGGTTGATTCGGATTCATCCCTCGGTTCTGCAGTTCCATCCTCCGGCACAGGGTCGAGTTCTTTTTCCCTGTCCTTCTTAAGCTGTTCCCTCCGTGTCTTTGCCGCCCGGCTTATCATGAGCATGGGCATGATGGAAAGACCTATGATAACAAGGGTTGTGAGCAGAAGGGTCATGATAATCTTCCCGGTTTTTGAAGTCTGTGAACCCTCTAGAATACCGGCCGGGGGTTCCTCCTTAGGATCAGTGCCCAAATCGGCCTGCAGCGACACAGCCGCTATGGTCTGGCAGCCCGGATAAAACTCAAGAATCGCTGTTTCACGGGATACCGAACCTACATGGTATTCCATGCTCGCCCCGGCATTCATGCTCAAAGCAGCGGTAAAAACCATTGATAATATGATTAAAACTATCTTTTTCACGGTTGCTTCCTCCCGGGTGATGCCAAATCAAACGGTATTAATAACAGGGCAAAAACCTGCCCGCTTTGCATATCAGTATAATGGCCGCTAAAAATCATCAGCACCAGTTAATATTCAGGTATCGCTCATCAAACCTGTTTTGCAGTGAGCCGCTTTATATTATAGCAAATCCGTGAAAAAACTGTTGCACGTTCTGCAAATCAATCATACCCATCAAAAACCCGGTATCCCTTGACAGAGCAGGCTCATTCGGGGTATATTATTGGAAAGCAGAGATGAGATGAGGCAAGAATAGAATATCCAGAAGAGATGAGAAGAGGCAAATGGCTTATTTTGTGTTGTATTCTGAGGTCAGGTGTCTCCTGACCTTTTTCATTGGTACATATTCTTTTCATCACACCTCTGCGAGATATCATTTTTCGAGGAGGTTTTTTTATGTCACAAGAAACCATGCAAAAAAGAACTATTCAGAGCAAGTCCAGAAAAGGCATGTCGGTAACCGATATCCTCCTGGTGGGTGTGCTGCTGGCAGCGGGCGCGGTCCTTAAACTGTTTGTTGGAGCCTTTTTTACAGCGGGCATGAAACCCAATTTTATCATTGCAATGTATTGCCTGGCCATCCTGCTGATCAGACCCCGCCTGTCTGAGGCCCTTATCATCGGTATTCTGGCAGGCATTGTATCCCAGTTCTTCCCCGGTACACCCTATCTGAACCTGATCAGTGAGCCCATAGGAGCAGTTGTAATGTATCTGCTCATGCTCATTCCACTAAAGCTTGATATAGGTAAGATACCGTTAAAACCTGTTTTCGCCACCTTTATAGCAACTCTGAGCAGCGGTTTTTCCTTCCTGGGCGTACTCTATCTCCTTTTCTACGCCGGAGCGGAGGTATCCACCATGCCCGTGGCAGTATTTCTGGGCATTATTCTGGGAACCGCAGCCATCAATGCCATTATAGTTGAGGTATTGTATGTACCAATCAAACTGGCACTTGGAAGGAAGGCTACCAATGATCCTGTTCAATAATGTCTCTTTTTCATACGAGAATAGTGAAGAACTGGCGGTTTCGAGCATTCATGCACATATTGACAGGGGTGAATTTGTTGGCATCATTGGTCCCTCCGGTGCTGGCAAGTCCACCCTTGTCAACCTGATTAACGGCGTGATCCCGCACCACCACAAGGGCGATTTCTATGGTGAGGTTCTTGTCTGCGGCAGAGATACAGTGGAAAGCTCATGTGGAGAGATATCCCATCATGTGGGAAGCGTGTTTCAGGATCCGGAGTCCCAGATGGTTTCGACGGTTGTTGAAGATGAGATAGCCTTTGGCCTGGAAAACTTCAACATACCTGCAGATGAGATCGAAACCCGGATGGCAGAGGCTCTTAAGATGGCTGGGATTGAACATTTAAGGCACGAAAGCACCGCTGCCCTTTCCGGCGGACAAAAGCAACGGGTGACTATTGCCGCCGCCATTGCCTTAAGGCCAAAAATACTGGTACTGGATGAACCAACCTCTGAACTGGATCCCCAGGGAAGCCGACAGGTCTTCAAGACTCTTAAGCGCTTGAATCAGGAATATGACATGACCATCCTCATTGTGGAGCAAAAGGTTATGCTGCTCTCCGAGTTCTGCAGCCGGCTCATGGTTATGGAAAAGGGACGCATCATTATGGATGGACCTGTGAGGCAGGTGCTGGAGCACCACGACAAGCTCTTGGAGCTTGGTATCAATTGTCCCAGAGTTGTTACTCTGACAAAGCTTCTTAAGAATGCCTCACTCTATTCTGGCGAATTCCCGGTGGATGTGGATGAGGCTGAGTCGGTTATAAGAAAAATAATGGAGGGAGCTTATGATCAGTATTAGGAATCTGACCTATCGCTACAATAAAAAAGCCCCCCTGATTCTGGATCATATAAATCTTGAGATCGGACGAGGTGAGTTTGTGGCCCTGATCGGGCAGAACGGTGCGGGCAAGACTACGTTGTTAAAACAGTTAAACGGCCTTTTAAGGCCATCTTCCGGCAGCGTCATCATCAACGGACTCGACACGGCAACCACCAGAACCAGTGAGCTTGCCCGCCATATCGGTTATTTGTTTCAGAACCCGGATCATCAGATCTTTTGCAACACAGTCTACGATGAGATAAGGTTTGGACTGATCAATATCAAATGCCAGCCTGAGTTGATTGATGAAAGAATCAGGAAGATTTCCGGACTTCTTGGCCTTGACCGTATACTTGCCAGGAATCCCTTCACTTTGAGCAGGGGTGAGCGGCAAAGGGTAGCCCTTGCATCGGTATTGGCGCTTGAAACAGATATCCTGGTCCTGGATGAGCCTACCACCGGACAGGATTATAAGGAATGCATGGAGATCATGGAGATTGTTAAGAGTCTGAACGAGCAAGGCAAGACAATTATCATGGTGTCTCACGATATGGAGGTCGTGGGGGATTACTGCAAAAGAACCATCATTCTTAATAATGGCCGTGTGCTGGAGGATGATGAGACCAGTATCGTCCTGCGTAAAAGCCAAAGTCTTGGGATGTCTGGTCTGGAACCGCCTCAGATCATCCAGCTTGCCCTGCGCCTTGGGTCATCATTCCACAAAGTGAATTCCCCTGAGGAGATGGCTAAAACCATTATCTCCTGCACCGTGTCTGGGGGTGTGAGGGTATGAAACAAATGCTGGAGTATGTTCATGGCAACTCAATATTTCACCGGCTAAACCCATTAATAAAGCTTATATGGGCGTTTGTGACCTGTGTGGCATGCTTCATAAGCAGCAGCCATCTATTCCTTCTGGGTGTACTGTTAATGACTATTGTAATAGCTGGCATAAGCGGGGTGCTGGGCAGAGCCATGGGTGTATTCAAAGCCCTGTTGGTTCTGGGTCTGTTCCTGATGCTGTTTCAGCTTTTATTCACCCCCCATGGGCGTGTTTATTTCTACATACTGCCCGGTGTACCTGTTACCGATTTAGGCTTAAGCTTTTCATTGCTTTTAATGCTCAAGATGATGGCAGCTCTGTCCCCCTTATCATTAATGCTGATGTTGACCCCAATGAACGAGTTATTGACTGCCATGACGCACAACCTGAGAGTTCCCTATCGATACGCCTTTGTGGTGGTTACGGCACTGCGCTTTATACCTACCTTCTCCCAGGAGATGGATCAGATAATGCAGGCACAGAGATCCCGGGGGCATGAAACCGATACCAGAAACCCTTTTAAAAAGGTCAGGGTTATCCTTCCCATGTGCATCCCTCTGTTAATCTCGTCAGTCAGGAGGGTTGAAACCATGGCCATATCCCTGGAGACAAGGGGATTTTGCACCGGACCCCGCTCTTGCAGGAAAAAGCTTGGATTTACATTATTCGACTTATTGGCTATAATCATAGTCGTGGCTGTTTTGCTGTTAAGCATTGCTATTGGCTGATTCTCTGTTGGAACCGGCATGAGAAACTGCCATAAATCAGGGCAAAAAACAACAGAGAAACCTTTTGCCAAAGGCTGCAGGTTAATGGAAAGCCGGGTGGTTATTTTTGATTAAATTACTGATGGGCAACGAAGCTATTGCCCTTGGTGCAATAAAATCGGGGGTTCGTGTTGTATCCGGATATCCGGGAACACCCTCAACCGAGATTCTCGAGACCGTAGCTAAGAACAATGACGGCTCCATCTATGTGGAATGGTCGGTCAATGAAAAGACCGCCATGGAAGTTGTTGCTGGAGCTGCCTATTCAGGCGCCCGGACCATGGTAACCATGAAGCAGGTGGGTCTGAATGTTGCCTCCGACCCTCTCATGAGCCTTGCCTATATAGGTGTAAAAGGCGGGATGGTAATCGTTGTGGCCGATGACCCGGGACCTCTGTCCTCCCAAACAGAACAGGATACCCGGCACTTTGCAAAATTCTCCAACCTGCCCGTCCTGGATCCCTCAACCCCAGAAGAGGCCTATGAGATGGTTCAGGCAGCTTTTGAGCTTTCGGAACAGGTTGGTCTTCCTGTTTTTTTGCGCCCAACCACCAGAATATGCCATGCCTGCTCTTCCATAGATATTTCCGACAGCCGTGAAGAACACATACCTTCAGGATTTGAAAAGGACTCCCGCTGGGTTATCTTTCCCCAGCTTTCCTATAGAAGACATATTGAGATAGAAAAGATCCAAGTGGCTCTCTCACTTATTTTCAGCAAAAGCCCGTTCAACACGGTTTCCGGAAAAGGCTCCCTGGGCATAGCCGGATCGGGTATCGCCTGGTCCTATGCTCAGGATGTGATCCATGATCTGGGCTTGAATGTTAAGACCTTCAAGGTGGGCACACCCTATCCCTTCCCGGTAAAGCTTGCTGAAAGCTTTCTGGAGGGACTTGATACGGTACTTGTATTGGAGGAGCTGGATCCGGTGGTAGAGGAAGCCCTTCTTGAGATAGCCGGAAGTAAGGGACTGAAAATAAGCATTTCCGGAAAGAAGAACGGTGCCACACCCTATGCCGGAGAGTTTTCATATGAGCTTGTACATAAAGCCATTTCTGATTTTGCAGCCCTGCCGGGCGCGGACATTAATGAACCGGCCATTCCACCGCTTCCATCGAGACCTCCGGTGCTTTGTGCCGGATGCCCCCACAGGGCTTCCTTCTATGCGGTCAAAAAGGCCATGAAGGGACAAAAAGCTGTTTTTACAGGTGACATCGGCTGCTATACCCTTGGCAATGCGAAGCCTCTTAACATGGTGGATACCTGCCTGTGCATGGGCGCTTCGGTCAGTGTGGCACAGGGAATCAAGCGGGTCGAACCGGATACCAGGCTGTTTGCCTTTATTGGGGATTCCACATTTTTTCATACCGGAATACCCGGTGTTATCAACGCCGTCTATAACCAGACCGATATTGTACTTGTGGTTCTCGACAACAGCACAACAGCCATGACCGGGCATCAGCCCCACCCCGGAACAGCAAAGACCATGATGGGCAATGTATCGGAAAAAATAGATATCGAGGGTCTATTGAGATCCATCGGAGTTAAGTGGGTACAAAAAATAAACCCCTTTGACCAGAAAGCGGCCATCACGGCGGTGAAGGAAGCATCAAACGTGAAGGGCGTTTCGGCTATTATATTTGAAGCTCCCTGTATCGCACTGGTGAAAAAGCCTGAGCCTCTCAGGGTGGACTCCCATATATGCAGGGCATGTGGTCTGTGTATCAGGGAGATCGGATGCCCATCCATGATCCTGAAGGAAGATGGCAAGGTGCAAATCGAGCCATCCACCTGTTATGCCTGTGGGTTATGCAGCAGTATATGCCCCTTTGGAGCCATTGGAGGTATGAATCATGAAGGCTGATATTCTTATTGCAGGTGTTGGCGGGCAGGGTCAGATTCTGGCATCCCGGCTCATAGGTGCGGCAGCCATACTTGAGGGCTATACCGTGAGGACTGGGGAAACCATTGGGATGTCTCAGCGGGGCGGCTCGGTGGTCAGTCATGTCCGAATAGGCGGAGAAAGCAAATCGGCCACCATTCCCTTCGGTCAGGCCGATCTGATGATAGGTTTTGAGCTTTGCGAAACAGTAAGGAACATAAAGCGTCTTTCTGAAAACGGCAGGCTCATTGTGAATACTCAAAGGATCAATCCTGTCACCGTATCCCTGGGCATGGACGAATATGACACTAATGCTATGGAAGACGCCTTAAGAAACGCCACCAGTAACCTTATCATGCTGGATGGCTATACCCTGGCCCGTCAGGCAGGATCGGTCAAGGCTGTGAATGTGGTTTTGCTGGGCGCAGCTGTTGGGTCAGGATATTTGCCCCTTTCAAGGGATTCATTCCTGGAAGCCATAGAGGAAATCATTCCCCAAAGGTTTCATAATCTGAATTATGCTGCATTTAACAGCGGCCATGACCTGGCAGAACGTATGATTGCGGAAAACACTTAAGTCGAGATAGTATTCAGTGTAGCTAGAGGAGAGATATGCATGAGATCAGAACAGTTTGCAAGTATTAAGGCGCTGTTGGAAAGGGTTTTTGCCAACAGTCCCTTCTATCGCAGGAAGTTTGGTGAGGCCGGACTCACGGCAGAAAGTATCAAATCACCTGAGGATTTTCTAAAAATACCCTATTCAGACAAGGAAGAGCTAAGGCTTGCCTATCCTTTAGGTTTGCTATCGGTCGACCAGGATGAGATCATACGAATACATTCCTCCTCCGGGACAACCGGAAGCCCCGTTATTATTCCATATACACGCCAGGATGTTGAGGACTGGACTGAGATGTTTGCCCGTTGCTATGAGATAGCGGGCATAACAAAAAAAGATGTCATCCAGATCACACCGGGTTATGGATTATGGACAGCGGGCATCGGTTTTCAAGCAGGAGCCGAAAAACTGGGAGCCATGGCCGTGCCCATGGGACCGGGCAATACCGAAAAGCAGCTCCAGATGATGATTGACCTTAAGAGCACTGTGCTCTGCGCCACATCCTCCTATGCCCTGCTCCTCTCTGAGGAAGTGGAAAGGCGCGGGATAAAGGACAAGATCCATTTAAAGAAAGGGGTTATCGGTTCGGAGCGCTGGGGAGACCTGATGAGAAAGCGTATCCGGGAGGGTTTGGATATTGAACTTTTTGACATTTATGGCCTTACAGAGATCTACGGCCCCGGCATCGCCATAGATTGCGAACATCATAAAGGCATGCACTTTTTTGACGATTTTCTCTACTTTGAGATTATCGACTGTAATACGGGAGAAGTCCTGCCCGATGGCGAATTTGGGGAACTGGTGGTTACCACTCTCAGGAAAGAGGGCGCTCCTCTGGTTCGCTACCGCACCCACGATCTGACTAGGATTATCCCTGAAAAATGCCCCTGCGGCAGAAGCTATCCCATGATCGACCGGATAATCGGCAGAACCGACGACATGGTCAAGGTAAAGGGCGTAAACATCTATCCGGGGCAGGTGGACAGCATTTTAAAGGATATACCCGGTGTAAGCAGCGAGTATCAGATTGTTATCGATCACCGCAACGGCAAGGATACGCTAACTTTGCGGGTGGAAAAGGAACCCGACTGCGACAGGTCTGATCTTGACAGCATGATCATGGACTGCTTTAAGAAGAAGATCGGCATCAAAATCCATGTTGAGCCGGTAGCTTTTGGGCAACTTCCCCGAAGCGAAAAGAAGAGTAAAAGGGTATTAGATTACAGGGTTAAATAATGGGCTTAAGCCTTTCCCATAAAAATTGGCCGTGCCCATTATAACTTCCATATAAAAGCCAGGGAAAGCCTCAATTATCGGCCTTATCTCCCCGGCTTTTTGTTCTTTTACAATAAGGCAAGTATCTGCTGTTCAGTCTATGATGCTCCAGACAGGCTTTGCAATCACCATGGCGGAGGCATTTCTTCCTTTTACAGGTACAGTATTCTTTACCGTTCTCCAGCATATTCAACCCCCCGTCCGCACTGATTCATTCACTCGCTCCCCATATGATCCTTCTGCTTCATTCTGTCACACCACCGTATTGATGGCAAGTCATTCTCACAGTTCAAGTTAATAATTAAGAAGATGGGGAACTGCATAGTGCAATTCCCCATCCTGTCAAGTTCTATACAGAAACTTGTTTTTCAGGTTTTTCATCCAGTCTCGGATCGGAGGCATTGAGATAGCGGGTTATAAAAAAGGACTACCGAAATGATTAACCAATGTATTTCGCCATGAACAGACAGGGGTTCTCCTCATTCCAGAACAGTGGAAAGACCTCCAGCGGGTAGAATCCATTCTTTAAGTAGAATGCCCTTGTCTGTTCGTATGGTTCATACTGTGCCGAAGCGTCAAGAGTCTTTACAGTGATGAATTTGAAACCATTTCTCCTGCCATAGTCCTCGACAGCCTTAAGCATAGCGCGACCCACGCCCTGTCTGTGGTATTCTTTCAATACTCCCAGGTTATACATATCCATGGTGTATTGATTATGCATTTTAAGAGCAATAAACCCGATGGCCCTGTCTCCGTCAAAGGCTACAAAAAAGGGCATGTCCCGGTGTATGACAGACTTCTTCTTAATATCCTCTGGCGGGCTGAACCAATCCGGCAGCGCATTCATTATTTCAAGGGTTATGTGTGTTTTCAGGTCCTTATCATGGATTTCCCTGACTTCGAACAAATAAATCCGCCTCCTTTACTTCTGTGGCAGGCTTCTCCTTCATCGCCCCATCAGCTTTTTTAGCAGTCCCAGTTTATCATTATAAGGCGGGTATCTGAGCTTGATATCCACCAAAAAAGATTTTTTCATTATGCTTTTTTGATGGCTGAAGGTATCAAAGCTCCATCTTCCATGGTACCTTCCCATCCCGCTTTCTCCTACCCCGCCAAAGGGCATGAAGGATGTAGCAAGATGTATGATGGTATCGTTTATGCAGCCGCCGCCAAAGGAAATGCTCTTCACAATCCGCCTTTCCACATTTTTATCCTTTGTGAAAAGGTACAAGGCAAGGGGCTTGGGGCGACTGTTCACTGCTCTAACCACATCGGCTATATCATCAAACTCCAGAACCGGCAGAATGGGGCCGAATATTTCCTCCTGCATGACTGGGGATTCCCAGCCGACCTGATCCATAATGGTGGGCGATATTTGATGAGTGGTTTCATTCACATCACCGCCCACTATTATTCTTCCGTCAGACAGCAGGCCTTCCAAACGGTTAAAATGTTTCTCATTAATAATTTTAGGATACTCGGGATTTCGGCAGGGAACCTCCCCGTAAAACTCGGTGATGTATCTTTCCATGGCACTGATGAGCCGGTCTTTTATCTCCCTGTGAACAAGCAGATAGTCCGGAGCCACACAGGTCTGTCCGCTGTTTAGGCACTTGCCCCAAACAATCCTTCTTGCCGCAATATCAATGTTTACGTTCTTATCCACTATGCACGGGCTTTTACCGCCAAGCTCCAGTGTAACCGGGGTCAGGTGTCTTGATGCCGCTTCCATCACGGTCTTTCCGACGCCTATGCTGCCAGTAAAAAAGATATAATCAAATTTCTGCTTCAAAAGCTCCTGGTTGGCTTCCCTGCCTCCCTCATTAACTGCTATGTATTCTTCACCGAAGCAATCACCTATAAGCTTTTTGATCACAGCAGATGTATGGGGTGAATATGACGAGGGCTTAACCACTGCGCAATTTCCCGCCGCTATAGCTCCGGTTAAAGGCGCGATGGAAAGCTGAAATGGATAGTTCCACGGGGACATGATCAGCACAACGCCATATGGCTCCGGCACCATATAGGAAGAGGACTTGAAATGCACGATGGGCGTCCTCACCTTCTTTTCCCTGGCCCATCTGGGCAAATTTTTGATGGCATCATTCAGTTCTGTATAAACAATGCCCAGTTCTGTAGCAAAAGCTTCAAATGCTGACTTGTTCAGATCTTTCTTCAGGGCATCCAGTATGTCATTCTCGTGTGCCTTAATGGCAGATTTCAGCTTTTTCAAGGCATTCAGGCGAAAGGAAACATCCATGGTTTTTCCGCCTGAGAAAAAGACTCTCTGCCTTTCAATGATATCCCTTATGTCCATCATGGCAACATCTCCTTAAAAAAACAGAAGACCGCAATATCTTAAAACGGGGATAGTTGCTGTCTTCTGCTGATCCTGCATCAACTCTTTTTCAGTTACTTAATCCCTAGCCGTTCACCGTATTTTTCGATGACGTAATCCATATCCTTATCGCCGCGGCCGGACAAGTTGACCAGTATGGATCCTGTTCCCATTTCCTTTGCAAGTTTCATGGCGTATGCAACGGCATGGGCGCTTTCCAGTGCCGGGATTATACCTTCCAGTCTGGATAATGTGGAAAATGCATGAATGGCCTCTTCATCATCGGCTGTCACATATTTTACACGTCCCAACTCCTTCCAGTAGGCGTGTTCCGGGCCACTTGAGGGATAGTCCAGGCCACTGGCAATGGAGTAAACCGGAGCGGGCTCACCCTTTTCATCTTTAAGCATTATAGAGTTAAATCCGTGCATGACACCTTCAGATCCATAGGTTAAGCTGGCCGCATGTTGACCCAGTTCTGTACCAAGACCAAGGGGCTCAACACCATATAATTCCACGGGGTCATTCAAAAATGCCGACATAATTCCAGCTGCATTTGAACCGCCGCCTACACAGGCAACAACGGCATCCGGCAATTCTCCGGTCATATCCATGAACTGTTGCCTGGCTTCAACTCCCACCACCGACTGAAAGTCCCTCACCATTAAGGGGAAGGGATGGGGTCCCACAACCGATCCGATGCAATAAATGGTGTCCTCATATTCATTGAGATATGCTTCAAAGGCAGCATCAACCGCTTCCTTCAAGGTCTTCAGTCCATGGGTAACCGGTATAACACGTGCCCCCAATAATTTCATGCGAGCCACATTGGGCGCCTGTTTTGCAATATCCACTTCTCCCATATAAATATCGCATTCCAAGCCAAAATAAGCAGCAGCCGTAGCCAGTGCAACCCCATGCTGCCCGGCACCTGTTTCTGCAATGATCTTTTTCTTGCCTAAAAATTTGGCCAGAAGTCCCTCGCCCATACAATGGTTCAGCTTATGGGCTCCTGTATGGTTCAGATCCTCACGCTTCAGATATATCTGGCAATTGCCAATGGAGTTGGATAAGCGTTCGCAATGGCATACTGGTGTGGGGCGCCCTTGAAATTCTTTTCTGATCCTTCTCAGTTCATGGATGAACTTGGTACTCTTACATATGGCCTGATAGGCCGTAGCAATTCTTTTAAACTCGTCTACCAGTTGCGGTGGAATATACGCACCGCCATACCTGCCAAAAAAACCGTCCTTGTCAGGGGTTGTTTTGAAATACACTGCAAAATCCACATCTTTTTGTTGCATTTCAGATCTCCTTTGCCTTTATAATTCAGTCATCGTCCGCAACATTTCTCATACTTCTTCAACATAAGCCATTACTTCCGTGCTGTCAACCTGTTTGTTATTTGGGAACAGGCAGAAACGGCCTACCAATCAGTTTGTTTTTCCTTATTATCGCTCATGCCTCTTCCGCCTGCCGCTTCTGCTTTACGATTACAAGGGCCACTGCAAGGACGGCAACAGCGATGCCCAACTGCATACCCATGTAGCCCAATAATGGTCTTAGCGTATCTGAAGTGATGCTTCCCATATTTATGATTTCATTATTAAACTTCACGAACCAGTAGGTGGGCAGAATCTGAGCAAAGGACAGAACCTGCTCCCCAAGAAGATACTGTGGGACAAAGACGCCGCTGGTAAAGCTCATGCCAAGGGTCAGCACATTTGTTACCGCCGACATGGTATTTCGGCTTTTAAGCACACTTCCGACCATGAAGCTTATGCTCAGGCCCACAAGAGAGAAGACAAAGGCGTTGAGAGCCATGAGCATGACCTGCTTTGTCAGCATGGTTTTTCCATACATAATAAACCCTAATGCCATCATGATAATCCAGCATACCACTGCATAGATGAGGTTTCCAAAAAGGATCTGCATATTCTGTTGCCTGAGAGGAACCGGCGAACAGAGGGTTCTTCTTCGAATATCCTGCTGATTGAAGACCAGCATGAAAGTACCCACGCCCAGGATCAAAAGGCTCAGAAGCACATACGACATATAATTAAAAAAGGCACCGATGGCTTCGCTTGTATCAGCACTTACTTCAAAAGACTTAACCTCTACAGCTGTCTCGACAGACAGATCCTTGCTGACCCGGTCAACCAGGTCCTGCTGCGAGATTGGAGTATTGGCCAGATAGAACCTTGCCGTATTCAAGAATTTGTTGATATTCATGTCCAGATACACTGAGGAAACTGAGCCGGGTCTGCTGGTCTTCTCAAGTTCAATGGCCCTGCCTGCCAGAAAGGCTTCAGTAAACCCGGAAGGTATCCTGAGAATGTAGTCAACGTCTTCAAAGAAAAGTGCATCCTGCAAAGAAGCCTGGTCATGCTCTACATCGATCATGTCGGCATACTGTGAAAGATAATCCTTCAAACCTTCTGTCAGTATGGAGGACTCTGCCTCGTCAACATAGGCCATCCTTGCTCTGGCGTCGGCAAACTGTGCTGTAGCGGATGTACCTGAGCCTCTGCCCATCAGGGCTGCAGCAAGCCCTATAAATACACCAATGTATATCATCAGTTGGGGGATGCTTTTTTTAATTACCCTCTTGTATGCTTGGAATACTGGCATATTGATCCCTCCTTACGCTCAGATAGGTCAGAATGCAGAAAACAGCTGAAAAAGCCAACAACAGGAAAATATTCAGTGCAAACCGCTGATAGGTATCATAGTAATACAGGGCATAGAGGGCATCTGTGATCAGGTTTGCCGGATTGACATAGGCAATAATAGGGATGGCTTTTGTGACAAAATACTTGAATGATGCAAAATACAGCCCTGCCAGACCTGACATTATCATTGATATCCCCAGCAGAACACCAATTTTTATGCCATCTCCCTTTTTTATAAGGCCACCTACCAGGGTTCCCAGGGTTACACCGGTCAGTGCGCCCACAAGGCATGTAAGAAGTATATATCCCACCTGATTACCAAAGGACACCTTAAGAACCAGGCTCATAAACAGGATGAGCAGGGACAACTCCACAAACTGAATGATCCAGGCGGCCAGTATGCCTGCCAAAAGCATCTTCATCTTGTGAGCCGGCGCAAGATTAATCCGGGCTCCCCTCATGGTCTGATCTGCCTGTACTTCGCTGACGACCCGAATTCCCCAGAAAGAGCCATACAGGCTTGCCATGGCCAGAAGGGCATAGAAGTAGGTAACGGTGTTATCGGTTTCGTTCTTGCCCAGGCTTTTTTCTGTGAGGTAACTGTAATCTGCAGAATAGTCTACCAGCTTATTCCCGCCGGCCAGTAACTCTGGATTCGTTTGGAACAGCGATTTATAGGAAGCACTGACCTGTTTGTACTGATCCAGAAAACTTTTAATGATGGACTGATAAATGCCCGTCTGGTTTACCACCAGCCTTATATCCGGGTCCATAAGGATAACGCCATGCACCTTTCCCTGTTCCAGAAGTGTTCCTGCTTCCTCCAAAGAAACCAGTTCCATGGACAGTAGGGGCGCATCATCCCCGTGTTTTTCGGTGACCGAAGCCAGGGTCTCCTGAAACATCTTGTCGCTTTTGTAGGCATCGTTGTTCACCACGGCAACCCTTGCACCGGTGAAGTTGTCAGCATTGTTTAGATTGGAAAACGCCATCAGAAACAGGATTGAAAGCAGAATTGGAAAGAGCATCGTCCAAAAAAGAGTAACCTTATCACCTAGAAAACATTTCATCCGATATTTGAAAATATGCGTAAACATGCCGATCCTCCTCTCAATCCCTGAGCTGTTTACCGGTAAACTCCAGGAACACATCGTTCAGGGTAGGCAGCTTTGAATAGACACTGCCATAACTGAGGTTCTCCTTCCTGAGCAGATCCATCAGATTCAGCAGATTGTTCCTGCCCTTAGTGAATGTAACGGTCAGGTTCTGGTTTTCAAACTCCACCTGGCTCACATTGGGAAGCTGCCCTATGGAATCCAGCAAGGTTCGATCCAGTTCAACCGATTCCACCGATACAATCTCTCCTATATTGATCATGGATTTAAGCTCTTCCTTGGTTCCTTCTGCGATAATCCTGCCCTTGTCGATAATCATGATCCTACTGCATATCTGCTCCACTTCCTCCATGTAGTGGGAGGTGTATACGATTGTGGCTCCCTGTTGGTTTAGCCTTACAATGCCCTCCAGGATATTGTTCCTGCTCTGTGGATCCACCGCTACGGTGGGCTCATCCAGAATAATGAGTCTGGGCTTATGGGCAATTCCGCAGGCAATATTCAGTCTTCTCAAAAGACCGCCGCTGAGCTTTTTGGGGTAGAAGGAACGGAAATCGTTGAGTCCTACAAAATCGATGGCCTCACCCACAAGCTTCTTCCTTTCTTCTTTGTCTTTGATATATAAGCCACAGAAGTAATCGATATTTTCATATACCGTAAGCTCGTTGAACACGGCCACATTCTGCATGATGACTCCAATATCCCTCTTTATGTCATAGGCATCCGGCGCCATGGGCTTACCGAATATTGAAATATTGCCCTTGTCATACTTGAGTAGTGAGAGAATGCAGTTGATAAGGGTTGTTTTTCCTGAGCCGTTGGGGCCTAACAAGCCGAAGATCTCACCCTGTCGGACCTCCAGACTCAAGTGATCCACCGCTATCAGTTCCCCATATCTTTTTACGAGATTCTCCACTTTGATGACCATTACAATCCCTCCGCATCTATATATCTCATCCGAATGTTTATCAGATTTTTCTCTAATCTTATTCTAGACAAAACCCTGCCCTGTTTTAAGTGACAGGAAGAATGAATCCATATGACATTTGTCACTATTCTCAGATTCTGTACAAGCCAGCTTCATTATGATAAAACAAGTATATGATGATGGAATCAGGCAGACATAAATTTAGAAATGATATTCCTTTATCAGCTAACTTTTTGTTTGATAAGCTGGTTTTGTTCCTGTGCTGTCTTGCCGTCAATTTTCTTGTGACTGACGATGTTTCCTATATCCCAGTCCTTGCAGTTGTCACCCTGAGCGCTTTCAATACTTACTTCGATAAAAGGCTCCTGACCCGCATCACTTCTGGAGCCTATCTGTTGATAGCACTCTTTCTTCCTGAATGGTTTTATTTTATTCCAGTCATGATGTATGACGCCCTTCTCTGGGAAAGTCCATGGATTCTCCCCTTGGCCATACTGCCGGTCATCTCCCATAGAACCGACCTTCCCGTAATGGGTATTCTTTGTATCGCTTTCTATCTGGGAATGGCCTGGTTCATGAAGTGGCGCTCATGGCGGCTGATACATCTTGAGAGGGAATACCGAAAGTTGAGGGACACCACAAAAGAGCTCCTCCTTTCATTGGAAGCCAGAAACAAGGAACTATTGGAGAAGCAGGATTATGAGATAAATCTGGCTACCCTGAACGAACGGAACCGTATTGCACGGGATATCCATGACAATATTGGCCACGTTATTTCCAGCACGCTCCTTCAGGTGGGGGCTCTTTTGGCTGTTACCCCGGAAGGTCCTGTAAAGGAAAGCCTGGCAACCCTTAAAGACACCCTTTCAGGCGGTATGGACAGCATCAGGCAGAGCGTTCATAACCTTCATGATGCCTCAATCGATCTGCATGCTGAGATCTACAGGATTTTGAAGGGCTTTACCTTTTGTCCTGTCAACTTCATTGATGATCTTGAAAGCAAACCGAGCCTTCCTATCACCTACTGTATGCTTGCAGTTATCAGGGAAGCTTTGTCCAACACCTCCAACCACTCGGATGCCACCGAGGTAACGCTTATCCTCCGGGAGCATCCTGCCCTCTATCAGCTGATTATCCGTGACAATGGCAGTAAAACTGTCAAGGGTCTTAACCTGTCCCCGGAGAGCGAGTACATCCCCGGCAGACAGGGCATAGGCCTGAAAAATATATATGAGCGGGTAAGAAAATTAAAAGGAAATGTGCGTATCAGAAGCGACAGGGGCTTTGAAGTCTTTGTCTCTATACCGAAGGAGTATGATGTATGAATGTTGTAGTAGTGGATGATGACAAACTGGTGGGCGCTTCCCTTAAAACTATACTGGAAGCGAGCGGAGAAGTGAATGTTGTGGGAGTGGGCTGCAGCGGTCAGGACGCAATTTCCCTCTATGAGCGCCATAAGCCGGATGTCCTTTTGTTGGATATCCGCATGGCCGGCATGAGTGGACTGGATGCAGCGGAGGAGATTCTCTCCTCTGATCCTTCAGCCAGGATTCTTTTCCTCACCACCTTCTCCGATGACGAGTACATCATAAGAGCCCTTAAAATGGGATCTCGCGGCTACTTATTGAAGCAGAATTACGAAAGCATCGTACCCTCTTTAAAGGCAGTTTACAACGGGCAGAGCGTATTCGGGGATGATATCGTGTCCCGTATTCCTACCATGCTGCAAAAAAGCCGGAAACCTGACTTTTCAAAATACGGCATTAGTGAAAAAGAGGCTGAGATCATCACCCTGGTAGCCGATGGCATGAACAATAAAGAGATCGCAGCCACACTTTACCTCAGTGAGGGCACTGTGCGCAACTATCTCAGCGTTATCCTGGAAAAACTACAGCTCCGGGACAGAACCCAACTGACGGTGTTTTATTACAAGAATCAGTAGATAGATATTACAGTCCTTTATAACAGTTCACAGACCAAACCCTGGTATTATAACATATCAAAAATGGAGAGGGTATTCGACTAAAAAATCTCGTAAAAAAGCCGCCCCGTTTTGGGGCGGCTTTAGTCAGCTTAAAAAGCTTAGCTTATTTCATTTCAGCCATTCTCTTATAGGTCTCATATCTCTCTTTCGCATCGGCCTCAGCTTTTGCAAAGAGCTCGTCTGCGATTTCCGGGAATGTCTGTTTCAGGGAGGTATAACGAACCTCTGTGTTCAGGAAATCCTGGAAGTTGCCTGTAGGCTCCTTGGAATCCAGAACGAACGGGTTCTTGCCCTGTGCTTTGTTCTCGGGGATATAACGCCACAGATGCCAGTAACCTGTCTCCACAGCGAACTTCTCCCTGGTCTGGGTACGGGACATGCCTCCCTTGATACCATGGTTGATACAGGGTGCATAAGCGATGATGATGGAGGGTCCCTTGTGGGCTTCGGCTTCTAATACAGCCTTCATGAACTGGTTCATGTTGGCGCCCATGGCAACCTGTGCCACATAGACATAACCGTAGGTAGCGGCTATCATACCCAGGTCCTTCTTCTTGACCTTCTTACCGGAAGCGGCAAACTTAGCTACCGCAGCGGTAGGAGTAGCCTTTGAAGACTGACCGCCTGTGTTGGAGTAAACCTCGGTATCGAATACCAGAATATTTACATCTTCGCCAGAAGCAAGAACATGATCGAGTCCGCCATAACCGATGTCGTAAGCCCATCCGTCGCCACCGACTATCCATACTGATTTCTTCACCAGATATTCGCGCTTCTTCTTGATGTCCTCAACGATATCGGCGCAGGCATCACAAGGCTTGAAGCTGTCAAGAACCCTGATGAGTTCGGCAGATGCCTTCTTGGAGCCTTCAGCATCATCCTTGGAAGCGATCCAGGCTTCAGCAGCAGCTTTGAGTTCGTCGCCCACATCAAGCTCGATCAGCTTCTTGAGTGAATCCTCGATCTTGTCACGGATCTGGTTTACACCAAGCAGCATACCAAGACCGTATTCAGCATTGTCCTCAAAGAGGGAGTTGGCCCATGCCGGACCCTGTCCGTCCTTGTTGGTGCAATAAACGGTGCTGGGAGCCGAGCCGCCCCAGATAGATGAACATCCGGTGGCATTGGCGATCATCATTCTGTCACCAAAGAGCTGTGTGATAACCTTCAAGTAAGGTGTTTCACCGCAGCCGGCGCATGCGCCTGAGAACTGGAGAAGCGGCTGTGCAAACTGGCTGTTCTTAACAGTGTTAAGGGGTGCCAGATCGTTCTTGTATGTAACGTTATTATTGAGGTATTCCCAGTTATTAACTTCTGCTTCCTGGGTCTCAAGGGGCTTCATGATAAGAGCCTTTTCCTTGGCCGGACAGATGTCGGCACAGTTGCCGCATCCTGTACAATCCAGTACGGATACCTGGATTTTGTAATCCAGTCCCTTGAACTGAGGTCCGGTTGCAGGTTTTGTAACCATACCGTCAGGAGCGCCAGCCTTTTCCTCTTCTGTCAGAAGGAACGGACGGATTGCTGCATGGGGACATACGAATGAGCACTGGTTACACTGGATACATTTGTCGGCCTGCCACTCAGGAACGGTTACCGCGATACCGCGCTTTTCAAAGGCGCTGGTTCCCATGGGGAAGGTTCCGTCTTCACGGCCTACGAATGCGCTGACAGGCAGGTCATCACCCTTCTGAGCGTTCATGGGGTCAACGACCTTTCTGATGAATTCAGGCCTGTTTTCATCAACAGCAACTTCTTCATCCTTTGCTGTCTTCCAGCTCTCAGGAACATTAACCTTGACCAGAGACTCAATGCCCTTGTCAACAGCCTTGTAGTTCATATCTACAATAGCCTGTCCCTTCCTGCCGTATGATTTTACAATTTCTTCCTTAAGGTGTTTTACTGCATCCTCTATAGGAATAACATTGGCCAGCTTAAAGAAGGCTGCCTGCATCACCATGTTGATCCTGTTGCCCAGGCCAATCTCTCTGGCAATACTGGTGGCATCAACGATATAGAAATTGATTTCATTATTGGCTATCTGCCTCTTGAGCTCTGCGGGGATCTTCTCCTCAAGTTCCTCCGGGCTCCACTGGCAGTTAAGAACGAACGTTCCGCCCTTCTTAAGGCCGGCGATCAGATCATACTTGCCAACATAGGCCTGATTGTGGCAGGCAATATAGTCTGCCTCATCAATGAGATAGGTGGCACGGATCTTATTCTTCCCAAAGCGGAGATGGGATACGGTGATACCGCCGGATTTTTTGGAGTCGTAGGAGAAATAGCCCTGAGCATAGAGATCGGTTTCATCACCGATAATCTTAATGGCACTCTTGTTGGCACCAACGGTTCCGTCGGATCCAAGACCCCAGAACTTGCAACGGATTGTGCTGGGATCCTCGGTAACAATCCTCTCGTCCACAGGAAGAGACAGATTGGTTACATCGTCTACGATACCAATGGTAAATCCATCCCTGGGATCATCAAGCTTAAGGTTCTTGAATACGCTTAGAATCTGGCTTGGGGTGGTGTCCTTTGAACCCAGACCATAACGTCCGCCAACAATTATGGGAGCGTTCTCAGCCTTATAGTACAGGGACTTGACATCCAGATACAGAGGTTCTCCGATAGCGCCGGGTTCCTTTGTCCTGTCAAGAACAGCGATCTTCTTAACGGTCTTGGGCATTTCATTGAAGAAATACTTGGATGAGAAGGGCCTGTACAGGTGTACCTTCAACACGCCCACCTTTTCTCCCCTGGCTCTGAGATAGTCAACAACCTCTTCAATGGTCTCGGTGACAGAGCCCATGGCAACGATTACATTCTCTGCTTCAGGATCACCGTAGTAATTGAAGGGCTTGTAGTCGCGGCCGGTCAGCTGGGACATCTGCTTCATGTAATCGGCTACAACGTCCGGTATGGCTTCATAGTAGGGATTACAAGCCTCTCTGGCCTGGAAGAAGATATCCGGGTTCTGAGCAGTTCCTCTTGTTACCGGACGCTCCGGATTGAGAGCGCGGCTTCTAAAATCATCAACTGCCTTCCAGTCCAGCATCTTGGCAAGATCATCATAATCCAGGACTTCGATCTTCTGAACTTCGTGAGAGGTTCTGAAACCGTCGAAGAAATGTACGAAAGGTACGCGTCCTTTTATGGCAGCAAGATGAGCTACGGCACCAAGATCCATAACTTCCTGAACACTGCCTGAAGCAAGCAGAGCAAAGCCTGTCTGTCTTGTAGCCATAACGTCGGAATGGTCACCAAAGATGGAAAGAGCATGGGAAGCAACAGCTCGGGCTGTTACATGGAATACGCCCGGAAGAAGTTCCCCTGCGATCTTGTACATATTCGGAATCATCAGGAGCAAGCCCTGAGATGCGGTATATGTAGTGGTTAATGCGCCAGCTTGAAGTGAGCCATGAACTGCGCCAGCAGCTCCGGCTTCGGACTGCATTTCAACAACCTTGACGGGCTGCCCAAAAACATTCTTCTGCCCACGGGCTGCCCACTCGTCGGTTGATTCAGCCATTGGTGATGATGGAGTGATGGGATAAATTGCTGCAACTTCGGTAAAGGCATAGGCCGCATGCGCCGCAGCGGTATTACCGTCCATCGTTTTCATTTTTTTTGCCATGGTTTACCCTCCTTGTATAAGATAAAATATGTACTTTGTATACACAAATGCTGCTGAATTTCCTTTGACCAAGGACAATTCGTTAATATTATATCATACTTTTAGTTGCGAACAACTAGATTTTTTCATCGGAACCGACCCGAATCCGAACCTGCTTATAACATCAGAAAATCAGGGTTTTATATCAGGTAATCAAACACTGAACAAAAGGCCGCCAGAACCAAATTATGACCGATAAAATGATTTTATGACGACTATTTCATTATACCACCGTACACTCCCTCTGTAAACCGAATAACGCGGTATTCTGTCTTTATCGTATGATAATTTCACCCTTAAGATTATCGCGTGAATATTTCACCCCCCACATATATTTGATAGTCTTAAAGGATGGTATACACAATGAATGATAAAGAATTAAAAAAGCTTCATGTTATCAATTGTGCATTGGAAGGAAGGCTCACAGTATCACAAGCGGCTAATGCATTAGGTTTGTCCGAACGCCGTATCAAGCAATTAAAGAAGGAGGTTAGAGAAAAAGGCGTCCAATCCTTAATTCATGGAAATAGAGGTCACAAACCTATTCATACAATTGATAGCGAGCTTGCCCAGCGAATTGTCGAACTCAAAAACTCATATGCGTATCAGGAG
>LSQX01104366.1_pt1 | contig 100128 bp, 91 predicted proteins | sample 654561 | NCBI WGS metagenome assembly LSQX01 (sample SAMN04489861, study PRJNA283612) | anaerobic digester metagenome | isolation source: 4 biogas reactors fed with cattle manure at either 37C or 55C with and... | place: Denmark: Kongens Lyngby | collected 2014 | reverse complement strand
GGAAAAAGCATCTATCCAATAATTTTTATTTTTTGTCACTTGGGTTTTGTCTCCGCCGTATTCAAAATAATAAAACTGCGAATGATTTTTAAAAAATTCAAGTTGCGTGTCTGTTACGGTTATTTCGGGTCTTTCAAACAATTGTATCCAATTTTCACTTTCTTGCGGACGCACTTCTATTAAATAGGCTCGGTAATGTGCACATTGTCTCTGAAATCGGTAGAACAACTCGTTAATCTTTTCTTCTTGTTCGCCCTCTGAAAACTGATTCAAATAAGGATAAATAAAACTTTGATTTAAAATTTCAAACCGGATTTCGTCTTTCAAATTTTCATTCAGTTTAAAATCAGTGCACATTTCATCGATGATTTTGTCAATTTCATCTTTTTCATTTTGTGAAACAGCGACAGAAAAAGTCAACAACAACAGGAACAACACCAAGTTTTTCATTTAGCTTAATTTTAAATCACTAGACAACGGCTTACTTCAATTTTATCTTCATTTTTTAGTAAATGTAATTCAACCAAAATACGAATTTAGAAGTGATTAAATCATTTTCGTTTAAATTATTTAGGATTTGATTCTGTGTTTTTTACTCCATTTCACTATGAATAGAGTAAGAACTATTGTGGGAACCAACCAAAATACCAAACTCGGTATTTGTTCCGGAAAGTATTGAGCATTCACCACCAAAAACGCGGTAAGTGCAGCAATGAAACTCCCAACCATCCGTTGTAAATGTGCCAGTAACCAATAATTTTTTATTTTTGAGCGCTTTTTTAGGTATCGGATATCCTGACTTATAAACATCAGACTTAATCCTCCAAAAGTTAAAAATACAATGCCAAACATATTGGATTGAATTAACAACCATACACCAAGTCCCAAAAATATAAGACAGACTGCAAGCATAGTCTTTGTAATTATCCAATCTGTCAGTTGAGAAAAGTGTGTTCTCGGTCGTTTGTGTTTTAAATACCGTTGTGCGGAAACGACCATATAAAGCGTAAAAACACCCATTATAAATAAAAAGTAATTTGGATTTATATAGGAAAGAATTAAGGATGAAATGCCGACAATTATCATTGAAACAAAAAATATTCTTCCGATAAATTTATGTCTTTTGTTCCCTTTTGGTTGAATTATGTTTATCAATCCCGACAATAAACCAACAGCGCCGCTTAGTATATGAATCAGGAGAAAAAAATTAAAAATCAAAGTCATTTTATTGTCAAAAAGATTAGAAAGTAAAAAACAAAACGCTTTCTCCTTGTTTAAAGGTATTACTTGGTTGAGACTTTGACAACTTCATGATGTTTGCCTTACTTTTTATTAAATTTTGCACATTCAAATTTGTCATAATGGTTCGAAAAGTTGTATAAATTACAAATTTCCGTGTTTTCAAAAAAAACCAAGCGATTTTTTTTAAAATTATTTTTTAGATTAAGTCATTGGTTACCATACACATATCCGTTTACAAACGTTTACAAACGACAGTAAACACGTACCATACGACTGTCTGAAAATGAGTGGCTTATGTTTGTCTTGTCAAATTAAACGATTTGATAGCATCAATTGTTAAACCTTTAAATTAATTATTATGAATGCACTTAGAAACAAAGTACAGTTGATTGGAAGATTGGGACAAGAGCCCGAAATCATCACATTTACCAACGGAAACAAGATTGCCAAATTCTCTTTAGCTACCGATGACAGCTATAAAGACAAAGACGGCAATAAAGTTGAACGCACCTATTGGCACAATATTGTTGTGAACGGAGGCTTGGTTAAAGTAGTAGAAGACTATGTCCATAAAGGTCAGGAAGTCGCGATTGAAGGAAAACTCACAAACAGAACGTGGGAAGACAAAGACGGCAACAAGCGGTATATCACAGAAATTTATTGTCAGGAGATACTTATGCTCAGTAAATAATTTCAGGAATACCTTTCAGCGCTTATCAAATTATTGCTGAGCGACGCATTCCGTCAAATACGAAACTCCTTAAATGCGTAGTGATAAACTTCGAATTTAAGGAGTTTTCTTTTTAGTTTTAAAAAACAGTGAAGCTACATTTCTAACATTCCTCGAAATGCTCTGACTGCATAATACGATTCTGCGCCGTTGTGATACGTAAATACACGCCCGTACCTGTAGTCGCCAAACAAAGCACCTCCCAATTTTCGAACTTCGTCAGGAGTTTTTATCCAGCTGGATGTTTTGGTATCCACTTGCTCCACAGATTGTAATTGCGCATATTGTCTTTCGTCCAACAATTGGATTTTCATTTTCTCTGCCATACTAACAGCGCTATCAACAGGTTTGTGTTTTTTTCTGGATTTCAACGCTTCCGTATCGTAACATAAACTCCGCCTGCCTTTTGGACTTTCTTTTGAACAATCTATGAAAAAAATCTTTTCGGCTGAATTTGAGAAAGTGACAACATCAGGTGCTCCTCCCGTTTCTTCCATTTGAAGTAACGACCATAATTTATCAGTGTTGCCGACTAATCGCTTTTCCACTTCTTCCCATTTAAGATGTGCGTGTCTAGGTTTATTTTCTTCGAAACGCTTTTTTAAAGTCGCTAACAAATTCGCTGTTTCAGATGCTGATATTTTATGTTTCATTATATTAATATTTAGAAGGTATCAATGATTCATAAAAATATCACTTTTCTTACAGAAATTAATTTACGAATCTGAAATAATTAATCAAATTCATGAATTGTAATATAAATATGCTGTCCTTGAGGAATTGAAACAGCAGCAGTATTATCGTTTTTAAATTTAATTCGAATGTTAGAGACTCCTTCTAATTTAGTCCACGATATATCAAGCGATTCAGGAAAATATTCTGAAATGGTAGCAACAATAGTCGCTCTAAAAGTATAGGGTTGCTGATCAAGTGGAATAGGTATTGTTAAAATTTGACTTGAATTGCCTCCCACCGAAATGTCCTGTGGAATTTCATAAGAAAAGGAAATAACATTTCTGCTGACGGTTCCTCGTTGTCCAAATTTAAAACGTCCGTTTACGTCCAACCGCGCAACAGGTTCCTTTGTTCCTATTCCGACCATTAATGGAGTTTCATGTGCATCACCTTTTCGAACTTCACCAAGAATAATCGTGTTTTCCTGATCGGCAACTGCACCAATTCCCAATGCAAAAGAATTTACTGCCAAGGCTTCCGAATTAGGACCCAATGCAAACGACTTATACGAGTTTGCCAAGGTATAAGGACCGATTGCAACAGCACTGGAATCTGTTGCTTTTGCTCCTCCTCCAATTGCAAGGGATTCTTTTCCGACAGATTCTGCCAAATGACCAATTCCGGTAGCATTATAACCATCTGCCTTTGCTTCGGTTCCTACTGCAGTTCCAAATTCTCCCCACGTATGACTGTAGGTTCCAATTGAAATATTGTGCTCATAAGTAGAAACAGCACCATGACCTATGGCAATAGCACGAGGCGCTGCCAAAGCAGTTTCTCCTAAAGCCATTCCTCCATCCGTTTGGAAATTTGCCATCACCGAATTATTGACACGTATTCTAAATGGCGCTTGATTTAGAGTTCCGATAAATTGTGTTGTATCGGCGGTATTCCCGGAGGTTGACCATCCGGTGGTGGCTCCTCTCAAATCTACCCACTGATTGCCATCCCAATAATAAAACCCATCAGGCATTGAAGCTTCGCCTCCGGACTTAAAAACTAAGAGTCCCACTGCCGGTGATTCAATAGACACGACATCTGTAATTCCGGTTAATGGGACACGCGGAATAAGCACACCTTTATCTGAAGCTTCAATATCCAAAATACTGGAACTGTGAGGCGTGGTTGTATTAATCCCTACTTGTCCGTAAGAAAAAACCGTGAATAGAAAAAAAATAAATAAAGTGTTTCTTACCATGTTTAAGAGTTCTTTTGAATTTGTATAAATGAGTTTAAAATTATTTATTAGAAAGATTAAGAATTGCTGTGTTTGTTTTTTCTCTTTTCTTTTTGTTGTGCATCGACAACTGCCACAGCACTCATATTGACCATTTCATCTACACTTGCGTGCATTTGAACAAGGTGTACCGGAAGTCTTAATCCTAACATAATCGGACCGATAGATTCTGATTGATTGAGTTCTTTCAACAATTTATAGGTGCTGTTTGCCGCATCTAAATTGGGAAAAATTAGTGTATTCACTTTTTTTCCGGCTAATTTTGAAAACGGAAATTTCTCTTTCAATAATTCGGGATTCAGGGCAAAATCAGCTTGAATTTCTCCATCGACAATCATATCGGGATTGGTTTTATGTAGAATTGAAACGGCTTCTCTGACTTTGACGGCATTCGGGTTTTGCGAAGAACCAAAATTGGCATAAGAAATCATAGCAATCACCGGTTCAAGACCGAACATTTTAATGGTATAATTGGTCATTTGAGCAATTTTTGCCAATTCTTTTGCTGTTGGCTCAATATTAATTGCGGTATCCGCTATAAACAGTACCCCTTTGTTGGTAAGCATCAAATTGGTTGTCGCCACTTTATCCACACCTTCAAAACGACCTACGGTTTCAAAAACCGGTTTGATAACCACCGGATACGAACGAGAGTATCCCGAAATCATCGCGTCTGCATCGCCTTCATTCAGCATCATTCCTCCAAAATAATTTCGTTCACGCATCAATTTCTCTGCATCGTATAAAGTTATTCCCTTGCGCTTTCTTTTCTCCCAAAATTTACGTGCATACAGTTTTAATTTTTCAGGCTGTTTGTCATTTTTCGGGTCAATGATTTCTAAGTCGGCATCAAATTCCAATTGTTCCATAAGATTCCGAATTATCTCTTTCCGACCTAACAATACCGGAATTCCGATGCCTTCTTCATAAACAACCTGAGCAGCTTTTAAAACATCAATGTGTTCTGCTTCGGTATAAACAATTCTTTTCGGGTCTAATTTGGCTCTGTTAAACAACAATCGGATTAACTTATTGTCACTGCCCATCCGAGCATATAAATCGTCGTGATATTTTGTCCAATCAGTGATTGGATTTGTCGCTACACCACTTTCCATCGCCGCTTTAGCAACCGCCGGAGGAACTGCCACAATCAATCGCGGATCAAAAGGTTTGGGGATGATATAATCTCTTCCAAAGTTTAGTTTGGTTTCTCCATATGCGATATTCACTTGTTCGGGAACAGGTTCTTTTGCCAAGGCAGCTAATGCACGAACAGCCGCCATTTTCATTTCTTCGTTTATTTTTGTTGCACGAACATCCAAGGCGCCTCTAAAAATAAAAGGGAAGCCTAAAACATTGTTCACTTGATTGGGATGATCGCTTCTTCCTGTTGCCATAATGACATCTTTACGAGTTTTTAAAGCAACGTCATATGCAATTTCCGGATCGGGGTTTGCCATGGCAAAAACAATGGGATTGTCAGCCATGCTTTTCAACATCTCGGGAGTCAACACATCTTTTACGGAAAGACCGATAAAAACATCAGCACCTTTAATGGCTTCTTCCAGCGTATCTATATCTTTGGCAGAGGCAAATTCTTTCTTCTCTTCAGAAAGATTTTCACGGTCTGCCCGAATGACTCCTTTACTGTCCAACATAATCATATTTTCTTCTCGAGCGCCGAAAGCTTTATACAATCTTGCACAAGAAATAGCGGCTGCACCTGCACCATTGACAACAATAGAAACCTCTTCAATTTTTTTTCCACCCAATTCTAAAGCATTTAATAATGCTGCTGCAGAAATGATTGCGGTTCCGTGTTGATCGTCGTGCATCACGGGAATATCCAATTCTTCTTTTAATCTTCGTTCTATTTCAAATGCTTCCGGCGCTTTGATGTCTTCCAAGTTTATTCCGCCAAATGTCGGAGCAATATTTTTGACGGTTTCTACAAATTCATCAACATTTTCTGTGTTTATTTCAATATCAAAAACATCGACATCAGCAAAAATTTTAAACAACAATCCCTTTCCTTCCATGACGGGTTTTGACGCTTCAGGTCCAATATTTCCCAATCCCAAAACCGCGGTTCCGTTACTGATAACCGCAACAAGATTTCCTTTGTTGGTATATTTATAAACATTTCTCACCTCTTTGTTTATCTCCAAACACGGTTCGGCAACCCAAGGAGAATAAGCTAGTGATAAATCACGTTGGGTAGCATATTTTTTGGTGGGAATGACTTCTATTTTTCCCGGGCGTGGTTTGGCGTGATACAATAATGCTTCACGTCTTTTTGAAGGATTTTTACTCATATATAATAGGTGTTAATTTCAAATATCATTATGTCTAATCGGCAAAATTACAAGCTTCCAAGGTAATCAAAAATGAGTATTATCAGAAGCGAAAGCGTTCCAAATCATACAAAATACTCAAATCTATATTGAAAATGAAATTGCTTTATGTTTATTTTATGAATATTAACTTCTAAATTTGATGAGTGAATCTGCATCAATGATCAGAAAATATCTTTTTTTACTCCTTATATTCTTTCCGTTGCTTTCGATGTATTCTCAAGACAATCCGAAAGTTAAAGACAGTACGAATATTTACGAAAAAATTGAAGAATTTTCAAAAAAGCGGAAAGTTACCCGAACTTTATACAGTTGGCTTTTCAAACATCAATCTGAAAATTTGCCCAAAAATCCCGATCGCCCTCGTGAAAATTACGACCATTTGGAAGGGAAAATTATTAGGGATATTATAATTGACACCAAAGACCCATTTGGATATTCAATTGTGGACAGTACCAAAACTCCAAAAAAATGGATGGAGCGCGCCGGAAACTTTATTCATATAAAATCAAAAGACTTTGCCATTCGGAATTATTTGTTGGTTAAAAGAAATGAACCTTTAAATATTCTAAAAATGCACGAATCGGCACGATTGTTACGAACACAAGAATTCATACGCGACGCAATAATAATTCCGTTGGAATTGATACACACGAAAGATTCCATCGATTTGATTATCACCTCTCTGGATGCGTGGAGTTTGATTCCCGAAGTCAGTATTTCCCAAACCAAAGCCGGAGGAAAAATCAAAGACCGAAATATTCTTGGACTCGGGCATGAATTTGAATTCGGATATCTGCATCAATTACAGGTAGGCAATAATGCTTATGATATGGGGTACATCGTTCCAAACATTAAAAACACCTTCATCTCTGCTTCAGGAAAGTATGTCGTCGATTTTGAGGATTATTTTCAGAAATATATTTCTGTCGATCGCACCTTTTATTCCCCCTTAACACAATGGGCAGGCGGTGTATTTTTTGAAGAACGCTCCTTGGCGCGTCCGTTGTTGGGTGACAGTTTGCAGTTGGAATTACAAGATTTAAGGTACAGTGCTTCCGATTTGTGGGGAGCCGTTTCTTTTCCTTTGAAACAATCCGCTTCAGATAAAATGCGTTCAAATCTCATTTTTGGATTTCGCACCTTCTTTGTGGATTACCTCGATACGCCGCCCTTAGAATTTGACCGCATTCGTTTTTTTTCAAAAGAAACATTTGTTCTCGGAAGTATTGGTGTTAGTTCGCGTCAGTACATTGAAGATTATTATATTTTTAAAGACGGATATACAGAGGACGTTCCCACCGGTTTTATGTATTCCCTGACCCTTGGAAATCAAAAAAAAAGAGGAAAATCCAGACTTTATACAGGCTTGCGTTTTAGTCAGGGAAGCTATTATTCTTTTGGATTTTTAAGCGGCAACTTTGAATTTGGGACATTTTTCAATAACTACAAATCGGAACAAACGGCCATCAGCATTCAAATAAATTATTTTTCAAACTTAATGTCACTCGGAAATTGGAAATGGCGGCAATTTGTAAAACCGCAGGTCATTATCGGTATCAACAGATTGGATTCTCCCGCCGACAGACTCAGTTTAAACCAGGAACCGTATTACACGGGATCAGAAGGAAAAATTTATGAAATGCAGGATATTGGAACCATCCGAGGATTTGAAAGTTACGTTTTTGGAAACAATAAATATGTTTTGGATTTACAGTCCCAATTTTATGCACCTTGGGCTTTGTGGGGATTCCGGATCAATCCGTATGCGAACATCAGTGTAGGAATGATGACCAACAAAGAACCGATTCCGGGAAGTAATAAATTATACGCATCCTTCGGTTTGGGGTGCATCATCCGAAATGATTACCTCCTTTTTGAATCTTTTCAATTTTCATTTGCTTTCTATCCGGACATTCCGATAATTGGTGAAAATGTATTTAAATGGAATACTTTCGAGTCGGAAGATTTTGGATTTCAAGATTTCCAGATTAACAAGCCGCGACCGGTTTTTTACAGATAAGTTATTTTTTAGTGTTTTTCACGAATTCGATATTTCTTACCAGTCCGGAATATTTGGTTCTTTTTACGGCACTTTTTTTAAAAATCTCTTGAAAAACATCTTCGGTAATTTCTTCCCATTCTTTATAGGACATCGCTAACAATTTTGGGTGCGGATCGAATAAAGGTTGTGCATGCGATTTACTAAAACGATTCCAAGGGCAAACATCCTGACAGATATCACATCCGAAAATCCAATCTTGGAATTTATCTGCCATTTCATTGGCCAAATCATCTTTTAATTCGATTGTAAAATAAGAAATGCACTTGCTGCCGTCTACAATTTTCTCATCCACAATGGCATTTGTCGGACAAGCATCTATACAAGCTGTACAACTTCCACAATGATCGGTTACGGGAGTGTCGTATTCGAGTTCTAAATCTACAATGAGTTCGGCTACAAAATAATACGAGCCAACTTGTTTAGTCAACAATAAACTGTGTTTTCCAACCCATCCCAAACCGCTTCTCGCTGCCCAAGCTTTATCCAAAACCGGTGCAGAATCTGTGAATGCCCGACCGGAAATAGTTCCTACTTGACTTTCAAGAGCATGAAGCAGTTCTTTCAATTTTTCTTTAATGACAAAATGATAATCTTTGCCATAGGCATATTTGGAAATTTTATAAGTATCCGGCCGTTGAGTTTCTTTCGGATAGTAATTCATCAACAATGAAATCACGCTTTTACTTCCGGGAACTAACACGGTAGGATCCAATCTTTTATCAAAATGATTTTCCATATAATTCATTTTTCCGTGATAGCCTTTCTTTAAATAATTTTCCAATCGTGGCGCTTCATCTTCTAAGAATTCTGCTTTGCTGATACCGCAAGACATAAAGCCCAATCGTTGCGCCTCGGATTTTATGAAAGCCGTAAGTTGCTCTTTATTCATAGAATCTTTATGAAAGGTGGAAAAACAACAGTGGGAATTAGAATAAGCCCCCCTGTTTTGGATGACGTGTTTTCCCCAAATGTTTATAAGCCGCTTCGGTAACTTCTCTGCCGCGTGGTGTTCGTACAATAAACCCTTCTTGAATTAAAAAAGGTTCATAAACTTCTTCAATGGTTTCCGGACTTTCGGAGACTGCTGTTGCAATGGTGGTGATTCCCACCGGCCCTCCTTTAAATTTATCGATAATCGTCTCTAAAATTTTATTGTCCATTTCATCGAGGCCATGCGCATCTACGTGAAGTGCCTGAAGCCCGAATTTTGCAATTTTAATGTCGATTTTTCCGTCACCTTTAATCTGTGCGAAATCACGTATTCTTCGTAACAACGCATTGGCAATTCGCGGAGTTCCCCGGCTTCTTCCGGCAATTTCTATGGCAGCTTCCATTGAAATCGGAACGTTAAGAATTTGTGCGCTGCGTTCTACAATATTGGTGAGTAATTCGGTTGTGTAATATTGCAATCTCGAAGAAATTCCAAATCGCGCCCGCATCGGTGCAGTCAATAAACCGGATCGGGTTGTTGCACCCACAAGTGTAAAAGGATTTAAATTAATTTGAACCGATCGTGCATTTGGCCCGGATTCAATCATAATATCTATTTTATAATCCTCCATTGCCGAGTACAGATATTCTTCAACCACAGGGCTCAGTCGGTGAATTTCATCGATAAACAGCACATCTCTTTCTTCCAAATTGGTAAGCAGGCCGGCAAGGTCACCGGGTTTATCCAGTACAGGACCGGAGGTTACTTTTATATTTACATCCAATTCGTTTGCGAGGATATGAGCAAGTGTCGTTTTTCCCAATCCCGGAGGACCGTGAAATAAAGTATGATCTAAAGCTTCTTTTCGAAGATTGGCTGCTTTGACAAAAACCTTCAGATTTTCCAATGCCTGTTCTTGTCCTGCAAAATCTGCAAAACTGAGCGGGCGTAAAGCTTTTTCAATTACAACATCTTGCGGACTTAAGTTTTCTCCTGAAGGATTTAAATTGGCATTCATTTCACAAATATAAGAAACGTTTCAGACGAATGTGAGTCAGGGTGCAGTTATTCTAAAATAGAAAAGTCACTATTACCAAGGTAGCAGTGACTTTTATCTTGTAATACTTTATTTAATTATTTTATGGTCGGAGCTCCTGAAAGGATTTCCTCATTTGCGTATGATTCAAATTTTTTGAAATTTTCGATAAACGATTTAGACAATTCGTTTGCTTTGACATCATATGCGTTTTTGTCTTCCCAAGTATTTTTCGGATTTAAAATTTCCGAAGGAACTTCAGGACAAGAAACAGGCATCATCAGGTTGAAAATTTCGTGTTTTTCATAAGCGACATTATCCAATTCACCGGCTAACACCGCATTAATCATCGCGCGGGTGTATTTTAGTTTTATTCTGGAACCAACTCCGTACGGTCCTCCTGTCCATCCGGTGTTTATTAACCAAACTTTCACGTCATTTTCTTTCATTTTAGCGCTCAACATTTCTGCATAACGCGTAGGATGCAACAACATAAAAGGAGCGCCAAAACAAGCGGAGAAATTAGGTGTAGGTTCATTTACACCTTCTTCAGTTCCTGCAACTTTTGCAGTATATCCGCTAATGAAATGATAAGCAGCTTGACCGGGTGTCAGTCTGGATATTGGAGGCAACACTCCGAATGCATCTGCAGTAAGGAAGAAAATATTTTTAGGATTTTTTCCGATGGAAGGAACCATAATATTTTGGATGTGTTCAATCGGATAACTTACGCGCGTGTTTTGAGTAATGGAAGTGTCTTCAAAATCTACTTCTCCGTTTTCGTCCAAAATAACGTTTTCCAAAATCGCCCCGGGCTTAATTGCATTGTAAATATCGGGCTCATTTTCTTTTGAAAGGTTAATTACTTTGGCGTAACATCCTCCTTCAAAATTAAATATTTTATTATCCGGTGTCCATCCGTGCTCATCATCACCTATCAATTTTCTGTTAGGATCAGCCGAGAGTGTAGTTTTTCCGGTACCGGACAATCCGAAAAAGATGGCAGTTTCTCCATTTTCACCTTCATTTGCAGAACAGTGCATGGAAAGGGTATTGTCATCAACAGGCATGATAAAATTCAATGCCGAGAAAATTCCTTTTTTAATTTCACCGGTGTAACCTGTACCTCCGATTAAAGCTATTTTTCTGCTGAAATTTAAAATTGCAAAATTGTGTTGTCTGGTTCCGTCAACTTTTGGATCTGCTTTAAAACCCGGAGCATTGACAATGATCCAATCTTCTTGAAAATCGTTTAGTTCTTCTTCTGTTGGTCGAAGGAACATATTGTTGGCAAAAAGATTTGACCATGGATATTCGGTAATCACTCTGATATTTCTACGATAACGTTGATCTGCACATACGTATGAATCGCGAACATAAATTTCTTTTCCTGACAAATATGCGGTAACCTTATCATAAAGAGCGTCAAATTTTTCGGGCGCAAAAGGGATGTTGATGTTTCCCCACCACACTTCGTTCTCTGTGATATGGTCTTTTACTATAAACCTATCTTGAGGCGACCTTCCCGTGAATTCACCGGTGTTAACCACCAAAGCTCCGCTGGCGGCTTGGGTTCCTAAGTCTTTCTCAAGGGTTTCTTTATGAAGCTCTTGGGGAGACAACTGATACTTCACGTTTGCATTTTCGATTCCGTATTGTTCCACAGAAATCGTTTTTGTTGTTTGATCTTTATCTACCATTGCTCTTTAAAATTTATGGGCACAAAAATAATAAATCTAATGCTGCCAAATGAAGATATTATTAATATTAATTTTTTTTACTGCGAAGTATGCTCAAACCCCAATAAATCCAACCAATTATAAACAAAATTCCTCCCAAAGGGGTAATTAAACCGAGTTTTCCAACTTCAAAATTCAGATGAGTTTTGAAGGTAAACAAATAAATAGAACCCGAAAAACAAATAATTCCTGTTAAAAAAATCCAAAATATTCGGTTTCTATATGTATCAGCTAAAGGCATCAATCCTAAAATCAATAAAGCGATGCTGTGATACATTTGGTATTGAACACCAACTTCATACGAAGCGACTGATTCGGGAGGTACAATTTTCTCCAATGCATGGGCGCCAAATGCTCCGAGAACAATTGTTAATGCGGAAATAAACATGGCGACGGCTGTAATTTTTCTATTCACTTTGGGTTATTTAAGAGATGGGTTTTTACTAATTTCGCTCACTATTTAAAACGATAAAAATACAGAAAAAACATAGATGAGACACATTTTAATTATTGGAGCCGGACGATCAAGCAGCAGCTTGATTCGTTATCTCCTCGAAAAAAGCACCTCAGAAAATCTTTTCATTACCGTTGCCGATTTATCAGAAAAAGCTATTGAAAAATACAATTCACAACATTCAAATATCAAAGGCGTTGTCCTTGATATTTCTAACAAGAAACACAGACAGCAATTAATCTCCGAGAGCGATATTGTCATTTCGATGCTTCCTGCTTTTTTACATATATCGATTGCAAAAGATTGTGTAAAACTCAATAAAAACTTGGTTACCGCATCCTATATAAGCAAAGAGATGCGTGCATTAGACAAAGAAGTGCGACAAAAAGGATTGGTTTTTATGAATGAAATTGGATTGGATCCCGGCATTGACCACATGAGCGCCATGCAAATCATTGACCGAATTCGCGACAAAGGCGGAAAAATGCTTTTGTTTGAATCTTTTTGTGGCGGGTTGATAGCTCCAGAAAGCGATACCAATCTTTGGAATTATAAATTTACCTGGAATCCGAGAAATGTAATTTTAGCCGGACAAGGCGGTGCTGCAGAATTCGTGCAAGAAGGACGTTACAAATACATCCCGTATCACCGTTTGTTCAGGAGAACGGAATTTATAACGATTGAAGGTTATGGCAAGTTTGAAGTATATGCCAATCGAAATTCGCTACAATATCAATCTGTTTACGGACTTGATGAAATTTTGACACTCTATCGCGGCACCATTCGTAGAGTTGGTTTCAGCAAAGCCTGGAATATGTTTGTCCAATTGGGAATGACAGACGACACCTATACTATACCAAATTCTGAAGATTTAACGTATAGAGAATTTGTCAATTTATTTTTGGCTTATTCCGTCACCGATTCCGTCGAATTAAAATTGCGTTATGCACTTAAAATAGACCAAGACGATTTAATGTGGGAAAAATTGGAAGAATTGGATTTGTTTAATAAGAACAAAAAAATCGGAATCAAGAATGCAACCCCGGCAAAAGCCTTACAAAAAATATTGGAAGACAAATGGACGCTTGAACCGGAGGATAAAGACATGATTGTGATGTACCACAAATTTGGGTTTGAACTTGATGGGAAAAAACAGCAAATTGACAGTCACATGACGCTTATCGGAGAAGATTTAGAACATACGGCAATGGCTAAAACAGTAGGACTTCCCGTAGCAATTGCCGCGCTAAAAATCCTGAATAAAGAAATTGTGAAACCCGGCGTACAATTGCCTATTTCCAAAGAAGTTTATGAACCCATTCTCAAAGAACTTCAAGAAAACGGGATTGTTTTTTACGAGAAGGAAGTTCCTTATTTGGGATACAATCCGGATAACGCCTACAATCCCGGGTAGTTCAACCTATTAAAATCGGTTTTAATCACAAAACAAAAAAGCACCTACATTTTTACGTGTAAGTGCTTTTTTTTGCTCCTCCTGCTGGGCTTGAACCAGCGACCCCCTNNTCTAACCAACTGAGCTAAGGAGGAAGATTTCCGTATTCTAACAGCTACGTTAGCGGGTGCAAATATAGAGTATTTTTTATCTGTGCAAAATAATTTTCAAAACTTTTTTATTCTTCTGTTTACCCACCAATAAAGTCTTTGTTTACATCAAAGCTTTATAAATCCAAAACTATTTCATCATGAAATATTTAAGAGTTAAAAACCTCTTTCTTTTCTTATTTGGGCGTATGCATCCTGAACTTTTTTAAACTTTTCTTCACCACCCCGGCGATGTGCTTCGTCTAAATGTTGGAGTTTGTCAGGGTGATATTTTTTTGCCATAGACCGATATGCTTGTTTTATTTGATTGTCTGTGGCATTTTTGTCAACTTCCAAAATCTTATAAGCACTGTCCGCATCTTGAAAAAACATGGCTTTAATACTTTCAAAATCAGGATATGAAATTCCCAAATAATTAGAAATTTCATTAATCTTCCGCATTTCTAACTCTGACACGCGGCCATCTGCATCGGCGATACTGAAAAGAAAATGGATTATTTGCAAGCGGCTTTCATACCGCGTACGCTGACGAAGAATGTTTGTAATATTTGCTGCGTTTATCTCCCGTGTTTTTGTTATTTCATTAAACAACCGAAACGTGGCATTAGCGCGATCCTTCCCATAGGCACGCACAAAATAGTTTCGCACATAATCCAATTCTGTTTGACTGATTTGACCATCTGCTTTAATTACAAGCGAAGCAAGAGAAAGTAGATGCAGTTCAAAATCTTCGGGCGAAACTCTGTGAGGAGGTCCAAAAGGACGATGAAAAGTTCGGGCACCACCGTTCCGACTTCCACTATCAATCATCCTTCCTATCCAAAAAGCTAATATTGAGGCAACAAAACTTCTTGTAAAATAAAAAACAACTATCGCAAATATCCAACTATACATGAAGCAGAAAATAACTGACCTGCAAAAGTAATAATTTACAACTCAAATAAGATTTTATACATTAGAATTTAGACAAAAACAAATTATAGCAACATATAAATGAGGGCTGTACTATTCTTTTAGAATCTGTATCTTTGCATATTATTTTTAATCATTCTAAATTCAAGATATTATGTATCCAGCAGAACTTATAAAACCTATGCGTGAAGATTTGACCAATCAAGGTTTCAAAGAACTTCACACTTCGGAAGCTGTTGAAGAAGCTTTAAATCAACCCGGAACGACGTTAATGGTAGTGAATTCCGTTTGCGGTTGTGCCGCGGCAAATGCACGTCCAGGCGCAAATATGAGCATCCAAAACTCCAAAAAACCAGATCATCTGGTAACGGTTTTTGCAGGTGTTGATAAAGAAGCCGTAGAAACCGCGCGCAACCATATGGTTCCGTTTCCTCCAAGTTCACCGGCTATTGCACTTTTTAAAGACGGAGAATTGGTTCATATGTTAGAAAGACACCATATTGAAGGACGGAGTGCCGAAATTATAGCTGATAATTTAAAAAACGCATACAACGAATATTGTTAATCCACGGTTTTTATTGAAACTAAATCTGATGCTGTCAAGAAAATAGGCGTAAGTTTTTTAAAATTCATTGAACTCTTATTTTCTTGACAGTTTTTTTATGCTTATGCAAGTCATTTTCAAAATAATCAGCGCCCCTTTTTCCATTGTTTTTTATCTTTTATTCGGGTTAACCATCGTTGTTTTTCATCCGATTCAATGGATTTGCTTTAACCTGTTTGGCTACAAAGCGCATAAGAAAAGTGTAGATTATCTCAATTGGTGTTTACTGCGATGTTTAAATGTGTTGGGAACGACTTTTAAAATTGAAAAATCGGATAAAATACCGCCTGCTGCTCCCGTTATTATCGTTTCCAATCATCAAAGCCAATGGGATATTCCTCCTATTGTTTGGCATTTGCGAAAATTTCACCCAAAGTTTATTTCCAAAATTGAATTGGGAAAAGGAATTCCTTCAATTTCATACAATCTGAGACACGGGGGTTCCATTCTCATCGATCGTAAAAATCCGCGTCAAGCGATTACGGAAATGCTTAAATTTTCAAAATATTTGGAGAAACACAATCGTGCAGGAGTTATCTTTCCGGAAGGTACGCGAAGTCGGGACGGAATTCCCAAACCTTTTAAAAATACCGGACTTGAAACGCTGTTTAAAAAATTACCTACGGGTTATGTAATTCCCGTTACCGTCAACAATTCATGGAAACTTCATAAATGGGGAAATTTTCCCATCCCGCTGGGTGTAAGATTTCATTTTAAAATTCACGACGCTCTTAAAATCGGAGATTATGAAGTCTCTGAATTAATTAAGAAAGTCGAAAAAACTATAACCTCCTCTGTTACTGTATGAACGCATCAAAAATAATCGACAAAACCATCGCATTCGTTAAAAAAGAATTGGAAAACGCCGAAGGTGGTCACGATTGGTTTCACATTGAGCGCGTTTATAAAAATGCAAAACTAATTTTAAAAGAAGAATCAGAAGTTAATCCCACGGTGGTTTTATTGGGAGCACTGCTTCACGATATCGCAGACTACAAATTTCACCAAGGTGATGAAACCATAGGTCCCAAACGGGCTGCAGCTTTTCTCAACACATTATATATTGAGGAAGTTGTCATTGCACATGTAGTTTCAATTATCCAAAACGTCTCTTTTAAAGGTGGAAATTTTCAAAAAACTTTTCATTCAAAAGAATTAGAAATTGTTCAAGATGCAGATCGATTGGATGCAATCGGAGCTATCGGAATTGCACGTACTTTTAATTACGGCGGATTTAAAAATCGACCGATTTACGATCCGCAAATTAAGCCCAATCTTAATTTAAGTCCGGAAGCTTACAAAAATCACTTTGCACCGACAATCAATCATTTTTACGAAAAATTATTGCTTTTAAAAGACGGGATGCATACTGAAACCGCCAAAAAAATAGCAAAAAAGCGACATCAGTTTATGGAACTGTATTTAGAGCAATTTTTTGCAGAATGGAATGGAGAGCGCTAATTCTGTTTTATTTTTCCTATTTTTAGATTCTTATTGCAAGAATATCATAAATAGGAATGAATTACCAATCCGCAATATACGATTCGCCCCTCGGAAAACTTGAAATAATTGCTTCGCATAAAGCGATTACTGCAATACGTTTCACTGACAATCTTCAGGAAAAACCTTCTGAAACTTCAGAAATTTTAAAAGAAACACGGAAGCAATTGGATGAATATTTTCAGAACAAACGAACAAATTTTGATGTTCCGCTTGCTCCTTCGGGAACAGACTTTCAAAAAAAAGTTTGGAATATCTTAAAAGAAATTCCTTTTGGAAAGCTGGTTTCATACAAAGAAATAGCCCTACGTCTTGGAAATGAAAAACAAATTCGCGCCGCAGCAAATGCAAATGGTCAAAATCCGATTCTCATTCTTATTCCTTGTCACAGAATCATCGGAAGGAATGGAACTTTAACCGGATATTCAGGAGGTTTAGGTAGAAAGAAATGGCTATTGGAGCTTGAAAAATCCTACATCCAACACACGTTATTTTAAAAAAATGAAAATGATTTAGCCATGCCTCGAAAATTAAATCTTGAAAACATCTTATTTTTAGACATCGAAACTGTTCCTAAGTTTAAGGATTTCGGCCAACTTGAAGAAATTGATCGCGAATTGTGGGAACAGAAAACCCGATTTCAGCGAAAAGAGGATCAAACTGCAGAAGAATTTTATGAACGTGCCGGAATTTATGCAGAATTCGGAAAAATTATTTGCATTTCGGTCGGTTTTTTCACCTTCGAACAAGGAAAAAGAAGTTTTCGAATCCGGAGTTATTACGGTGAAGAAAAGGAATTGCTTCTGAATTTTAAAAATTTATTGGACCGGTATTTTTACAAATCGAGAAATCTGCTTTGTGCCCATAACGGCAAAGAATTCGACTTCCCTTATCTTGCCCGCAGAATGATTATAAATCAGATTTCGCTCCCTTCAAAACTTGATATGTTCGGAAAACGTCCTTGGGAAGTACCTCATTTGGACACGTTGGAGCTTTGGCGATTTGGAGATTATAAAAATTACAATTCACTGGAATTGATGTCCCGCATATTGGGAATTCCTTCGCCCAAAGACGACATTAAAGGAAGTGAAGTGTATCGAGTCTATTACGAAGAAAACAACATTTCACGCATTGTCAAATACTGTGAAAAGGATACCGTTACAGTCGCACAAATATTTCTCAGGTTGCGCAATGAACCCCTTTTAACAGACGATGAAATTATAATTGTTGACAACTGATTCCATAAGATATTGACTATCCAAATATTTTTAGTAATTTTATCGCTTATTTCAAAAAAGAAAATCACAATGACTTTTTCAAAACTATTTTCAAAAACCATTTTAATACCTTTATTTGTTGCGGCAGTGACAATTTCTTGTCAAAACAACGAAAAAAAGAATGTCACTGAAGAGGTGAGTGAACAATCAGAAATGACTTTGGATCAGAAGAAGCAACAACTTGAAAGTGCCACACCGGCATCTTCAAGTGATGCAGCAGCTTTGCCTCCGGGCTCTGTGAATCCGCCTCATGGTCAACCGGGTCACAGATGTGATATTGCTGTCGGAGCTCCGTTAGATGGAAGCGGATCTCAGAATAATGTAAGTGTTGAGCCAACTCAAACACCTTCAACACCACCTGCGAATCCGGGAAATACAGGACCAAAACCTGAATTAAATCCGGCGCACGGTCAACCTTGGCACCGTTGTGACATTAAAGTAGGTGACCCGTTACCATAAACAGTGCGTATTTAAAACAAATTTTTAAAGCCGTTCCATTCTTATTTGGAATGGCTTTTTTGATTTTGTTTTGCATTTTTGAATATTTTTACACGTATGGAAAAGGCTCAACCATTGCTGTCGGTTCGTGATTTGCGTATCGCTTTCGGGAATAAAAAAGACAAAAAGGAAATCGTCCACGGGATTACTTTTGATTTATATTCAAATAAAATTCTCGGAATTGTAGGAGAATCCGGCTCGGGAAAATCCATCACTTCACTTGCAATTATGAAGTTGCTGCCTAAAAAAAACGTTTCCATATCCGGTGAAATTTTATTTGAAGACAAAAACCTTTTATCCTTAGGAGAAAAACAAATCAGAAATATTCGAGGAAAAGAAATCTCGATGATTTTCCAAGAACCGATGTCGGCATTAAACCCTTCGATGAAATGCGGAAAACAAGTAGCTGAAGTCATTCAACTTCACACTAAAAAATCTTATGCACAGGCGAAAACAGCATGTCTTGAATTGTTTAAAAAAGTAAAACTTCCCCGCCCGGAAGAACTTTATAACAGTTATCCGCATCAATTGAGCGGCGGACAAATGCAACGCATTATGATTGCCATGGCAATTGCCTGTAAACCAAAATTACTAATTGCAGACGAGCCGACGACAGCTTTGGATGTCACCGTTCAAAAAGAAATTCTGCAATTGCTGAAAGACATACAACAAGAAACCGGAATGGCGATGATTTTCATCTCTCATGATTTAAATCTTGTTTCACAAGTTGCCGATGACATTCTTGTGCTTTATCAAGGGAAAATGATTGAAAAAGCTACATCAAAAACTATTTTTTCAAATCCCAAAGAAGAGTATACCAAAGCATTGATAGCAGCGCGCCCTTCGCTTCATATTCGGTTGGAAAAATTGCCGACAATTGCATCTTATAAAAACAATGATTTTATTCCTAAAGAAATTACTCCCACTGACCGTGCGAGGCGCCACAAAGAAATTTACCTCCAACCTCCCTTGTTGGAAGTTCGCGATTTGAAAAAACACTATTTCAGCAACATCGGTTTTTTCTCGAAAACACAGACTGTTCGTGCTGTCAACAATGTAAGTTTTTCTGTTTATGAAGGAGAAACCCTCGGATTGGTGGGCGAATCCGGATGTGGAAAATCAACCTTGGGGAAAACAATTATGCAGTTGGAAACTGCCACTTCGGGAAGCATTCGTTATCGTGGTGCGGAGATTACAAACTTGAGTAAAGAAGCGATTCAAAAATTGCGAAAAGAAATTCAAATTATTTTTCAAGACCCATACGCGTCATTAAATCCACGTTTGACAATTGGAACAGCCATTATGGAACCGATGGAAGTTCACGGACTCATAAAAAACCGTCAGGAAGCAAAGAATAAAACCATCGAACTCTTAAATAAAGTAGGATTGGATGCAGGGTTTTTTAAACGTTATCCTCATGAACTGTCCGGCGGTCAACGCCAGCGTGTAGGAATTGCAAGAACCATTGCGGTACAACCGAAGTTGATTATCTGTGATGAATCGGTTTCAGCTTTGGATATTTCGGTACAAGCACAAGTATTGAATTTATTGAATGCTCTTAAAAAAGATTTCGGATTTACCTATATATTTATTTCTCACGATTTGGCTGTAGTCAAATATATGTCCGACCAACTGATGGTCATGAATAACGGAAAAATAGAAGAATTGGGAGATGCTGATGAAATTTATGCCTCACCACAATCCGTTTACACAAAAAAGTTAATTGACGCCATTCCGAAAGGCATCAATTAAACACCATTTAATGGAATAATTGCTTTTAAAATTTCATCTCAGGAATTTCACCTTCAATTACCAAATCGCCTTCCGTTGCTTTTTGAATTTCTTCAATGCTGACACCCGGCGCACGTTCCAGAAGATGGAATTTCTCGTCTTTTATTTCTAAAACTGCGAGATTGGTAACAATTTTCTTTACACATTTTACGCCTGTTAAAGGCAATGTACAACGTTTTAAAAGTTTGGATTCGCCGGCACGATTGGTATGAATCATGGCGACGATTATATTTTCTGCAGAAGCTACCAAATCCATAGCGCCTCCCATTCCTTTTACCATTTTCCCGGGAATTTTCCAGTTGGCGATATCTCCATTTTGAGCTACTTCCATGGCACCGAGAATGGTCAAATCCACATGTTGCCCGCGAATCATGCCGAAACTCATTGCCGAGTCAAAAAAAGAGGCGCCCGGAAGTGCAGTAATGGTTTGTTTTCCTGCATTAATCAAATCGGGATCTTCTTCTCCTTCATAGGGAAATGGTCCCATTCCGAGAATTCCGTTTTCACTCTGGAATTCGACTTCAATATCGTCGCGCACATAATTGGCAACCAAAGTCGGAATTCCAATTCCGAGATTCACATAATAACCGTCTTTAACTTCTCGTGCAATGCGCTGCGCTATTTGTTCTTTTGTAAGTGACATAATTCGTTTTGTGTTTTTGTATTCTTATTTTTTGATACGGCAGAAAATATTCCCGATAAGAGCAAGTGGAGGTGTTATTCTAATTTCGAAAATTTATTATCAACAATATGTTCCAAAATCTAATTATCAAAGATTACCCAATAGTCCGTTTGACATATTCCACTATAATTATCCCAAGTCTGACTGGTCAATTAAATCAATCCTATCGCTTTCTGACTGTTAATTGCTCGATTCGTTTTTCATATTTTTCTCCTTGGAAAATTCGTTGTACAAAGATTCCGGGAATATGAATGTGATTTGGGTCTAAGGTTCCTACAGGAACTAGTTCTTCAACTTCAGCAACTGTAATTTTTGCGGCTCCGCACATACAGGGATTAAAATTTCTGGCGGTACCTTTAAAAATCAGATTTCCGGCTTCATCACCTTTCCAAGCTTTTACAAAAGAAAAATCTGCTTTAAAAGCTTCCTCCATCACATACATTTTTCCGTTGAATTCTCTTGTTTCTTTACCTTCGGCTACTTCAGTTCCGTATCCGGCAGGAGTAAAAAACGCCGGAATTCCGGTTCGTGCTGCTTCACAACGTTGCGCCAAAGTACCTTGCGGAACCAGTTCGACTTCCATTTCGCCGCTTAACATTTGACGTTCAAACTCAGCATTTTCCCCAACATAGGAAGAAATCATTTTTTTTATCTGATGTTTCTTAAGCAAAAGTCCAAGTCCGAAATCATCAACTCCGGCATTATTGGAAATACAAGTTATTTGCTGTACGTTTCTGCGAACCAATTCGTTGATAATGTTTTCAGGAATCCCGCAGAGTCCGAATCCGCCGAGCATAAAAGTCATTCCATCCTCGATTCCCTCACAGGCTTCCTGTACATTCGCTACTGTTTTTCGTATCATTTATTCAAATTTTGTGAAAATTATAAAAAACTATAATTATTTAAAAATTAAATTCGTCCGAAAATTCTTCTTCTCTTTGAGACATTTCTTTATTCCATTTAGAACAATCGGTTTCTATACTTACATATTCCGGTTTTGGAAATTCATCTTTGGAGACATCCAGTGTCGGGTCTTCATAACATTTTTTCATATAAACTCCCCAGATCGGCAATGCCATGGTCGCTCCTTGACCATAAGCCGTAGAATTAAAATGAATTGACCGATCTTCACCGCCAACCCACACTCCGGTTACCAGATTGGGAACCATTCCCATAAACCATCCGTCACTGTTATTCTGACTCGTTCCGGTTTTTCCGGCAATCGGATTGGTAAAGTTATAAGGATAACCTGTAACAGCAGCTTTATATACGGGTAAATTTTCTCTGCCGGTACCTCTTAATCTCGTTCCGGTTCCGTATTGCGTAACACCTTCCAACAAACTGACTGTCACATATGCTGCTTCTGCACTAATCACATCTCGTGTTTGAGGAATATTTTGAAATAAAACTGTTCCGTGTTTGTCTTCAATTCGCTGAATCAACACGGGTTCAATATACACACCGTGATTGGCAAAGGTACTGTAGGCACCGACCATTTCAAAAACGGAAATATCGGGAGTACCTAACGCTATCGATGGAAACGGAGGAATTTTTTCTGTATCCACGCCCATTTTTCGTATCAATTCGATAACCGGTTCGGGACCTACTCTGTCAATAAGTCGGGCGGTAATTGTATTTACAGAATTCGCCAATGCATATTTGAGCGTAACCATATCGCCATAAGTATCGCTGGAGTTTTTGGGCGTCCATGGTTCAATCAAATGGTGTCTTCCTTCAGGGATGGTATATAATGTATTTGGGAGTGTATCACAAGGAGACATGTGCATCAGGTCAATTGCAGTTGCATATACAAATGGTTTGAAAGTGGAACCGATTTGTCTTTTTCCTTGTTTGACCATATCGTATTTAAAGTGCTTGTAATCAATCCCTCCGACCCAAGCTTTTACCTCGCCGGTTTGTGGAGTCATCGACATCATAGAAGCTTGCAGGAACGATTTGTGATAACGTATGGAATCTATCGGAGTCATTACGGTATCAATACTTCCGCTCCAAGAAAAAACACGCATGGGAGTTTCTTTGTGGAAACTCGCAATAATTTCTTCTTCCTCATACCCTTTATCTCTCATTTCTCGCCAACGGTCACTTTTCCGCATGGCTGCATTCATTATTCCGTCTATTTCGGCATTGGTAACTTTTCGAAAAGGTGCAGTTTTGTTATTCTTATTTTGTTGTTCAAATGCAACTTGCAATTTTTTCATATGTTCTTGAACTGCTTCTTCGGCATGTTTTTGCATTTGACTGTTTATGGACACATAAACTTTCAGACCATCCTGATAAATATTGTATCGCGAACCGTCAGACTTTGGATTTTCTCTAATCCACTTTTCCATAAAGTGCCGTGTATATTCGCGAAAATAAGTAGCGATTCCTTCGTCGTGACCTTGAGGCGTAAATCTAATGTTTAAAGGTTCACTTTTCAATGAATCTCTTACCACCTCAGAAATGTATCCATATTTTGCCATTTGATTGAGCACCACATTGCGACGATTTATTACACCTTGCGGATTTCGGAGTGGATTGTACAACGAAGCATTTTTAAACATCCCGACCAATGTCGCAGATTCGGTTTCATTGAGTTGTGAAGGAGGTTTGTCAAAATAAATATGCGCTGCAGATTCTATCCCAACAGCCTGATTGACAAAATCGTATTCGTTAAAATACATGGTGATAATCTCTTCTTTGGTATAACGACGTTCCAATCGAATGGCGATGATCCATTCTTTTACTTTTTGCATGGCACGTTCCCATTTATTTCGGGAAACTTGTTCCGTAAAAAAGAGTTTTGCCAATTGCTGCGAAATGGTACTTGCCCCTCCTCTTTTTCCCATATACACAATCGCTCTTAAGGTTCCTTTTGCGTCGATACCCGAATGCTTATAATAGCGTGCATCTTCCGTTGCAATTAAAGCATTAACAAGATGCGCCGGCAACGAATCATAAGGCACCGGCGTTCGATTTTCTTTGTAAAATTTCCCTATGGTTTTCCCATCGGAAGAAATAATTTCAGTTGCTAAATTCTTCTCCGGATTTTCCATGCTGGTTTCATCGGGGAGAGCTCCAAACACACCCCAAGCGGTCATAAGAAAAAACAATGCAATAAGAAGAATAAATACTCCTACAATTTTCCAAAATGTAAAAATATGTCTTCGTTTATCCTGTTCGATTTTTCGCTTGGGGGGAAGTTTTTTCGTTGCCATAGAGATTTTAATGTTGGTTGTTTATTTCTTCAATAGTAAAACCCACATCAGTGATGCCTTCAAGTTTCATAACGCCATTGACTTCTCCTTTGTTGCGTACTGCTTGGGAAAGTTCAACAGTATATGCTCCTTCTTCCAAAAACCGGACTTTTTCTTTATACCACAATTTGCTTTCTTTTACATTTCCAATTCCTTTGCCCATCCAACTTCCGTCCGGGTGTGCCATTCTGTACTCCAACGTATCAACAATTGTCTTGCCATGAGGAAAATTCATTGTTACCAATAAAAAAATATTGTTGTACGGATAATCGTTCGTATTTCGGATGTTTAAAAACAAATTATACTGTTTAAGAGAGTCTAGTTCAGGCAAGACAAATTCTATTGTTTCGTCTTTATTCCAATGACCGTCCAAAGCGCGACTTTCAGAAAAAACAATGTTGTTTTCACTGCAAGAAATAAAAAAAAACACTGAGATGATGGCAATATACTTAGTCATTTTTTTTAGGTTTACGATACTTCTTTCGTCTCGGCTTATTTTTAGTGTCTTTTTTTGGATCTTTTGATTGTGTTTGAACCGGTGCCTCTCCTTTTTTTCTTCGTGATTTCTTTTTCCTTTTCTTGACGTTGGTTTTATCAAATCGGGTTACGCTGTCTTGGGTGGCAATATCCAATAGCGTTTCCGGTTCTTTGACAATTGCATATTTTTCAATCGATTCCGGTTTCTGCCCTGCTGCATTCATTTTGATAATTTCATTTGCAGCATCGGATGTTACTTCATGCCACGTAGCGCTGTCATTTTCATAAGCATACCAAAGACGATCTTTAAAAATATCAATCTTTTGACAACTGACCACACCTTTTCTTGTTAAGAGTTTTACATCGGTATCCGGAAACGTTTTTAAAGCTTCTAAATAGGTATCGAGTTCGTAGTTTAAACAACATTTTAGCTTCCCGCACTGTCCTGCAAGTTTTTGAGGATTAAGTGACAATTGCTGATAGCGTGCTGCTGAAGTGTTTACCGATCTAAAATCTGTCAACCAGGTCGAACAGCATAATTCGCGACCACAACTACCGATTCCTCCCAAACGTGCCGCTTCTTGTCGAAACCCGATTTGTTTCATTTCAATGCGTGCGTGGAACGTGCGCGCAAACTCTTTAATCAACTCCCTAAAGTCTACGCGGTCATTGGCAGTATAGTAAAAGATAATTTTTGAACCGTCTCCCTGATATTCCACGTCACTTATTTTCATTTCCAATCCGAGAGCCATGGCAATTTCACGAGAATGTTTTTGGATTCCGTTTTCTTTTTCTCTCAATCCTTGCCAGACGTCAATTTCCCGTTGAGAGGCTTTGCGATAAATCTTGGGCAACCCTTCAACCGGGGTGTTTATCTTTCTCTTTTTTAATTGCAATCGAACCAATTCACCGGTGAGGGTCACGACTCCGACATCATATCCTGTAGCAGCTTCAGTCACGACGACATCTCCAATTTGAAGACTTAAATTTTCCGAGTTTTGATAATATTCTTTTCTTCCATTTTTATATCTGACCTCTGCCGCATTGAAAAAATCTGCATCAGAAGGCATTGACATATTTGAAAGCCAATCAAAAACAGTCAGTTTATTACAGCCGTCTGTTCCACACACGCCATTGTTTTTACATCCCGGAGGCAACCCTCCTTTTCCACTTGAACAGCTATTACAGCCCATACATTCTATATATTTAAAGCTTTACTTTCATAAAAAGTAAAGACGAAAATTCAACAAAAAAATCAAAGGTAAAGGTATCAATAAAAATAGCTTCCGTTACATTTCCGATTTTTGGCAAATGAACAGAAAAAAACCTTCGCGCTTTGAATACAATTTTTTAATGTTTAAGATGCTTGTTAACTTCTTACTTTCAGCAAGTTTGAACGTCCCTTTCTGAAAATTTTATTGCTGTTTGGGATGCCTTTTCGAAGTTCTTTCTGAACATCTTCCGGAAGATTGACAATTTCCACACAGGCTTCTGAACAACAATTTTCCATTTTAGAAGCGCACGATTCACACTGAATAAACAGTAAATGACAAGCTTCATTTGCGCAATTCACGTGAGTATCACAGGGCTCCCCACATTGATGGCAGTTGGAAATAATTTCATCTGAAATACGTTCTCCCATACGATTGTCAAACACGAAATTTTTCCCTCGGAATTTATTTTCCAATCCTTGATTTTTTACTTGGCGCGCATATTCAATGATGCCTCCTTCCAATTGGTAAACATTTTTAAACCCTTTGTGTTTATAATAGGCACTTGCTTTTTCACAGCGAATTCCGCCGGTACAGTACATCACCAGTTTTTTATCTTCTTTATACGCTCTTAAATCGGCTTCGATAATATCTAAAGAATCTCTAAAAGTGTCAACATCCGGTGTAATGGCATTTTGAAAATGTCCAATTTCACTTTCATAATGATTGCGCATGTCCACAACAATGGTATCCGGATCGTCCAAAAGTTCATTAAATTTCTTGGCATCCACATAAATGCCTTTGTTTGTCACATCAAAAGTGGCATCGTTCAATCCGTCGGCAACGATTTTTTCTCTAACCTTTACTTTTAGTTTCAAAAATGATTTTAAATCGTGTTCAATGGCAATATTTAACCGAACATCTTTCAGAAAATAAATTCCGTCAAGAAATTCTTTAAATTCATTAAACTTTGATGCCGGAACCGATAATTGAGCGTTTATTCCTTCGTGTGCGACATAAATGCGACCGAGGACATCCAATTCGTTCCATTTGACAAAAAGATGATTTCTGAAAAGTTGCGGATTGCCGATTTTGGCATATTTATAAAACGAGAGAGTGAGACGGTCTTCTCCGGCTTCTTCCAATAATTTTTCTCTCTCTTTTGCACTTAGTGTATTGTACAGTTGCATGCTATACCTTTTTTTAAGATTAAAAGAATTTTATGAGCCACAAAAATACATATATGCGTACGTATAAATTTAAAAACTTTCTAAAATTTATTTGGACTGCCATTCAGTAATGTTTTCAGAAGTTTTAACTATTTCTAAGTTTCGAGCATAAAATCCGGAAAGCGAAAGCATGACTAATAATCCACTTACATAGAAGCTATTAAAGTTACAAGATTTTTAAATGTTTTTCCACGAGTCAGTTTAAGTACATCCATTTTCAAAAAAGTCGCATTTGTTGACAAAAAACCATTCTTACTTCATTTTACTTTTGCGCCACAACCAAAGAAACAGTACCTTAGCATCTTATATATACCTTTTAAAAACATTCAAAATGAGTAACGAAAAAGAAGCAAAACTAAAAGCCCTTAAGCTTACTTTAGATAAATTGGACAAGACATACGGCAAAGGAACTGTGATGAAAATGGGCGATGCCGCAGTTGAAGATGTAGATGTTATTCCGTCAGGCTCATTGGGACTTGACATTGCTTTGGGCGTAGGCGGATATCCGCGTGGAAGAATCATAGAAATTTACGGTCCGGAATCATCGGGAAAAACGACATTGACACTTCACGCGATGGCTGAGGCTCAGAAAAAAGGCGGAATTGCAGCGTTTATTGATGCAGAACATGCGTTTGACCGTGTTTATGCGGAAAAGTTAGGCGTAGATATAGAAAATTTAATTATTTCTCAACCTGACAACGGAGAACAAGCATTGGAAATTGCCGACAATTTAATACGAAGTGGTGCGGTGGATATTGTAATCATTGACTCTGTAGCTGCATTGACCCCGAAAAGCGAAATTGAAGGCGAAATGGGAGACAGCAAAATGGGACTTCATGCACGTTTGATGAGTCAGGCGTTGCGGAAACTAACAGCTTCCATCAGCAAAACCAAAAGTACCGTTATTTTCATTAATCAGCTTCGTGAAAAAATCGGAGTTGTTTTTGGAAATCCGGAAACCACAACCGGTGGAAATGCATTGAAATTTTATGCTTCCGTTCGTTTGGACATTCGTCGTTCTACACAAATAAAAGACAGTGACAGCGTAGCAACGGGGAATAAGGTTCGCGTTAAAGTTGTAAAAAACAAAGTCGCACCTCCGTTTAAACAAGCCGAATTCGACATTATGTACGGCGAAGGAATTTCAAAAGTGGGTGAGATTATAGATTTAGGCGTGGATTACGAAATTATTCGCAAAGCAGGTTCTTGGTTTAGTTATGGCGAATCGCGATTGGGACAAGGACGCGATGCCGTTAAAACCATGTTGTCAGACAATCCTGAACTCATGGAAGAACTCGAAGAAAAAATCAAAGAAGCTATTGAAATAGCGCATTCTTAATTTTTTTTTAAAATAACGCAACTTTCTAACAACCTTGACATCTAAGTAACAAGTGTCAAGGTTGTTATTGTAAAGGTTTTCTGATACGAGGCAATTTGCAAATTCAATTTCACGCCAAGACGTTTGACATTAGAAGAGCTAATCATACGATGCAAAAAGCAAGATGCACAGGCACAAAAAGAGTTGTACACCAAGTATAATCGGATACTTTTTGCCATCTGTATAAAATATGCTCCCAGTATAGAAGAAGCCGAAGACTGCCTTCAAGATGCATTTATCACGATTTTTCAAAAGATAAATCAATATTCAGGAAAAGGTTCGTTTGAAGGCTGGATGAAGCGAATTACCGTAAATACCGTTCTTCAAAAATACAGAAGAGACAAAACCGTACGGATGCAGGAAGACGTACAATTATATGATGATGATGAAGATACAATAGAGGCTGAGGAAATTCCTCTTGAATTTCTGCTGAAAATTGTACAAGAACTTCCTACTCAGTACAGATTGGTGTTCAGTATGTATGTTTTAGACGGATATTCACACAAAGAAATTGCAGAACAACTGAAGATAAGCGAAGGGACTTCAAAATCAAATTTGGCACGTGCAAAAGGGATTTTACGAATAAAAATCAATGCGTTTTCAAATCAAGGAGAACACAAATGAAAAAAGACAAAGACATAGAGAAATTGTTTCAAGAAGGTTTCAACAAGATGAAACTTTCTCCTTCGCCTCGTGTTTGGGAAAATGTGCGCCATGAACTCGATAAAAAGAAAAAACGCAAAGTAATTCCACTATGGATTCGAATAGGAAGCGTTGCGGCATTTTTGGTCTTGTTTTTCTCTGTCGGATATGTGGTTTGGAATACCGATTCCGAACAGGTCGAATCTCCTATCACATCGGCACCAACCCTGTTGCCTGAAATTGAAAACGAAAAAAGCCCGGACATTGAATCATATGATTCTCAAAGAAATGCCGGTGAACCAGAAGTTGTCACCATAGATAGCAATGCTTTTGAAAAATCGGAAAAATCAGAAAATAAAATTCTTGAACACACAAATTCAATGGCTGTACAGCCACAAAACAAAACGTCTCCTGATAAAAGATTTGTCTTAGAAAATAAAAATGAATCTTCTACAGTCCAAGATGCGCCATCGGAAAAAATCGTGAATCCTACGGACAAAAATGATACTTCAAACGAAAAATTCCCTGAAGCGAAAGCGCTTATAGCAAAAACCGATATCTTAAACCAAGAAGAAAATACTGAAGAAACAACCTTAGAAAATCAAGCAGACAAACCTTCTATTTTTGATGCAATTGCAGAAGTTGAAAATACTGAAGATGCGGTTGATGAAAAAGAAAAGAATTCCAGACGTTGGCAAATAACTCCTAATGTCGCTCCTGTTTATTACAATAGCGTAAACGGAGGTTCATCTATCGATCCGAGTTTTGCTCAAAATCCGGTTTACGGCGATATCAATATGAGTTACGGTGTTCAAGTGAGCTATGCTGTCAGCAATCGATTAAACATACGAACGGGAATCAACGCTGTGGATTTACAGTATGCAACCGGAGATATCATTCCGGCCACAGGTCCTGCATCGCGTGGATTGAAAGGAGTAAATTATCACAGCAATGCAATGATAATCACAGCGGTTCCAAAATTTGGAAATCATTCAGAAGAATTAACTCTTAAATCCGGAACGAGCGATGCACGATTGGTACAATCCATCAATTATGTTGAGGTTCCTTTAGAAGTTAGTTATGCAATTTTAAATGACCGATTCGGCGTGCAGTTAATCGGCGGCATGAGCACCTTGCTTTTAGGAACAAACGAAATTTCCATTCAATCTCCGGAGTATAATACTTCCTTAGGCGCTGCAAATAATTTATCATCATTAAGTTTTAGTACAAATATTGGTTTAGGAATTAATTATCAATTGAGTTCGCGATTTAAATTTAGTTTGGAACCCATGTTTAAATATCAATTAAATCCTTATTCAGATTCTTCTGTTGACTTTAAACCCTATTATATGGGTATTTATAGTGGATTAAGTTTTAGGTTTTAGAATATTTGTTTTTGAAAATTTATTTAGTAAGACTGATTAAGGTAAAACCGTCTCAAATTAGTTTTTAGGACGGTTTTTTTATTTGACGGTTGGATGCAACAGTTCATTTAAAATTATATCTCGCGTCAGTTTTTTCAATTCTTTTCTGTCATTAATTTTTAAATCTTTTACCGGAATTAACGAATGTACTTTCACACGCATTTTTCCGGGCATCCCGCGAAATAAATCATAAGGGAAACGCTTTTTATTATCGTGCAAAGTCAGCGGTACAATAGGAATTTGATGGGTGATTGCTAATTGAAATGCGCCCTCTTTAAAATCATCTAAAATTATTTCACTGTTTGGAACACCTCCTTCAGGGAAAATACAAATACTCAATCCCTGATTCAATTTGGCTTGTGCATTTTTAAACGCTTCAATACGGCTTTTGGTGTTTTTCCGATCCACCAAAATAGAAGTTCGCCGATAGATATAACCAAAGATGGGAAGCTTTGACAATTCTTTTTTTCCTATAAATACAAACGGATTGGGAATAACATAAAATAGCAGCATAATATCAGTCATGGAAGTATGATTTGCCACAAACAAATAACTCTTTCCTTTTTCTGTTTTAAAATCTCGTTGAATTACAGGATAACAGCCAATTCCATAAATAATTATCACGGACCACAATTTTGCGAGTTTAAAAAAATAAGGATACCACGACTGATGGAGGATACTGACTATCAGAAAAGGGGAAAGCAATATCGTTACGATGGCAACTACGATATAAAACCATATATGATAAAGTGGAGCTAATATCCGACGCATTTCTTTTCTTTGAAAACTCAAAAATACTAATTTGATTAACCGGAATAATTAAAAACTTTACCTTTGCCCAAAATTTGTATCCATGGCTCGAATTTTAACCGGAGTTCAAAGTACGGGAACCCCACATTTAGGGAATTTATTGGGAGCTATTCTCCCCGCAATTAAAATGGCAAACAAGTCTGAGAATGATTCGTTTTTATTTATTGCCAATCTCCATTCTGCTACTCAAATTAAAGATGCAGCGTTATTGAGACAAAATACTTTAAGCGTAGCCGCAACGTGGCTGGCGTGTGGATTGGACACCAACCGCGTCACCTTTTACCGCCAAAGCGATGTGCCCCAGGTGACAGAACTTTCATGGTATTTGAGTTGTTTTTTCCCTTTTCAACGGTTGACTTTAGCACATTCTTTTAAAGACAAACAAGATTATTTGGAAGATGTAAATGCCGGATTATTTACCTATCCTATGCTGATGGCTGCCGATATTCTGATTTATGACGCCGAAATTGTGCCTGTAGGAAAAGACCAATTGCAACATCTTGAAATTACACGCGATGTTGCCTCCAGATTCAATCATCAAATGGGAGAAACTTTTGTTTTACCCCAAGCAAAAACCGAGGAAAACTTGATGATTATCCCGGGAACTGACGGTCAAAAAATGAGTAAATCAAAGAATAATTATATCAATATTTTTCAAGCTGATAAACCTCTGAGAAAACAAGTAATGGCCATTCAAACCGACAGCACCCCCTTAGAAGCACCGAAAAATCCCGAAACTTGTAATGTCTTTACGCTTTATTCCCTACTTGCTGATGAAAGTCAAATTGAAAATATGAGAGCGAATTATCTGGGCGGAAATTACGGATACGGCCATGCCAAACAAGCGCTTTTTGAATTGATTGTCGAAAAGTTTAAATCAGAAAGAGCGCAATACGATTACTATATCAACCATCCTGACGAGGTTGAAAAAATTCTAATGGAAGGGGCGAAAAAGGCAAGTATGGTAGCTACAGCTGTGTTAAACAGAGTTCGAAATAAGTTAGGATACTAATTAAGGAAACTACATACGATAAATCCAATCGGCCGGATTAATTTTCGAGTTATTTCTATAAATATAGAATTTTAAGATAGTTTTTCCGGCAGTTGCACTTTTAGCAACATTTCCTATAGTTTGCTTTGTTTTGACTTTATCTCCTTTTTTAACCGAAACACTTTCCAGGTTGCTGTACACGGTAATATAGTCTCCGTGCTGAATTAAAACAGTGATATTTGCGCCTCTGATTTTCTGAATAGACATTACGGTTCCATCAAAAACGGATCGTACCGGTTCGTGATCGTTGGTGGCAATTTCAACGCCGCTGCTGTTTGTGGTTACATTTGGAAATTGAGGATGTCGGTGTGTTCCAAAACTTTTGACGACCATTCCGCGTTCCACCGGCCAAGGCAGTTTTCCTTTGTTACTGCTAAAACTGGCGGCCAGAGCTTTATCTTCGGCAGTAAGCGCAAAACCTCCGGAAGTGGCTGTCGTAGCTTTGTTGCTTTCTTTGGCTTTTCGGTTTGCTTCTGCGATAGCAGCTTTGATAAGCGCATCAATTTCTTTCTCAATTTTATCGGCTTCTTTTTGTTTGGCACGAATTTGTGCCGTATACGTGCCTTCGTCCTTTTTTAAAGTAGCAATGAGTTCCTGTTGTTTCTTTCGCTCTTTAACCAATTGATTTTTAGACACATTATTCTCATCTATCAAACGTTGTTTGTCCTTTTTTTGAGCAATCAGGTTTTCATTCAATGTCTGCAATTCCTGGGTTCGTCTATTAATTTCTTCTCCCTGTCGTTTTCGAAACGCAGCATATTGCTTCATATATTGCACGCGTTTGTAGGCTTGCAGAAAACTTTCAGATGACAGTAAGAACATCACCCGATTTTGCTGATTTTTGCTTTTATAGGATTTGCGAACCATTTCGGCATAATCCTTTTTCATTACTTTTAATTCTTCTCGAAGCTGTGTAATACGATTGATATTGCTGTTGATGTTTCGCGTCAGCAAATTTGCTTGTTGATTTGTCACCCGAATCAGATTTTCAATTGCTTGAATTCGCGTGTTTAAATCTTCAACTTGAGACAAAACAGATTTTTCTTCCTCTCTCGTTTTAAACAACAACGAATTTATCTGTTTAATTTCTTCCAATATTATTTTACGACGCTCTTCCAACTCCTTCTGCTTGTCTTTTTGCCCATATGAATTTGGCATTGCAAGCAGCGATAAAAAAACGATAAAAATAATTTTCAGATAATTCATTTGTCTATAACTCTATGCGTTCATATCCGGGAGGAACTTCAAAAGGAAATCCGACGGAAACGTTTAAATCTATGTTTTTATACTCCACTACAATATTAGTTTGTTCTCCTTTTTCATTAGTCATTACAGAAATCTTGGAAGGAAAAAATTGATTTTCCACCTGCTGATAATCTCCGTAAGAGATAAAGAAAACTCGTTCAAATTCCGGTTGCTCCACCGATGTTGCAGCCACACGAAAACTTCCGGGATACAAAAACAACGAATGTATGAAATTTGCCGCTTGCTTTTTAGGTTGAATCTTATATTTATTTAGAGTGATTTCATAAGTATATTCAGAGGAATTTAAATCAAAAAGAGCCTGTCCCAACAAAATATTTTGTGTTTTTTCAAAATCGACTTCAATGCCGAGCCAACTGCTTAGCAAAGAATAATCTCCTTCAAAATAAGTTTGCCCGATGGTTTCGTAATAAATTACTTTTTCAGGAGTGATATAAGCTTTCGCCACGGTAAATCCAAGAATGGCTGCGCGAATCCATATAATCTCGTCTTTTTTCATCCGCATACTCACCGTAATCCGCTGTTCGTTAGCTTCGGTGCGATGTGTGAGCTGTAGTCGTGTTGCCAGTGTTTCAAAATCTGGCAGTGAATTTTGATGCGCATTAAAAACTTTTGCAGTTGCCATTGTTTCAGCCGTAGATGTTATTTTTTTTGCCCCTCCACAAGAAGCCAAAAAGAAAATAGGAATCAGTAAAAAAACGTATTTTTTCATAGGCTTACTCGGATAATTTGATTTTAGAAGCGCGTGTTGCAAATTCATCTGCTTTTTTAGCGTTTCCTTTGGCTTTAAATGCAAGGCTCAACTGCTCATAGAAATCTTTTTCCATTTTTGGATTGTCAAACACAAAATCTATACCTGCTTCTAAACTTTGAATGGCTTTTTCATAATTGTTCAGCTTGTTGTTTGCCACTCCGTTGACCAAGTATAAAATGGGTTGTGCCGGGAACAAATCCAATGCACGATTGCTCAAATCATTGGCTTTTTCAAATGCTTCAAAGTCCAATTGAAGCAACAAGGTATTTTTAACAAGATTAAAATTTTCAATATTTTTTGCAGCTCCTTTTTCATAATATTCCAGCGCCAATTGCTTCTCGTTTTTCCTTAAATAATAGTCGCCCAACAATTCAAAAACTTTTGGAAAACGAGTTGCATAACTTGACACAATTGTTTCTAATTCATCGGAATATTGCGGATTTTCATTTACGAAAAGTATAAAATCATTGATAACTTTTAAAATAGTTTCATCGTCAATTTCGGCAGTCGTTAAAACAATTTTTATAGATTCAATTGCTTTTTCTGTCTGCTTTTCGTTCATATAAAATTTATACAATGCCAAATGAACCAATTTTGATTCCGGCATTTTTTTCAGCAATTCCTGTGCAGTTTTATAAGCTTTATCCTGTTCGCCTTGTTCACTGTATAAAAAAATAAGTTTTAGATAATCTTGTTCATTTTTCGGATTTTCATTCAAATTCTGCTTGATTTCCTCAATGGCTAAAGCTTCATTGCCCGTTATCTTATAAATTTGAGTTTTCAGTGCGTTTCTTTTCTCACTTTCGCCCCAAATTGTTTCCAATTCATTTAAAAGAGTTAATGCTTCTTGATAACGTTCCGTATGGAAATAAATGTTAACCAAATCCTCTTTGTAATCATCGTGATACGGAATTAATCTTTTCACGATGGGCAATGCTTTCTCGAAATCCGGTTTGTTGTAATACAAATCATACAAGCGTTCTAAAACGTCCATGCGGTCACCTTGAGATTCGAGTACGGTTTTGTACAAATGTTCCGCAGTCTCATATTCGCGCAACTGACTGTAAATCTTGGCTTTTTCAAACTGAACGGCTGCTTTGCTTTCCGGTGTGGGAGCGATGCTTTCAGCTTGATCTAATGCCGTTAAAGCACGTTCATAATTTTCAATTGCTTTTTGTTTCAGCGCTTCAAAAAAATGAATTTGAAATTTATCTTCATTTGTTTCAGAAGTGTCCAACGGATTTTCCATCGTATCTACTTCAGGTTCTTGAGCTTCAACAAATGGCGAAAAACCAATGCTTAATAAAATGAATATGTAGCGGATTGTTTTCAAGTTTATTTTAATTCAGAATAATCACCAATGCTTATTTCTTTGTAATTCCCATCATATACAACGTGGTTTCCTATCATCGCATTGTCCAAATCGGCATTCGTTATTAAAGAATTTGTTTGTATCAAACTATTTTTAATTTTACTGTTTTCAATGGTTGTATTGGCTCCGATGGAAACATACGGACCTATTTTACTGTTTTTTAAAACAACATTTTCTCCAATAAAACATGGTTCTATAATTTGCGAATTTTCATTTGTATGTGAATCGGAAATCAAAGGTTCGTCAGCTTCCAATAAAAAGCCCAACATTTTTTGATTGGTTTCGAGAGTCACATTTTTATTTCCGCAATCCATCCATTCATCCACGGTACCGGTTTTAAATATTTTTCCGCTTTCCATCATTCTTTTAATCCCGTCATTGATTTGATATTCGCCGCCATGGATGATGTTGTTGTCTAAAACGTATTGGAGTTCCTTTTTTAGTATGTCAATATCATTAAAATAATAAATCCCAATCACTGCTTGATCGCTTACAAATTCTTTAGGTTTTTCAACGAGTTCTATGATTTCGTTTTTTTCATTCAGATTTACCACGCCATAAGCTTCAGGATTTTCCACTTTCTTTGTCCATATCACCGCATCGGCATCTTTGTCCAGTTCAAAATCTGCACGAATGAGTGTGTCGGCATAAGCTACAACTGCCGGTCCGGAAAGCGAATCTTCCGCACACATTATGGCATGTCCGGTTCCTTTGGGATCCAATTGTCGGTAAATAGAGGCTTTTGCGCCTAACTTTTCTGCCAGTGCTGTTAATTGCTTTACAACTTCATCTCCAAAAAATGCAGGATCTCCCAAAACAAAAGCAATTTCTTCAATTTCTTCTTTCAAAACAGCTGCAATATCTTCTACCAATCGATGTACGATTGGTTTTCCGGCAACGGGAATGAGTGGTTTTGGAACTGTTAATGTATGGGGTCTGAGTCGACTTCCGCGCCCTGCCATTGGTACGATAATTTTCATAAGATATAGTTAAATTTAATTCGTTAATTATTTTACACCTGTACTTCCGAAACCTCCCGCTCCACGTGAAGTTTGAGACAATTCCGATACTTCTTCCCACAACGCCCGTTCGTGTTTTGCTATTACCATTTGAGCAACGCGTTCGCCGTTTTCAATTGTATACGCTTCTTTAGATAAATTGATGAGAATCACTCCAATTTCACCGCGATAATCTGCGTCAATCGTTCCGGGTGCATTGGCAACCGTAATTCCTTTTTTTGCTGCCAAACCACTTCGGGGACGAACTTGTGCTTCATATCCGACGGGCAATTCAATAAATAGACCGGTTTTTACAATGATGCGTTCCAACGGTTGCAACACTATCGGCGCATCAATATGGGCTCTTAAATCCATTCCCGCAGATGCAGTGGTTTCATAGCTCGGTAACGCATGCCCCGATTTGTTAATGATTTTAATTCTAATATTTTCAGTCATAAATTAAATGTCTTTTGGTCGTTTTATAAGTTGTTTGAATGTTGCTTTCTCTATGTAAATCAGACCTCCGAGAAAAAGTAAGACAAATATAGTCCCTACAACTATATTTCCTCGAAACACATAAAAAGATAAGGAGGAAAATAACAATGCGGTAATTAGCACTGACCCGATTTTTTTAATGTTGTAAGGAATTTCATAATATTTCTGACCATAAAAATACGAAAGCATCATCATCGTTCCATATGCCAAGAATGTAGCTATCGCAGAACCGATATACCCGATTTTCGGAATTAAAATAAAGTTTGCTATCAACGTAATTATCGCCGCTATGATGGAAATGTACGCGCCATATTTTGTTCTGTCCGTCACTTTATACCAAACTGCTAAGTTGTGATATATTCCAAGAAATAAATTGGCAGCCAAAATTAAAGGTACGATTTTCAATGCTTCCCAATATTGACTGTTCGGGATAAGTATTATTTTGAAAAAGTCAATATAAACAATGACAAAAAGTAAAATAAAACAGCCTAAGAACGTAAAATATTTGGTGATGCGTGCATAGGTTTCACGCGCATTTTTATTTTGTGAATAATTAAAGAAAAACGGTTCAATTCCAAGTCGAAAAGCCATGACAAACAAAGTCATAAACATGCCCAGTTTATAACAGGCCGAATACAGCCCTACTTCGGTTTCAGCTATGTCCGCAGGAAGTAAATATTTTAATAAAATCCTGTCAAATGCTTCGTTAATACTAAAAGCTATTCCGGAAATCAAAACCGGGAATGCATAGCGCAACATCTGTTTCCATAGATTTTTTTGAAATCCGAAACCAATTTTCACATACACCGGAATCACCATAAACAGCGTTACTGCACTTGCAACCAAATTTGAAATAAAAACGTAAGCCACTTTGTTGTCCGGCATCCACCAGGAACTGAAGAAACTTATTCTTTCAGACCACACCGGCAGCAGCAAAAAGAAAAATAAATTTAATCCAAGATTCACAAGGACATTAATTATTTTCAAAACGGCATAGCGCATCGGCTTTTCATTGGCACGAAACCATACAAATGGAAGTACAACCAATGCATCCAAGGTCATAATCCAACTGCCATAAAAAATATACTCTTTCTTAAAATCCAGTAAATAAGAAAGTTCTGCATTAAAAATCAAACTGAGAATCAGAAAAACCAGCGACGATACCGTCAAAGAAGTTAATGTGGTGGATTGAACAATCTTTTTATTTATGCCTTGTTTGGTAAAAAAACGAAAAAAGGCCGTTTCCATCCCGTAGGACAACAGGATGTTTCCGAGAATGATAAAAGCCATCAATCCTGCATAAACTCCATATTCCTCAGGAAGCAGCACATTTACGTATAACGGGACTAATATGACAGAAAGCACCCGAGGCAAAACTGTCGCCAATCCGTAAATAAACGTCTGCTTAAAAAGTTTTTGGAAAATGCTCAATCAGTTTCAGTATAAGGCGTTTAAAAAGCAGGAATAATTAAAATCCCGACCTTTCAGTATTAAAAAGTCGGGATTTTTTTATTTTATAAAATCAAATCCACAATAAGGAACGAGTACCTCAGGGATTTTTATGCCGTCGTCTTGTTGAAAATTTTCCAAAATTGCCGCCAAGACTCTGGGCAATGCAAGCGAACTTCCATTTAGCGTATGGGCAAGCTTGTTTTTTCCGTCCGAATCTTTAAAACGGAGTTTCAAACGGTTTGCTTGATACGTTTCAAAATTAGACACAGATGAAATTTCCAACCAGCGTTTTTGAGCGGCTGAATAAACTTCAAAATCATAGGTCATTGCCGATGTAAACCCTAAATCTCCTCCGCACAATCTGAGAATCCGATAGGTTAATCCGAGTTCTTCCAAGATGCTTTTGATATGTTCTACCATTGCATCCAGTGCTTTATAGGAATTGTCGGGATGTTCAATCCGAACGATTTCAACTTTGTCAAATTGATGCAACCGATTGAGTCCACGAACGTGCGCGCCGTAACTTCCTGCTTCACGGCGGAAACAAGGTGTATATCCGGTGCATTTAATCGGGAAATCTGAAAGTTCCAATAAATTATCGCGAAACATATTGGTAATCGGAACTTCAGACGTCGGAATCAGATACAAATCATCATTTTGAACGTGATACATTTGTCCTTCTTTATCGGGAAGTTGCCCGGTTCCATATCCGGAAGCTTCATTTACCAATAACGGCACTTGATATTCGGTGTATCCCGCTGCAATGTTTTTATCTAAGAAATAAGTGATTAAAGCGCGTTGCAATCGTGCACCTTGATTTTTATAAACCGGAAAACCGGCGCCCGTAACTTTAACGCCCAGTTCAAAGTCAATTAATCCGTGTTTTTTTGCCAATTCCCAATGTGGCAAAGCATCATCAGCCAATTGTGGAAGCACTCCGCTAAGGAAAACTTCCTCATTATCACTTTCGTCTTTACCCGGATTTACAAGTTCATGAGGAACATTTGGAACCGTGTATAAAAGCTGAAGCAATTGCTCGGAAATTTCAGTCATTTTTGAATTTAGCGCTTTTGAATCTTCTTTTAACTGCGTGGTTTTTTCCTTCAGTGCATTTGCTTCATCGGCCTGACCCTTTTTATAAAGTTCTCCGATTTCTCTTGAATACCGATTGCTTTGTGCCAACATCTCATCGAGCTGTGCTTGCGAACTTCGGCGTTGTTCATCTAATTGTAAAATTTCTTCCAATACTTGAGTTCCATCGAACCCTCTTTTTGCAAGCCCTTCAATAAATTGCTGCTTATTTTCACGAATTTCTGAAACTTGTAACATGTTTAAAATTTAAAGCTTCAAATGTACAAACAAGCGATTGATTTAGGAAAATGAAGTTCCATTATTCTGTGAAAATCAATTAAACAAGAGTTTAATTACAGTTTTATTAGAAATACGCGCGCAATTGAACACTTCCCGTATGAACCGCTTTTGAATTTTCGCTTTTTCTTCCAAAATACAGAAGATTCGCGTCCAAATATTGGGTAATTCTTTTTTGAAAAAGGGTTTGCCAGGTGTAATTGGTTCCGGGTTGTAAGCCTTCCAACATTTGATAGGCAACCGGAGAATATGCATTTCCTTGAAAATTGTTGTCGATATAATTAAACTCCCCGCTAATTGAAATTTTTTCCGCATTTGAATAAGAGAAAGACACGCCAAGGGTCTGTTGTTTTAAATTTTCAAAAGCTTCCAGTTTGTTTTTTTTATTCTTAAAATGATAAAACAAATCAAAGCGCGTTTGCATATTCAGCAAATAAGAAACTTTTGGATTTATTTCGTGTGAGCGAAGATGGTAATTCCGATTTTGAAAACTTTCGGAAAAAGAAGTGGTTTTGTCAGTGGAGCCTTTAAGATTAAACAACCACAACTCAAAAAGTTTGTGATTAAAATTTAACTGATGACTTTTAATGTCATTCCGTTGCAATCCGGTCACCAATAAATTGTCATTGGATGAAGACAAAAAAGTATAGCTGGTAGTATAACGTTGTCGTCCTCTGTTAAAAAAAATCACATTTCTAAAATTCATGACGAGTCCCAATTGATCGGCACCACCATCTTTGAAAGGATTAATCATAAAGCCTTCATCACGTCGGCGGACTTTTCTGTCGATGATATAAGAAGTCTGATTGTAAAAACGAGTCAGCCAGTCGGGCATCCAATCTTCGTTTTTCCATACTTGAGGATTTAAAGTCAAAGTTTGACTAAATTTATTTTGACGAATTTTAATAAACGTTTGGTTCGGCAACAAAATTCTGATGTATTCTGCTTGATCGGGAAATTGAGCCACTTCAAACTCATCCAACTCCTGAATTCCATTTCCGTTGTAATCGACCCACATATAAACCCGTTGTCCCGGATCGGTTTTGATGTAAGTAAATTCCTGTTGCGGAACGACTCCGCTATTGGTTTCAATGGCAGTATTCAGATGCACTCCTCCGTTCCATAACGATTGATTGTACAATATTCTCGAATTTAACGAACGTTCTTTAGGTTTCTCATCGGTTTCTGGAGTTTGTGATAAAAATCCATCTCGGGCTTCTATCGGATAATATTTAATTTCTCTGTAATTTACAAAAGCTGCCAGTTGGGTGTTTTCGCTATTGATCAGTTGTGATTTTAAATAATAAGTATTGGCTCTGTTAACGCGTTGCAATCGATTTTGGCGTACACTATCCGTCACCCGATAATTATAACCAACTTGAACATACACATCCGTGCTGTCACCAATTCCCGTAAAAATTTCATAGCTGTTAAACTTATGACTTATCGGAGATAGACTGTTTTTGTTTATAGCGCCTATTTTATTGTTTTCCATTCCCAATTTCCCGCCTATCCAAGCTTTCTCCAATTCATAAACAGTGGTGTTGTTTAATCTGAAAAAATGAGATGAAACAGAATCTGCTTTGCTTTCCATGAGGCTTGAATTCAAGTGAAAGTTAAGTCGTCCTTTATGAATCGTTGAATAAAGTCGATGGAGATTCCCATCAAAATTTTCTGAGAAATTCAGATTGTTAAACTCATATTTAGTCATTCCAAATTGGGGATGCAGTGCTTCAATTCCCGTTGCTAAAAAACGTTGGCTTCCTTCGGGATTTATCAAGTTCCAATCACGTTCAAATTCTACACTATAAAGACGCTCAATGGTTTGGAATTCTTTTTGAACCACATCGATATTTCCTAAAACATTGATTTTAAGACTATCCGAAGTGGTCAAAACCCGTTGGGACACTTCCACTTTTCCGGCAAAACCCACGTTTTCCTCTTTATCCAAATTACTAAAGAGGTTTCGATCGTAATTGCTTACTGCCATTTCAAGTGCGATTGTGGTTTTGTCTGACGGTTGATACCTCCCATTTACACCGATAATTTGAAGTTTTTCGGGAGGTTTAAGCCTGATAATCGGTTCATGATCGCCTTGAGGAATATTATTAATCGGAGGAACATATTCATAAATTCGATTGACAGCACTTTGATTGCTCAATACATAATTCCCATTGTTGCTTCCTACATGACTAAAACGAACGTTGTACAGTTCATCCTCGGGATCGTTAGAATACACAAACACTTCTTTCCCATTTATCCATATTTTTTTATACAGTATTTTATTTTCCGCATACGTATCCGGAATGGCAGAAGGCGCATACATTTTGTCATAATCATTGCCCGCTGCCTTTAAAACTGCTATTTGTTCTTCGGATAAATTTTGCTGTAAGGGTTGATTTTTGGCGTCATTTTCAGAGTAAGCATACAGGCCTATATCCAATTTTTCATTTGTGTAATTCACATCCGAATAGCCGATAAAACGTGTGTAATTTCGGTCGGTAAACTGATATTCTACCAATATTCTCATGTCGGAAGTAATCGGAAACGTAGGATTAAATTTAATTTCTCCCGCATTGTAATCAATTACGTAATCTTCATTTTCTCCGCGTTTGAGCAACAATCCGTTTACATAAACCCGTTCACTTCCCGAAACGACCATAATATACAATTCGCCGTTCGGCCCTACCAATTTATAAGGACCTTGATTTCCTTCTTGCCCTTTAAATTCGCTTTTTGAAAAAATACCTTTCACCAAGGCGCCCGCAACTGTGGCAGCATACGTACCTCCATTGTCAGTTTTCATACTTCCTGAGAGCGAAATTCCCTGAACTTTTTTAGTAAAGCGCCCAAAATAACTTCGGGAGTTTGTCAAATCGATATCTCCGGCACGGATGTTCCACTGATCCCCAAACAACTCAATAAATATTCTGTCAAACTCATTCAAACTTTGTGAATATCCACTTTCTTGTGCAGGAATATTGGCATCTTGAATGGAAGCGCGAATGGAAACTTTATCACTGAGTTTCCCGGTAATTTGCAAATCCAATTGACTGTTTACCACTGCATTTTGGTTATTGCCGATGGTTATGCTTCGCGAAATGCTTCCCGAAGTATTCAGACCGTCAAAAGGCGTAAAGTTTCTTGTATGTGTAGCCTGTCCCAGACTATAAAGCCTATCTATCTCTCCGGTATTTTCTACAATCAAAGAAGGATCCAATAAATAATATTTTCGAGTCAAGAAGGACGGATATTGCACATATTGCAACGTCAACGAGTCGTGCTGTTGTTTCAATTCTTCATGAAATATAATCGTGCCTTTTTTAAAGTCGATTTTATAACCAAACGGATTCGGAGAATTTCCTTCATTGTCAAGCAATTTAAAATCTTTCGGATTAATTCCGGCACTGTCAATAACGACCGTATCGCGAACGGGAATTTTCACGGTGCGATAATTGTCGCGTTGTTCTTGCGACCAACCTGCTACTGAAATGAGGAGAAAAAATACTAAAACCGAATGTCTCATTGTTTTTTGTTTTCTGAGGATTTGTTTTTTAATTCATTTCGGTTCGTGTATTTTACTTCAAAAGTAGTGAATCGATTAAGAATAAATTTACACTTGTAAAACGTTGTCGGGATTTATAACTTGCCCGAAATTATTCACTCATTTATAGAAACTAAATTATTCAATGAAAATTATCTCATACAATGTAAACGGCATTCGGGCAGCTTTTAAAAAAGGATTTATAGACTGGCTTGTTGCTGCCGAACCGGACATTATTTGTTTGCAGGAAATCAAAGCTAATTTTGACCAAATTGAAATAGACTTAATTGAAAAAGCAGGATATCCGTATCATTATTGGTATAGCGCCGTAAAAAAAGGATACAGCGGTGTTGCTATTTTATCGAAACATAAACCCAATCACGTGGAATATGGAACCGGTATTGAATATATGGATATTGAAGGACGGAATTTACGCATTGATTTTGATGATTTCTCGGTTATGAGTTTGTATTTGCCTAGCGGAACGAACATCAATCGGTTGGAACATAAACTCACTTTTATGGATGATTTTAGAGATTATATCGATAATCTAAAAAAAGAAATTCCAAATCTAATTATTTGTGGTGATTACAACATTTGTCATCGCGCTATCGATATTCACGATCCGGTTCGAAATGCAAAAGTTTCAGGTTTCCTGCCGGTTGAAAGAGCATGGTTAGACAGTTTTATGAAAAGCGGTTTTATTGATAGTTTTCGTCATTTCAACAAAGAACCTCACAATTATACCTGGTGGAGTTATCGTGCCAATGCCAGAGCCAACAACAAAGGATGGCGCATTGATTACAATTTAGTCTCCGAAACCTTGAAAGACAAAATGAAACGTGCTGTCATTCTCCCCGAAGCAAAACACAGCGATCACTGTCCGCATCTGGTAGAGTTGGAATTGTAAAAATACGATTGTCAACCTATATAAAAGGTGCTTAAAAGCTCTTATTTAATCTGACTTACACGAAGCGTATTGACCATTCCTTTTTGTGAAATTGGCATGGCTGCAAGATTGATTAAAAAATCTCCTTTTTTCACATAACCGCGTTCCTCTGCAATATTGTTAACATCTTCCACAGTATCATCCGTACTGACATAACGATCATAAAAGAATGCTTTCACGCCCCATAACAAATTTAAGCGTGCGAGAATTTGTTTGTTAGAAGTAAATGCCAGAATAAACGCTGAGGGTCGCCAGGCAGAAATCTGAAAAGCTGTATAACCGCTATTGGTCAGTGTACATATGGCTTTTGCTTTAATTTCATCAGCCATATGCGCGGCGTGATAACAAACTGTTTTGGTAATGTAACGGTTGGTCTTGGTTTTTGGCGGTTCCTCGGGAACTTTAATCAATTCGGAATCTTCAACGCTTTTTAGAATTTTGCACATGGTTTTAATTACTGCCACCGGATAATTTCCAATCGATGTTTCCCCAGAAAGCATCACCGCATCTGCTCCGTCCATCACCGAGTTTGCCACATCGTTTACTTCGGCTCGTGTGGGGGTCAATGAAGTTATCATAGTTTCCATCATTTGCGTGGCGATAATAACCGGAATTCGTGCACGTTTCGCTTTGTGAACCAAGTGCTTTTGGATAAGCGGAACTTCTTCGGCAGGAATTTCCACGCCAAGATCGCCGCGTGCTACCATTAATCCGTCACTGTTGGCTACAATTTCATCGATATTATGCACCGCTTCAGGTTTTTCTATTTTGGCTATGATGGGAATTTTATAAGAAATATTTTCTTCAATGACGGTGCGTAATTCTTTTAGATCTTCTGCTTTTCTAACAAAAGACAAGGCGATCCAGTCTACTTCTTGTTCCAATGCAAAAAGCACATCTTTTCTGTCTTTTTTGGTCAAAGCAGGCAATGAAATATCCGTATTCGGCAAATTCACTCCTTTTTTGGAACGTAAGGATCCTCCTTGAATTACTACGGCTTTTACCGTGTCTTTTTTATTGGTTTCAAGCACTTCAAATATCAATTTTCCATCGTCCAATAAAATCCGCTCACCCGCTTTCACGTCTTTTGCGAAACTTTTGTAATTCATATAAATCCGCTCCGAGGTGCCGATAAATTCTTTTCCGGTAGAAAATTCAATTTCATCACCGGGATACACCACCACTTCTTCTTTCATCACACCAACACGGAGTTTCGGCCCTTGTAAATCGGCTAAAACGGCAATATGCTGATTTAGTTCTGCCGATATTGTCCGTATGAGTTTAATATGCGATTTTACAGTATCGTAATCCGCATGAGAGAAATTAATTCGGAATACATCCACACCGCTACGTATCATTTCACGGATGATTTCCGGAGTGTTTGTAGAGGGACCTAAAGTTGCTACTATTTTTGTTCGTTTTGTTGTTAACATTAGTCGAATATTAAATTATTTTTTGACTTGAGTTTTTCAACCGCTACATTATAGGCTGAAATGACTTGCCGAATTTCATTAATTTTAGAAACTATTTCTTTTACTTTTATTTTTCCGCTATCTGAAGCTATCTTCAAAAGATAATCGCATTTTATTTCAGGAATCACGTAGTGCGTTTCATATACATTTTTATAAAAATCACTGGCACTGGTAACTCCTTCCGATAAGATTTTCTGGACATTGCTCAGCAAGTTATAGGAGATGTAGTTTTTACTGTCTTCATATTCAAACAATGGAAAGTTTATTTGCTTTTGATTTTTATAAAAATCTAAATCTGTTTTGGCTCTGACAAGTTTTATTTTTAAATAATTGTTTAAGAGATACGCCAAACGAAAATCCTCTTCTGTACAATGAACTGCTATAAGTTCAAACGTATCCTCAGAAAAATCGTCCATGTCTAAGCGATGTTGCATGTTTCTTAATGAAAATCGATACACGTATTATACAAAAATAAACAACAAATACTACAAAAAAGTTAACAAATGTCAATTAAAGAAACTTCTCTAAGAATTTTGAGCATCTATTTCATTTTGGAACTTATAGTAAGCTCTTTTTGCAGCTAATTCTTCAGCTTTCTTTTTGGAAGTGGCGCGTGCTTTAGAAACTACCTCATCATCCAACGACAGGCGAACGGCAAAATGTTTTTGATTATCAACACCGGTATCTTCATAAATTTTAAAATTAAAATTTAATTTTTCCTTTTGACACCATTCGATAATCAGACTTTTATAACTAATGATTTTCCCTTCCAATTTTTTTATATCCACATAAGGTTTGATCACTCGTTTGTGAATAAATTTTTCACAGTATTTAATGCCGCGATCCAAATAAATCGCCCCTACGAGAGATTCAAAAATATTGCCGTGAATGTTACCTCCAAATTTTTGATCCGGGCTGCCTTTTTTCAGGAATTTAATCAAATTTAAATCGCGTCCCAGTTCGTTCAAATGCTCCCTGCTTACAACTTTGCTACGCATTTTGGTTAAATATCCTTCATCGCCTTCGGGAACTTTTTTATAAAGATAAGCTGCGATTACCGCACCTAACATGGCGTCGCCCAAAAATTCCAAGCGTTCGTAATTCAGTGGAACACCGTTGTTTTTTTCGTTATAGGAACGATGTGTAAAAGCCGTTTTATAGATGGTTAAATCTTTGGGTTTAAAACCCAAAATCTTTTTTAGCGCACTATAAAATGTTTCTTCTTCTTCTGTGCGAGAAGAAAATATGTTTTTAAAGGACGGCATTCATTTTACGAATCAATTTTCTTGAAAAGCAAACATGCGTTGTGACCTCCAAAACCGAACGTGTTACTCATCGCAACATTCACTTCTCTTTTTTGAGCTTGATTGAGTGTGAGGTTTAAAGAAGGATCAATATTTTCATCAACTGTAGAGTGATTGATGGTAGGAGGCACAATTCCATGAGTCATGCTCAAAATTGCGGCGATAGCTTCTACGGCACCTGCTGCTCCTAAAAGGTGACCTGTCATGGATTTAGTAGAATTAATATTTATGTCTTTCACATGTTCTCCAAAAACAGATGCGATTGCTTTTAATTCCGCAACATCACCCAATGGTGTAGAAGTTCCATGAGTATTTATGTGATCGACTTCATCAGGGCTCATCCCTGCGTCTTTCAAGCAGTTTAACATTACGCGCTCCACCCCGATTCCTTCCGGATGTGGTGCAGTCATATGGTAGGCATCGCTGCTCATTCCGCCACCAACAACTTCTGCGTATATTTTGGCACCACGCTTTTTGGCGTGCTCGTATTCTTCAAGAATCAAGCAGCCGGCACCTTCTCCCAATACAAATCCGTCGCGGGTAGCATCAAAAGGTCGCGATGCAGTTTCTGGACTTTCATTTCGTGTAGAAAGTGCGTGCATAGCATTAAAGCCACCCATTCCGGCAATCGTAACCGCTGCTTCACTTCCTCCTGTTACAACAACATCGCAATACCCTAACCGAATGTAGTTTAGAGCATCAATCATTGCGTTGGCTGAAGAAGCACAGGCAGAAACCGTGGTGTAATTCGGTCCCATAAATCCGTGTTTAATGGAAATATGACCCGGTGCTATATCAGCAATCATCTTAGGAATAAAGAAGGGATTGAAACGTGGCGTTCCATCCCCTTCTACAAAGTTTTGTACTTCATCTTGGAACGTTTGCAACCCACCAATTCCGGCGCCCCAAATCACGCCTACTCGAAATTTATCTACTTGATTCAAGTCAATTCCCGAATCTGAGATAGCTTCATCGGAGGAAATAAGTGCGTATTGTGCAAATCGATCCAATTTCCGGGCTTCCTTTCGATCAAAGTAAGCTTCCGGATTGTAATCTTTCAACTCGCAAGCGAATCTTGTTTTAAATCTCGAAGCATCGAAATAGGTAATGGGAGCGCTACCGCTCTTTCCATTAACCAAACCTTCCCAGTACTCTTGAATATTGTTTCCAATAGGCGTAAGAGCACCAAGACCTGTAATAACAACTCGCTTTAACTTCATTGAAAAATTTTATTTTGCAGCTTCTATATAAGTGATTGCTTGACCAACTGTAGAAATATTTTCGGCCTGGTCATCAGGAATCTGAATATCAAATTCTTTTTCAAATTCCATAATTAGCTCTACCGTATCCAAGGAGTCCGCTCCGAGGTCATTGGTGAAACTAGCGTCATTAACAACTTCGTTCTCGTCTACACCTAATTTGTCTACGATAATCGCTTTTACTCTTGATGCAATGTCTGACATAATTTTTACTTTTAGATTAAATTATAAACGGCAAAAATAAAATATTTTAATTGAAAACAACAGCTAAAACGTAAAATGTAGTTTCTCTCCGTATTCTGATGTGAAGAAATCCTTCATAATTCATCTTTAGCAAGTATTCATATCGTACCCAAAGAAACTAAATTTGTTTCAATAATCACATATTATTTGATGTATTTTTGCATCCGCGATTAAAAATTATCTCATTAACCTATGAAACGAATTGTAATTTTTGCTTCCGGAAACGGTACCAATGCTGAAAACATCATTCGGTATTTTCAAAAATCTTCGTTGGCAAAAGTAGTTTTGGTACTTTCAAATAAATCGGATGCAAAAGTTCTAACACGCGCAAAAAACTTAGGCGTTCCTGCAAGACACTTTTCAAAAGAAACATTGCATTCAGGCGAAGTATTAAAAACTTTAACGGAATTTAATCCCGATTTAATCGTTTTAGCCGGTTTTTTATTGAAACTTCCGGAAAATATCATCAGTGAATTTCCCGGAAAAATAATCAACATTCATCCTGCACTCCTCCCCAAACACGGAGGGAAAGGTATGTACGGAAATTTTGTGCACCAAGCCGTCATTCAGGCGAAGGATAAAGAAAGCGGCATCAGTATCCATTATGTAAACGACGAATACGATTCCGGGGCAATTATTTTTCAAAAGTCCGTTTCAATAACTCCCGAAGACACACCCGAATCGCTTGCAAAAAAAATACACGAGCTCGAATACAAGTGGTTTCCAAAAGTGATTGAGGAATTAATCAAAAAACCAGATAAATCTTGAAAATGGGAACCAAAAAACAAAAATATTATGTCGTTTGGTTTGGAAATCCTACCGGAATTTTCGACTCATGGGAAGCTTGTAAAAAAGCAGTTCAAGGGGTAACCGGAGCACAATACAAAAGCTTTGAAACTTACGAGGAAGCCGAAGAAGCATACAATAAAGAATATTCGGATTATAAAGGGAAGCATACGGTTAAAAAACCTTCTAAAGAAGAACTTGCAAAAATCGGCGAACCTGATTTATACTCTATCGCCGTAGATGCAGCCAGCAGTGGGAATCCGGGAATTATGGAATATCGCGGTGTGGACACGCAAACCAAAAAAGAACTTTTCCGACAAGGTCCTTTTCATCAAGGCACAAACAATGTCGGAGAATTTTTGGCAATCGTTCACGGTTTGGCCTACCTCAAGCAAAGAGGGAGCGACCGCATTATATACAGTGATTCCAGAATTGCCATGGGTTGGGTAAATCGAAAAAAATGCAATACCAAACTCAAGAAAACCCATAAAAACAAATACCTCTTTGAATTGATAGCGCGCGCAGAAAATTGGTTAAAGTCCAATACGTACACCACAAAAATTTTAAAATGGGAAACAAAAGCTTGGGGAGAAATTCCTGCTGATTTCGGAAGAAAATAAACCTCTCAACATTTATTCTCAGATAATTTATAACACTATTTTACAAAATCATCGGATTTTCGAGAACATTATTAAACAATATTCAAAAAACCTTCCTATTATCATAAATTACTTTTAAAACTCAAACCTTTCATTTTTGGAATATAAAGTTTCAAAAGAGTATCTTTGCAACTTGGTTTTTAAGTCATTTACAATCAGATGACCGCCCCTATTTAAACAGAAAATAATTTAAAAAACGCCGTTTTTGCGGTATAAATATGAGTAAACTTGTTATAGTCGGTACGGTTGCTTTTGACGCTATCGAAACACCCTTTGGTAAAACGGATAAAATTTTAGGCGGTGCAGCAACTTATATAGGTTTGGCTGCTTCAAAATTTGGCGTAGAAGCAGCGATAGTTTCAGTTGTTGGCGGGGATTTTCCTAAAGAAGATATTGAAATGCTAAAAGAAAACGGCATCAATATTGATGGACTTGAAATTATTGAGGAAGGAAAAACTTTTTTCTGGAGCGGAAGATATCGCAATGATATGAACACTCGCGACACCCTTATTACCGATTTAAATGTCCTTGCAGATTTTAATCCCAGAGTCCCCGAAGCTTATAAAGATGCCGAAGTTGTAATGTTAGGAAATTTACATCCGTTAGTGCAAATGAGTGTGCTTAATCAGATGAAAAATCCAAAGTTGGTCATTTTAGATACGATGAATTTTTGGATGGAAAACACCTTGGATGATTTGCTTAAAATCATTTCGCGTGTCGATATAGTCACGATTAATGACGAAGAAGCCAGGCAATTATCCGGCGAATATTCTCTGGTTAAAGCCGCGCAAAAAATCATGCAAATGGGACCTTCCCATGTAGTTATTAAAAAAGGAGAACACGGCGCTTTACTTTTTGAAGAAAAAGATGTGTTTTTTGCACCTGCAATGCCGTTACGTGAAGTTTTTGATCCAACCGGAGCCGGAGATGCGTTTGCAGGAGGATTTACAGGCTATCTCGTAAGAACCGGAAACTACAGTTTTGAAAACATGAAAAATGCGGTAATCAGCGGTTCAGCACTTGCTTCTTTTTGTGTCGAAAAATTTGGCCCGGAACGACTTATCAATCTTTCAGAAAAAGAAATGCGACAACGCATGTATCAATTTAAAAGCTTAACCCAATTCGATATTAAACTTACATAAACACAAGTGCCCAAAGCATCGGGCACTTTATTTTTTACCTAATTTAGTACTATGAGTGATGAATTAAAACACGAATGTGGAATAGCAGTCCTTCGCCTTTTAAAACCTTTGGAATTCTACAAAGAAAAGTATGGCACGGCATTTTATGGCTTAAATAAAATGTATTTGATGATGGAAAAGCAACACAATCGCGGTCAGGATGGTGCCGGTCTTGCCAGTATAAAATTCAATGTTTCCCCCGGAGAACGTTATATCAGCCGAATTCGTTCCGTGGATGCCCAACCCATTCAAGATATTTTTTCACAAATCAATGCACGGATAAACAAAGCTTTCAAAGACAATCCCGAATATGCCGATGATGTAGCGGCGCAGAAGAAAAATATTCCGTACATCGGCGAAGTTTTCTTGGGTCATGTGCGCTACGGAACTTTTGGAGCCAACAGTATTGAAAATGTTCATCCCTTTTTAAGACAAAATAATTGGATGCATCGAAATTTAATTATTGCCGGAAATTTCAATATGACCAACAATCACGAATTGTTTGAAAACTTAATTCGTCTTGGGATGCATCCGAAAGACAAAGCCGATACTGTTACTGTGATGGAACGAATCGGGCATTTTTTAGATGATGCGGTAAATAAACTTTATAAAAAGGCAAAAAATCAAGGTCTTTCAAAACAAGAAGCTTCACCGTATATCATCGAGAATTTAAAAATCCCCAAAATATTACGAAAATCTGCATCCAACTGGGATGGTGGCTATGCAATGGCAGGACTTTTAGGTCACGGAGATGCATTTGTGCTTAGAGATCCTTCCGGAATTCGACCGGTGTATTATTACAGCGATGATGAGATTGTTGCAGTAGCTTCCGAACGTCCCGCCATACAGACAACTTTTAATATCCCTTTTGAAAAAGTTAAGGAATTGGAGCCCGGTCATGCATTGGTAATTCAGAAAAATGGAACACTCAAAAACGCTGAAATTCTCTCACCATTAGAGCGACGTTCTTGTTCATTTGAACGGATTTATTTTTCTCGCGGAAATGATGCCGAAATCTATGAAGAACGAAAAATGTTGGGAAAATTAGTCATGCCAAAAGTTTTAAAAGCCATTAATTATGACACCGAAAACTCTGTTTTTTCATATATTCCAAACACCGCCGAAACATCTTTTTACGGAATGTTGGACGCCGCTCAAGATGAGTTGAACAAACAGAAAAATGAAGCCATCATACGCGAAAGGAAAACTTTGACCCTGGAACGACTACATGAAATTCAAGCCCATAAAATCCGAACCGAAAAAATAGCCGTAAAAGACGTTAAATTAAGAACCTTCATTGCTGACGATAACAGCCGTGACGATTTGGTTGCTCACGTGTATGACGTTACATACGGAATTGTAAAACCTTCAGATTCGCTTGTCATCATTGACGATAGTATCGTACGTGGAACCACTCTACAAAAAAGCATTCTCACTATGCTTGACAGACTGCATCCAAAACAAGTTATTGTTGTTTCTTCCGCTCCACAAATTCGATATCCGGATTGTTACGGTATCGATATGGCGCGATTAGAAGATTTAATTGCTTTCCAAGCAGCACTTTCACTGCACAAAAAACACAATACCGAACACGTCATTCAGGAGATTTATGAGAAATGTTTAGAGCAAGTCAACAAAGATGATTTAAAAGTGATTAATCACGTAAAGAAATTATATGAACCTTTTACGGATGAAGAAATTTCGGATGAAATTGCACAATTGGTAGGGGAAAATATCAAATCGGATTTAAAGATTATATTTCAATCGGTTGAAGATCTTCACAAAGCTTGTCCAAAAAATCTCGGGGATTGGTATTTTACCGGCAATTATCCGACAGCAGGCGGAAATCGTGTGGTAAACAGAGCCTACATCAATTTTTACGAAGGAATTAATGAGCGCGCTTATTAATTCTTACTTATTGATTTTGAAATCGATTTTTGAGGATTGAAAATTATTTTCTAAAAATTGCTTGCAGTAATTAAAAAGTGGATTATATTTGCCACCTCAAAGAAAGGGCGATTAGCTCAGCTGGTTCAGAGCACCTCGTTTACACCGAGGGGGTCGGGGGTTCGAATCCCTCATCGCCCACTAACCAAAAACCGTTTCAACAAAAAAATTGAAACGGTTTTTTCTTTTTTAAATCACTTCCGCAACTACAAACGTACTGCCGCCCACAAATACCAAATCTTCGGGAGCAGCTTTCTTTAATGCATTTTGATACGCTTCTTGAACAGTGGCATAGGCTTTTCCTTCCAATGCAAATGGACGCGCGGCATCTTTTAATAATTCTGCCGACATCCCACGGGGGATATCAGGTTTACAGAAATAGTAAATTGCATCTTTGGGAAATAGCGGCAAAATTTGATTCAAATCTTTATCTGAAACAACGCCTAAAACAATATGTAATTTATCGTATTTTTCCTTTCTTAATTGATTGACAACCCATTTAAGCCCTTCTTTATTATGACCTGTATCACATATAACTTTTGGACAATCTTGAAGTTGTTGCCACCGTCCCAACAACCCTGTATTTCTTACCACATGTGACAATCCGTTGACCACTGCAACTTCCGGAAGTTTCCAATTTAAATCTTGAAGAATTTTTATGGTACTCAGGACTGTTTTTAAATTCTTTTGTTGATAATCTCCTTTTAAATCAAGGGTAATTTCATTTATTTTATAAGTCTCATCTTTTTCAGCAAGAATTAAAGGTGCTTCTTGGGCATTTGCAGTTTTTATAAAAACGGGAAGCGTCTCTTCGTTTTCTTCTCCAATCACAACCGGAATTTTATATTTTATAATTCCCGCCTTTTCCGCTGCAATCTCAGCCGGTGAATTTCCCAAAAACTGTGTATGATCAAGTCCGATATTTGTGATTACAGAGACTTCAGGTCTAATAACATTGGTACTGTCCAATCTTCCTCCCATTCCGGTTTCGATGATTGCAACAGCTACTTTTTCTTTTCTGAAATATTCAAAAGCCAGTCCGACAGTCATTTCGAAAAAAGAGAGTTTTTCCGATTTTAAAAATGAAGCATGCGCGTTTATGAAATTAGTGACTTCTGATTCGGGAATCATTTTTCCGTTAATTTTAATACGCTCACGGAAATCTCTTAAATGTGGAGAGGTGTATAATCCTGTTTTGTATCCGGCTTCTTGAAAAATAGAAGCAAGCATATGACTGACACTGCCTTTTCCGTTTGTTCCAGCTACGAGAATGCTTTTGAATCCGACTTCGGGATGGTTCAGATATTTCATCATGTCTAGGGTCGCCTGCAAATCTTTTTTATATGCGGCTCCACCAATTTTTTGATACATCGGAAGCTGTGCAAACATCCATTCCAATGTTTCCTTATAAGTCAGTTTGTTTGACAAAGTTATGAGGTATTTATTCAGAAAGACTAAAGCGATAGATGATTCTGCCTACCTGCCTCAGCGGAGCATTTTCATCGGGATTAAATTTGGTTTCGAGGGCAGCTCTTCGTGCCGGTTCCATCAAACAGGGAGCCGTGTTGGTTGTTCCGCGCACTCCGGGTGTAGCTCGTGTAACGGTTCCGTTTCTATCCACTTCGATACTGACGACCACCGTGCCGGCCTCATTACAATCGGGTATGTAGCGTTCTTTATTTAAGGCGCGTCTTCCTCCTAACAAATAATTGCCATCACCATCCAAACCGACACCACTTCCGTAATAACTGCTTGAATTTGGGTCTCCATCGGGTGAACCTTTATCACCGGGCGTAGTATCGTTTCCTTCTCCGCTTTGTGCTGTACCTTGGTTTCTCGGACTGTTTAAAATATTTGACAATGCATCTGAGGTGGCTTGATCCGGTTTTGGTTCTGCTTTCTTAGGTTCTTCTTTTCTGTCGGGAACCGGAGTTGTTTCTTTTTCGGGTTTTTTTTCTTCAATCACCGGAGCTTCTTCAATGTCTTGAGTGATAATTTCTTCTTCAATTTCTGTCGGAACACTTTCGGATGCAACATTATTCTGAGGTGCAGATTCTATCTCGTCAAGCGGTTGCACGTTTCCCATTCCTTGATCTGAGGTTCCGAAATTAATTGCAATTCCTTTGACCTCCGGCGGATCCATGTATTTTAATCCTGCAATTAATAACAACAAAATTAAAATAATATGAATTGCAAGCGTAATGCCCATGCTTTTACGCTTGTGCTCTGTATCAAGGAAAACAAATAGTTTGTTTTTGCTCATGGCGGCAAAATCATTTTATTTAGGTCGTACAGCCAAAACCAATTTATATCCGTTTTGATTAGCAATATCCATTACTAAAACAGCATCTTCAATCGGGACTCCTTCTTCGGCTCTTAAAATTATGGTTGGTTCAAATTCTCCTTCCAGTTTGCTTTTCAAAACACTTTCTATAGACGCTTGTGTCACTTGTTCTTCATCTACATAATAATTACCGTCTTTTGTGATACTTACTGACGCTCTTTGCACACTTGTTGTTTTACCTTGTGCTTTGGGCAATAATAAATCCAGTGCGTTTGGAGTAATTGCCGGAGAAGTCAGTAAAAAAAACACCAATAACAAGAACACAATGTCTGTCATGGAGCTCATATTAAACTCTGCGCTTACTTTATTTCGTCCTCTTAAATTCATTATACCGGTTCATTTAACATGTCAAGGAAGTCAACTGCTGTGGCTTCCATTTGGTGCACTACTTTATCCGTGCGAACTACAAGGTGATTATACCCCATATAGGCAACAATTCCTACAATCAGACCTGCAACAGTAGTTGTCATTGCCGTGTAAATACCTTCAGCCAATAGTCCCATCTCTGCTTGTCCGCTACTTGATGCCAATTCATGAAATGCCATCACCATACCGATTACCGTACCGAGGAAACCAATCATGGGTCCGGCTCCTGCAATTGTGGCAAGGATGCTTACATTTTTTTCCAACTTATAAACTTCCAATCTCCCCACATTTTCAATAGCTGTATTGATATCTTCCAGGGGGCTCCCAATACGCGACAAACCCTTGGCGGTCATATGTGCTACCGGGGTATCTTTTTGAGCACAAAGCAATTTTGCAGCTTGCAAATTCCCTTTGGCAACATGATCGTGAATTTGATTCATGAAATTTTCATCTGATTTAGATGCGGCGCGAATTGCAAAAAGTCTCTCAAAATAAATATACACTGCTACAAAGAGAAGAATAAACAAGATAATTATAATAACCTGCCCGGCTGTTCCACCACTGAACAAAAGCTCCATTATGGACAAGGTTTTTTCTTCGGAAATTTGTTCTATTTCTGAAGTAACTTCCACTCCTTCTTGAATAAATGAATTAAGCATAAATTATGGATATATAGTTTTAAAGTTCGGTAAAATAATAGTAACGAGGAAAATTATTCTAAATTGTCAAACGTTGTGAAAAATCATGCGTTCGATTAATAAGAAAACACCGGCTCCAATTATAAATCCAAGAAAAGCCAACCAGGTTATTTTTCTTAAAAACCAGATAAAATCAATTCGCTCCATTCCCATTGCAGCCACTCCGGCAGCAGAGCCGATAATGAGCATACTCCCTCCGGTACCCGCAGCATAAGCGATAAAGTGCCACAAGACCGAATCTGTAGGGCTGTCATACATTCCCATTGAGGCTGCAACCAGCGGAACATTATCAATGACAGCTGAAAGCATTCCTAAAAAGATGATGACTAAATCCTGATTGGGGATGGCTTGTTGTAATTGTTCTGCCATATAACGCAATGTTCCAACTTCTACACCATTTACTGTACCATAAACTAAAGATTCCAGCCCGGCAACAGCCATCAAAATTCCTAAGAAAAATAAAATACTTGAAATTTCAATACGAGACAACGCTCTGTGTGCTGAATATAAGTGTCTTCGCTCTCGAGAAAAATTTTCTTCTGGTTGAATGTATTCAGAAACAAGCCACACAATTCCCAGAGCGAACATCATTCCCATATAAGGAGGCAAATCAGTTATTGCTTTAAATATAGGCACAAAAATAATCATCCCTATTCCTAAAAACAACATCAGTTTGCTACTCAATATTTCTTCATCATTATTGTCATTTTTTTCATCGATTGCCAAATCACCTTTAAAGACCGGTAAATATGAAGCAATAGAAAAGGGAATAACAAATGAAATAATTGCTGGAATTGAAACGAATTTAATTAGTTCAACAACTGTAACTTTATTGGCAATCCACAACATGGTTGTGGTAACATCGCCAATGGGCGACCAAGCTCCGCCGGAATTTGCTGCGATTACAATTAAACTGACATACCAGAGTCGCTCTTCACGCTTGTGAATAAGTTTTCTTAAAAGCGTTATTAAAACAATGGTTGCCGTGAGATTATCAATTACAGCCGATAGGAAAAACCCTAAAATACCGACTATCCATAACAATTTTCGTTTACTGGTTGTCTTGACAAAATTTTTCAGAACATTAAAACCACGATGCAAATCTATGATCTCCACAATGGTCATTGCCCCGATTAGAAACACTAAAATTTCTGCCGTTTTCCCGAAGTGCGTCAACAAATTATTTTGAAACCCATTCATCTGATTTTCACCACTGCTCAAAAGGCTAAACGCATGTCCTTCTTCATTGACGATAGAAAACAAATCATTTGAAAATCCGACAGCTAAAAGTGCCCAAATTAAAGTTGCCATTAACAGCGCCGGCACTGTTTTATCCAAGCGCAACGGATGCTCCAAGGTTATCAAAAGATACCCCAAAACAAAAATTAGAATAATAATTACAGCCAATTGAAATATATTTGAAGTTTCACTATATACTATAATTTATCAGGTTTCCGTCGAACTTCATCTGCATACTTTCGAAAAGAAAAATTAAAATAATTTTAACATTTAATTTTACCGCACAAAGATAACAAACTTAGCTATTGAACGGTACTTCTAAACCGCATTTTAGTAACAAAAAATTAACATGAATAGCCGTTTTTCGATTTAGATGATTTATATCATATTTTCAACGCTTATCAAACTAGTTTAAACAAAAAAAGACTCTCCTGAAAGTGAAAAATTAAGGGTAAAATACTTTTCCTGCTGAATGATTTTTAATTGCGCCGGTTACACTTGCCAGACAATTTACTTCATTTCGAAGTTTTAAAATTCCGAGCAATCCAAAAATGAGCGCTTCTTTATATTCGATAGTATTTTTATCCGGAATTACGATTTTAGCTTGGGTGTGCTTTTTCAATCGTTCTATTAAAAAGGTGTTGTATGCTCCACCGCCGGTAATCAATACAGCTTTATTTTTTTCAAACTGCAAGGCTAATTGCATGGCAACGTGTTCAGTGAAAGTCCGCAAGCTGTCTTCTGTTTTTAAACCATAGGAATTTATTAACGAAAACACTTCTTTTTGAACCCACTCCAACCCAAGTGATTTTGGAGGTTTTTGACCATAATACGAAAGCCGATTTAACGCATTCAGTAGTTCGTCATTGAGAACTCCTTGTTGTGAAAGTTTGCCAAAAGCATCATAGTCGTGTCCCAATTTTTCGGAAAGCGCATTGAGTACGATATTGACAGGACATACATCATACGCAATGCGGTTATTATCTTTTTCGAATGAAATGTTTGCAAATCCACCGAGATTTAAGCAATAATCATAATCTCCAAAAAGCAACTTATCGCCAATTGGCACCAAAGGAGCACCTTGTCCGCCCAACGCTACATCTTGAGAGCGAAAATCACAAACCACCAAATGACCAATTAATTTAGCTATTTGTGGGAGATTTCCTATCTGAAGTGTCAATCCTTTTTCCGGCTGATGCAAAATGGTATGTCCGTGACTGCAAACCGCATCCAGGTTTTTAATATTATTTTTAGTTATAAATTCTTTAATCACGCTTGCCAAAAATTCAGTGTATTTTATATTGAATTTGGAAAGTGCCGACGGACCATAATGAATAGCTTGACGCAAACGATTTTTCCATGTTTTGGAATACGGAATGGTTTCTGCAAATTTTATTTCGAAATTCCATGTATCGGTTTTTCTAAAATCTACATAAGCCAAATCGATTCCATCCAAAGAAGTTCCGCTCATTACTCCTAAAATCGTGTAGGAATCTTTTACCATTTTTAAAGTCATATTTTATATGTCCAATATATTTAAATTCACCCCCATAGTGCAACATTTTCAACTATTATATAAATTGAGAAATTGAAAAAAAATTTTTGTATACGTGCATTTTTTAAAGAAAACCGATTTTCTACAATTCAAAAAAACAATATTTTATTTTATACTCAACTTTTAATTTATCTTTGTCGAATTCACATTTTTAAAAACATTTAAATTATGGATTTCAGTTTTTCTGAAGAACAATTGATGATACGCGATGCTGCACGCGATTTTGCTCGCAACGAATTGCTTCCCGGAGTTATAGAAAGAGACACCCTTCAACAATTTCCTGCCGAACAGGTAAAAAAAATGGGCGAACTCGGTTTCTTAGGAATGATGGTTGATCCCAAATACGGCGGCGGCGGAATGGATACCATTTCATATGTGTTGGTTATGGAAGAATTGAGTAAGATTGATGCTTCTTGCTCTGTAATTGTATCGGTAAATAATTCCTTGGTATGTTACGGATTGGAAAAATACGGAACCGAGGAACAAAAACAGAACTATTTAACCAAGTTAGCAACCGGCGAAAAACTCGGTGCTTTTTGTTTAAGCGAACCGGAAGCCGGAAGCGACGCTACATCTCAAAGAACAACCGCCATTGACAAAGGAGACCACTACATCCTGAACGGAACAAAAAACTGGATTACCAATGGAGGCACTGCGGATTATTATTTAGTCATAGCACAAACCGACAAAGAAAAGAAACACCGCGGCATCAATGCATTTATTGTTGAAAAAGGTTGGGAAGGTTTCGAAATCGGGCCGAAAGAAGACAAATTGGGAATCCGTGGAAGTGACACCCACTCCCTTATTTTTAACGATGTGAAAGTTCCTAAGGAAAACCGTATCGGGGAAGATGGATTCGGATTTACTTTTGCAATGAAAACACTTTCAGGAGGACGTATCGGAATTGCAGCGCAAGCTTTGGGAATTGCATCCGGAGCTTATGAACTGGCCAGAGCATATTCCAAAGTTCGAAAAGCATTTGGAACTGAAATCTGCAATCATCAAGCAATAGCTTTTAAATTAGCTGACATGCTTACTCAAATTGAGGCTTCTCGCCATTTGGTAATGAAAGCAGCTTGGGATAAAGATCAAGGAAATAATTACGATCTTAGCGGTGCGATGGCAAAACTTCACGCCAGTCAAACTGCAATGGACGTCACCGTTGAGGCTGTTCAAATTCACGGCGGAAACGGCTATGTCAAAGAATATCACGTAGAACGATTGATGCGCGATGCCAAAATAACGCAAATTTATGAAGGAACATCTGAGATTCAGAAAATTGTAATTTCAAGAGGATTGCTTAAAGAATAATATATTTAATCCCCCACTTCTTAAAAATTCTTCTCTGTATAGGGAAGAATTTTTTTATTGAAAATAGTTCGCTACATAAAGAAGTTCCAAACCAGACCAAATCTGATAACAGCGTCTTTGTACGGTTGTCCCGGAGCGGCAAAATATTCGTTTTTACCTCCGAAAAGCGCGGTGAAATTTTCGTAAATAAAATAAATCCGGGTTTGTTGCACTTTTGCATTAAAAAATAAATCAACCAATGGAAATCCTCCGAGCTTATGATCGTTTTGAACGTAAAACTCTGCCAAAACAGGATCATAAGCATTCATATTGTAGGCAGGGAAATATTGAAAACCGATTCCGGTTTGCAGAAACAATGCTTTTTTAAACCAATGATCTTGATAATAAATCGAATTGCGCGTGAGGAACTTCGGAACGTTCAAAATATTTTCTCCTCCCACGATTTGCTGATAAAGCAACCGATGTTCACTTCCGAATTTTCCAAAATTAAACTCTTTTTGAACCTGAATTTTCAAATAATTAATTCTTTCCGCAGCTTGTGTAGGCGTTGGCGTGCTGTCATTCGGTTTAATTGAAAAATAAGCATAATCATCAATTCCGGTATAGCTTACAAATGCATTTCCGAATTTTGAAGTTTCCAAATCAAAGCGAAGTTCCTGTGTTTTTACATTGCGAAATTCTGTTTTCCAGTTGTAATTTTGATAATCGCTCTGATAAAGCAAAAAGTTAAAATTAGGTGCCGCAGCATGAATCTTGATTTTTCCTCTTGCTCTAAAATCTTCATTTAAATTATAACCGACCGCTCCTTCGAGATAATTTGCATCAAAATCTCCTGCAATATTAATTCCTGCTTTTCCTTCTACTGAAAATCCGTGATATTCTTTTTTATAGGCGCCTCCTGCAGAAATTATGGAACCGTCAATCCGATTGGGAATTTTTCCGGCATCCAATAACAAAACAGTATTGTAACCGTAATTAAAATTGTTGTAATTTATCCACCCTTTGATCTCGCCCAAAAGCGATTCCTTAAAATCAACATAGGCTTTCGCATTAAAATCTGATAACACAGTTTTTGTGTAGAGGTCATTCACTTTATATGAATCGCCAAATTCACTGAAGGGAGTATTTTGTCGGTATCTGAATTCTTTATTTTCCAAACTCAACACATTTCCGATAATCAGCGAAGTCCGAGATATGCTGTCTCCTTGATTATATAAATAGTAAAACTGATCCCCGTAAACACGGACGCCTTTTAACTGATTTTCGGCATCTTCAAACTTCACATCCAGCCGTCCGCGATCGCGAAATTCCGGGTCGTTGTTTACAAACAAATCAATAGAGGAGTCTCTTAGGCCGCCGTTCTCCTGATTTAAAATACTGTGAGTCGCAAGATGTCCTCTGATATGATATTTTTTATTTTTAGTATGATAGTTCGCAGTAAAAGTAAAATTACCGGTACTTGTTAAAATATGTTGATATTTTCCCAAAGAACGCACTCCTTTATATGCTAATGAAAAATTAAGTTGCGGCGAAGTATTTACCGTAAAAAAAGCATCCATCTGTTGTCCTTGTGAATAAGCTGTTTTAAAATACAGTTCGGTCAAGGGCGTAGGGACATTATAATAATTAATTTCCGATGCATCACGATATGCATAATGATGTGACTGTGCTACAAACTTTGGTTTCATGGGAGTGTCATCAAATGAATAAACCAACGAATTGTAGGTTTGTCCCACATTGGAAAAAGGAAGCAACCCGAAATTATCCCTGCGCAAATAATTAAATCGATATTTTTTATAAATATTTAAAGTCGTGTCCACAAATGTGGTGTCACGATCTTCAGAAATAATTTTATATGCCGTTATCGGAGGTTTTTCCTGTTTGTTTTGCGAGAATACATGCGCCCAAGTCAAAAACAACAAAAGTAAAAGAACGGTATTCTTCATTATTTTTCTTTAAATATACAGCAAAGGTAATTTTTTTGTTTATGTAATGTGGCTTCTGTTACGCCTTTGCTTTCAAAAAAAAGTAAAAAGCATGGAAAAGACCGGATTTTTTTAGAATTTTGACACGTGTTGAAATTACAAATACAAGACAAACGAATTGAATGTGGTACGGACGAAGCAGGGCGCGGATGTTTGGCAGGTCCGGTAACTGCTGCTGCCGTGATTCTTCCCACTGATTTTAAACATCCTTTTTTGACAGACAGCAAGCAACTTTCTGCAAAGCAACGGAATGAACTGCGAAAAATCATTGAACAAGAAGCCGTTTGCTACCATGTAGAACATGTGATGATGGATGAAATTGACAATCTAAATATCCTGAATGCTTCAATAGAAGCAATGCACAGAGCCATTTCTAAATTAAATGAGGTTCCTGAATTCATAGCGGTGGATGGAAATCGTTTTAAGCCTTATACTGCCATTCCGCACGAATGTGTTATCAAAGGAGATGCAAAATTTTTACACATTGCCGCAGCTTCAGTTTTGGCAAAAACACATCGGGATGAATTTATGAGCAACCTTCACGACCTTTTTCCGCATTACAATTGGATTAAAAATAAAGGATATCCCACGCGCGAACATCGTTTGGCTATTGAAAAATACGGACCGTGTTCTTTTCACAGAAAAAGTTTTCAATTGTATGCCAAACAATTAGCGATGAATTTTTCTTAATCACGTTGCTTTCTAATTTTCAAAAGCATTTTATAACAACAAAATACTTTCTATTTTTGTGCATATGGCAAGAATATTTTACAGGTATCTGTGGATATCGTTATTAGTTACGTTTATCGGTTGCAACAAAGACAATAAAAACGTCCGAAATCCTGTAGATTTTGTTCCCCAGGACGTTTCGGCAGTTTTTAAAATCTCCGATTGGAACGGTTTTTATAGCGATGTGGAAAACAATACATTTTTATCAAATTACAAAAAATCCACTCCACTTTCATATCTTAAAAATTATTCTCATCTGTTTAAAAACCTACATCCGCAAAGTGAAAGTCTTTTTTGCATCCAAAACACCGGCGATTCACTTTCTGATTTTGTATTTCTTACACGCTTGACGCCTACAGTCTTTCAATTGGATTCCATCAAAAATAAAACTGTGGAAGCGTTGAAAATCGGGGATCTCGAAATGCAAAGAAACACCATTGAAAACCACACTGTTTTCTCTTCAGTTATGGACAGTGTTTTTATGGTTTCGTCCTCTCAAAAATTGTTGATGGACATTTTAGAAGAAAAAGTAATTAAGGATGATGTTTTTAACAAACTGTACCATATCGACACAAATGATGCTTATCGTGTGTTATTAAATGACAAAAGCACGAAGGATCACCACGCACTTTCTTCATGGACAAGTGTCGGAATCAATTTATCTCAAGAATCTTTTTCTCTTCGGGGGATTAGTGTTTCATCGGATAGCATCCCGTTGTTGTTGCAAGTTTTTGACGGTCAGGTTCCACAAGCAAACAGAGTTGCCGAAATTGCACCGGCAAATGCGCAAAACCTCATCAGCATTACTTTTAATGATTCGGAAAAATTACAAAATAACCTGCACACCTATCGCAAGGACACTCAAAAACAAAAAATAACCGGAATTTTTGACTCGGCGACAGAAATTGGAAGTATTGAAACACCGGGAGGAACCGCTTATTTTCTAACCAGTTTAGATCCTTCAGTCACTAATGATGCTTTGGCAAAATATAGTACCTCAGAACAAAGTTATCGGGAAGTTGAAATTAAAAAATTTAGTGAAACCAACTTATTTTACAACACTTTCAATCCGTTATTGTCTAAATCGGATGCAGTATATGTTTTTGAAATTGACGATTTTTTTGTATTTGTTCCTACTCTCAAATTAGCCGAAGAAATTATCGGCGCTTATCAAAATAACAGCACTGTAGTAAATAAAGCCCATTTCACGCAACTTTCAAATAGAATAAATACGGCTTCTACATTGATGAAAATTGTTTTAGACGGCTCCTATCCGAAATTTTTTCATGACCTTATGGATTTTAATCCGAATGTTTCTACAAATGAAATTCAGTTAGAAGAGTACCCCATAAGCATATTGCAATACATTCAAGATCGTGATTTTGCGCACGTCTCTTTTAATACTGAAGAATTTCACGGTACTGCAGCACGCATCTCTCGCGGCATTGTTGAGAAATACACCCATTCTTTTAAAGCTCCCCTTTTGGAGGTTCATCAAGTTTTTAACAACAACGGACCTCAGGCAATTGTTCAAGATGCGGAAAACACGCTTTATTTTATCTCGGAAAGCGGAAAAATATTGTGGCAAAAAGAACTTGGAAATCCCATTTTGGGTTCCATTAATTATGTTGATTTGTTTAAAAACAACAACCAGCAATTGGCTTTTGTCACCAAAAACCGGCTGTATGTTCTTGACAGAAACGGGAAAGATGTACGCGGATTTCCGGTTCAATTTAGGGATGAAGTAACGCAACCACTCTCCGTTTTTGATTACGATAACAACCGTAACTATCGTCTTGCTGTGGTGCAGTCGAATAATCTTTTATTGTATGACGGAAACGGAAAATTAGTGCGCGGATTTAATTTCAAAAAGACTAAAAGCTCAATTGTACAACCGGCATATCACTTCCGATTGGGCAATAAAGATTACATTGTCGTTGCCGAAGAAAACGGGAGACTCAATATTTTAAATAGAATGGGACAAACACGGATTCCGGTAAATCATACATTCGAATTTTCAGAAATTCCGATTACGACCGAAGACCGGAATTTTGTAGTAATAACCAAAGATAATATCAAAAAAAGCATCTCAGAAAAGGGAGTAGTTACTTCCGTAAATTTAAATGTCGGCGCCAATTATTGGTTTACCACTCTGAACAACACCAAAGCTACATTGGATGACAACCTGCTTCGCGTAAACAACAATTTGATCGATTTACCGCTGGGAGTATATAGTCAGCCGGTTTTATTTTCAGTTTCAAATAAAATTTATACTGCTATTACCGAGTTACAAGAAAAAAGAGTGTACGTTTTTGACCCCAACAATCGTTTGATTGATGGGTTTCCGATCTATGGAAGTTCAGTTCCTTTTATAATTTCAAGAGGTCATGCTTCCGAAATGTATATGGCAGTAAAAGGAGAAACCAATGAAATTATTGTTTATGTTTTTTAGACCGATTCCACCCTTACACACTGCGTCATCTTTCTTTTTAACTAATTCCTTATCAGGATTTATGCAGAATCCATAGCTTTGCGTTTATCAACCTTTTTATATTAAAATTACTAACCTAAAATTTAAATTATGAAAAAAGTATTTATTGCACTTTGTGTCTTATTTACAGGAATCAATCTGACGGCTCAAAATTGTGACATTTTTTTTCCGATGAAAATAGGAGCTAAAATGGAATATGAGGTCACGGACAAAAAAAACCGAAATATTTCCTCATTTGAGTATTTAATAAAAGATGTTAAACAATCCGGGAGTGAAGCCCAAGCAACAATTCGTGCAACCGTTAAGGAACCTAAAGGTGAAACCTATCAACAAGAGTTTACTGCAATCTGCAAAAACGGCAAGATGGAAATTGACTACGAATCACTTTTCCCCAGCAGCTTAAACGAAACACTACAAGGGATGGATTTTGATTATACTGTTAGCGGAAAAGATATTGAATGGCCTGCCAATTTGAGCGTCGGACAAACACTTCCTGATTCCGAGATGATTATGACACTTTCCATGGCGGGAATGAATATGGAAACCAGTGTTACCATGACCAATAGAAAAGTCATAAGCAAAGAAGCATTAACCACTCCGGCAGGATCTTTTGATTGTTATCTTATAACTTATGATACCATTGTCGAAACCATGGGTTCTTCAATGAAAACATCCTCCAAATTATGGATTAGTCAAGGAATAGGAATGATAAAAGAAGAGTATTACGAAAAAGACAAACTAGAAAACACGACGATATTAACTGCGTATTCAAAATAAAATATTTTTAAAACAGCTTATAGAACCGAGGCGTTTGCTTCGGTTTTTTTATGGGGTATGGCACCAAAAAACTCTGAAAAGTATCGGATAAATTTTTCTTGCACCTCTTCCATAAGATATAAATTATCGGTTTTCCTCAATTCTTTAGCAATAGAAGTGACTCCTTTATTCTTAATTCCACAAGGAATTATGTAATCAAAATATGTAAGGTCAGTCGTTACATTCAGCGCAAAACCGTGCATGGTCACCCAACGCGATGCACGGACTCCCAAGGCACAAATTTTTCTTGCTGAACTCGTATTTGGAGCAATCCATACACCGGTTTCTCCGGCACTTCGCTCTCCTTTGATTCCATAGTCTGCCAAAATACAGATTACGATTTCTTCAAGTGTTCTTAAATACTTTCCGATGTCCGTGAAAAAATTTTCTAAATCCAAAATCGGATAACCGACCAACTGCCCGGGACCATGAAACGTAATATCGCCTCCTCTGTTTATGTTATAACATTCCGCACCTATCATTTTTAATCGCTCTTCAGAAATTAACAGGTGTTCTTTTACGCCGTTTTTTCCAATGGTGTAAACGGGAGGATGTTCCACAAGAATTAATGTGTTCGGAGTTTCTTCAATTTTTGTTGTGCGTCGATTGTTACTTTTGATTTCTAAAATTTTAGAAAACAAATCCTCTTGTATATCCCAGGTGTCTTTATAGTCTTTCAGACCAAAGTTTAGTATGTTTACTTCCTTGTTCATAAGCTCGTTTTTCGGACATTTCAAAAATAGCCATCTGTTCTTTATAATTTAAGAAAACATAATTTTTTTTAAATTATGCGTTTTGAATTGTAACAAATACGTATTTTTACTTACCTACAAACTTAACTTAAAATAACATGACATTAAATTTTCGTGTTTTTGCGTTTGCTTTTTTTGCAATTTTCACTGCATATGCTCAAACTCCAATTTGGGAATCAGTTTCAAAAAGACAAGGAGAAAAATTATTTATTGGAGCTAAATATCCTGAAAACCATACGCTTTATACTTTAAATACGGAATCTTTAGACACTGCAATCTCCCAAGCGACCGATCGGTTTTCATCATATTCTCCTGCAACAATCTCACTTCCGACAGGGAAAAAAGAACTTCAACAATTTCGTGTGTTTAGCGCCTCCAATTTTTCTCCGGAATTACAATCAAAATATCCTGAAATTCGCTCCTATATTGCACAAGGAATAGACGATCCTTCAGCATTGGCACGATTTAGCATCTCCCCTTACGGATTTTACGGAGTCATTAGTTCCGGAAAATTTTCAACAATTATCATCGAACAACTTCCGCAACATCCTTCGCAATATATAATCTATAATCAGAAAGACAAGGTTTCAAATGAATCCTTCCAATGTGAAGCCCTTAACTTTCTACCTGTAGAAACGTTAAACCCCGATGCTGATATGCCGGAAAATGACGGAAATCTTCGAACTTTCAGATTGGCAATGGCAACTACCCATACTTATTCATCTTTTCATCTGCAACGTTTAAACATTCCTTCATCCGCAACCATCCCAACTAAAAAAGCTGCAGTATTAAGTGCGATAAATGAAGCACTGGTTGTAATAAATCACGTATTTGAAAGAGATCTTGCCGTTCATCTGCAATTAGTTCCCAACAACGACTTACTTATTTTTTTAGATTTTTCTCAGGATCCTTACACAATCTATAATCCTATGAATAATTTATCCGAAAATATTCAAGTATGTAATAACCTCATTGGAGTTAATAATTACGATATCGGTCATGTTATCAGCGGTCAAAACATAGGCGGACTTGCTTATGTGGGAGCGGTCTGCTGGGATGATTATAAAGGAGGTGCTGTTTCGGGATATACGCAGCCGGTAGGAACAGATTTTTACGGGTTGGTTTTGCACGAAATGGGACATCAGTTTGGTGCGAATCATTCATTTAACAACTCATGTGGAGGCAACAGAAATTTACCTACCTCCATTGAACCGGGAAGTGGCACGACAATTATGAGTTACGCGGGATTGTGTCCCCCCAATCCAACAAATAGTAAAAGTATTTATTTCAATGGAATCAGCATTCAGGAAATGTGGAATAACATGACTTTTGGGAACAGTCAATGCGGACAACTCACTCCTACGAATAACCTACGCCCTTCTGTAACACCAGGAGGAAGGTATATTATTCCTAAATCTACACCTTTTATTTTAGAGACTGATGCAACCGATCCCGATGATCCCACAGGAGTCAATCTCACTTATTCGTGGGAACAAATCAATCCGCAGGAAGGGCAAATGCCTCCTCAAAATACAAATCTGGAAGGACCGATGTTTTTAATTGATGAACCTCAAATTGAGAGCTACAGGTATATGCCCAAGATGCAAACTATCCGCTTGGGACAGACTCAAAATACTTGGGAAGTAGTTCCGGCTGTAGGAAGACAAATGAATTTTTCGGTAATCGTTCGAGACAATCATCCGGGAGGTGGCGCCACAGAAATTGCAGATTTACGCGTAACTGTAGATAATCTTTCAGGTCCCTTTGTCGTGACTTCTCAAAATACGCCTGTTACTTGGAGCACGAAAACATCTGAAATGATAACGTGGGATGTAGCCGGAACAGACAGTGGTGCGGTAAATACTAAGGAAGTTAAAATACTCTTCTCAACAGACGGCGGATATACTTATCCTTATGTACTAGCTTCAAATGTGCCTAATACCGGAAGCGCTCAAGTCCACGTTCCTTCGGTCAATACAACATCCGGACGTGTAATGGTTCGTGGACAAAACAACATCTTTTTTGACATTAATAATGCTGACATAACCGTCACCGGAGAATTGGGCAATGTTTCAAATGAATTTGCCAATTTTTCACTTTCTCCAAATCCAGGAAGTGTTTTTAACCTCAGTTTTAGCCCTTTTTCCCAAGCACCTATTCAGTTGACATTGTATGATCTTCGCGGAAGGATAATTGATGAAAGAGTCTACGAAGAAATTGATGCAACACAATTTAGGGAACAACTTAATTACAGTCGCCTGCAAGACGGAGTTTATTTTTTAATTATAAAAAACGGCAGTCACAGTACTACTAAAAAATTAATTAAGAAGTAGTTTTAATATTTTTCTTGTTCATTAAGATGGTATTTATTCTGAAAGATACTATACCAACTTATAGAAGACTTTAGTATCTTTACAGATTCAATTTTTATTAATATCATATGAATGTGAGAAAGTTAACTCAGAAGCCTGTTTGGATACTGCTTCTTCTTTTGAGTATAAGTGTTAACGCACAAAACTCTTTATGGCAGCAAGTGGCTGTCACCGAAACTCAATCTTTTGATTTGGAAGAGCGAAACAGTACTCCAACAACATTTGATGTCTATAAATTAGATACTCAAAATTTTAAAGAAATAATACAACAAGCACCGGAAAGGTTTCGTAGTATTTCTTCCTTAATTATTCCCTTACCAATCGGAAACGGACAATTACAAAATTTCCGTATTTATGAAGCATCGATATTTGAAGCCGGTCTTCAAGCAAAATATCCGGATATTCGCTCCTATGTCGGACAAGGAATTGACGATCCTACTGCAACTGCACGCTTTAGCATTTCTCCTTTCGGCGTCAATATCATGATAAGTTCTGTCAATTATGCAACGGTCTATATCGACCCCTACACCAAAGACAAAACACACTACATTACTTACAGCCGTGCAGATTTGCCTGAATACGACGACGGATTTTATTGTTTAGTAGATGAGGCAGTTAGCCAAACAATAGGACCTATTGACATTAACACTGCCAATAGGAATCCCAAAGATGGGAAATTACGCACTTTCAGATTGGCGTTGGCTTGTACTGGAGAATATGCTAATTTTCATTTAAACAGACAGGGAGTAAGCCCTTCAGCTTCTGATGCTGATAAAAAAGCAGCTGTCCTGAACGAAATGAATGTTGCAATGACGCGTGTAAACGGTATTTACGAAAGAGATTTGGGAATTTCGATGACCATCATAAACAACAATGATTTATTAATCTTTTTAAACCCTTCAACAGATCCTTATACCAACAATAACGGAACGGCCATGTTAAATCAAAACCAAACCACCGTGGATAATTTAATCGGGAGTGCCAATTACGACATAGGTCATGTTTTTAGTACCGGAGGAGGTGGAATTGCCCAATTGCGTTCTCCTTGCGTACCGGGAATGAAAGCACGCGGGGTTACCGGACTGCCTCAACCCGTTAACGACCCTTTCTACATCGATTACGTATCTCACGAAATGGGACATCAATTTGGTGGAAATCACACTTTTAACAATTCCTGTCAAGGGAACAGAAATCCTGGGACTGCTGTTGAACCCGGAAGTGGCTCAACCATTTTAAGTTATGCAGGAATCTGTCCGCCAAACGTTAAAAACCGAGCTGATGATTACTTTCATGCAATTACCATTGCAGAAATATGGTCGAATATTTCAGCAGGACAAGGGACTTGCGGGGCGCAAACAAATACAAACAATCAGCCGCCTATTGCAAATACACCCGCTAATGTCACCATTCCAAAATCAACTCCGTTTATTTTAGAAGGATCTGCAATAGACCCAGATGATCCTACAGGCGCTTCTTTAACTTATACTTGGGAGCAAATGAATCCGCAACAGGCACAAATGCCCCCTCAAAACACCAGTGTAACTGGTCCCCTGTTCCGTTCGTTTCCTCCAACAAACTCACCTGTGCGTTACATGCCTTCTATCCAAGCTGTCATAAATGGAAATACCCAAACTACGTGGGAAGTTGTCCCTAGTGTTGGACGAACTATGAATTTCAGATTTACCGTACGTGACAATCATCCCGGCGGAGGAGCTTCTGATCACAGCAACATGACCGTTTCTGTTGACGGAAATGCAGGACCTTTTGTAGTTACTTCTCATAATACGCCTTCCACGTGGACTACCCAAACCCAAGAAACAATAACGTGGGATGTGGCCGGAACCAATGCGGGAGCGATTAACTGCGCAACTGTTGATGTTTTCTTTTCTACAAATGGCGGACTTACTTACCCCATTACCATTGCAACAGGACTTCCCAATACAGGGAGTGCCGTAATAAACGTTCCAAATTTAAATACGAATGCCGGAAGGTTTATGGTTCGGGGTGGCGGACATATTTTTTATGATATTAATGATGCACAAATTACGGTAACCGGTATCATAAACGTAGAAGATTTTTCGTTTGATGAGTTTGCAATTTACCCCAATCCGACACAGGGAACTTTCAGTTTAAAGTTAACACCTGACAACGATGCTCCCATAACAATTTCAATTTATGACATTCGAGGTCGATTAATTGCCTCCGATGTTTATGAAAAAAATAATAACAATGTCTTCTATAAAGACTTTGATTTAAATCACATAGAATCCGGAGTATATTTTATCTTGGTTAAAAACGGCGATAAAAAAGCTACGAAAAAATTAATCAAAAACTAATCATCGTTAATTTTTTATCTTTAATCTCTCAAAAGCACTTTTATTAAATGTGTTTTTGAGAGATTTTTTTATCAATGAAAAACGAGCTCTTTAATTTTTATCAAATATTACTTATTTATGGAATATTTATAATTATTACTCTTTTAAGAAATATTCGATTTTATTACATTATTAAGGAATAATTTATACCTTTGTGAGCATTAAAACAGAACTCACGGTATGGTTGCTATTATTACGGGTGATATAATTGCTTCTAGAAAGCTGGAAAATCAAGAAATCTGGTTGACGCCCTTAAAAAAACTTTTAAGCAGCTGGGGACAAAGACCTCAAAATTGGGAAGTGATGCGAGGAGATCTTTTTCAGGTAGAAATTACCAAACCTGAAGAAGCACTTTTAAAAGCTTTTCAGATAAAAGCGCTCCTTAAAAAAATAAAACCGATTGAAAATCGAAAAACAATAAGCACCATCGACGTACGCATGGCTATAGGAATCGGGGAAAAATCATATACCGGAAAAACAATTCAAGAAAGCAACGGTACCGCTTTCATCTACAGCGGAGAAAAATTTGACAATCTAAAAAAAGAAAACGTTACGCTGGGCATAAAAACGCCATGGGAAGATGTAAATGAAGAATTAAATTTATACTTAAAACTGGTCGGAATATTTATGGATAACTGGTCGGTTTCTTCGGCGGAATTGGTAGCTTTAATCCTGAACAATCCAAATTTGACTCAGGAAGAAGCCGGAATGAAAATCGGTATCAAGCAAAGTGGCGTTAGTCGAAGATGGAACCGCGCCCACATCGATGAACTCTTAGAAGTAGAAAAAATGTTCCGTAAGAAAATTATATCAAAGGCTGTATGATTGTACTTGTGAAACTTATCCTCGCCCATTTGATTGGAGATTTTTTGTTACAGCCAAAATCTTGGGTGCATGAAAAAGAAATACGAAAATTAAAATCCCCCAAACTTTATCTTCATTCTTTTATTCACGGAATTTTAGTCTTGCTTTTATTATGGAATTTCGATTTTCTGCTTCCTGCACTCATACTAATGATTGTTCACGGCATCATTGATGGAGTTAAACTTTACGCTCAGAAAGCACACACGAAATCGCGATGGTTTTTAATAGACCAAGGATTGCATTTTATAAGCATTGTGTTCGTTTGGATGCTGTTCTTTGAACCGGATTTATACAACTTTATTTACATCATTGAAACTGCTTCATTTTGGGTTTATTTAACCGCGCTATTTTTTATTACGATAGTTTCGAGTATTGCCATCCGGGAGTTAATGTCAAAATGGTCCAAAGCATTAAACGAAAACGAAGATGAATCATTGAATAATGCCGGAAAATATATCGGAATTTTAGAACGTCTTTTTGTATTTGTCTTTGTGATAACCGGAAGATGGGAAGGCATCGGCTTTCTTTTAGCCGCAAAATCAATATTCAGATTCGGGGATTTAAAAGAATCAAAAGACAGAAAACTTACAGAATATATCTTGATAGGAACCCTCTTGAGCTTTGGAATTGCAATTGCAACGGCCATGATCGTTTTGGAAATGAATATCTAAACCGGAGCATGCCAATTGATTACCGCGTTACGGTTCGTTTGATATGATTTATCTTTTGCTCTCTTTCTTTCATATTAATTTTTACTTCAAAAATCAAAGAATTTCCCAATTTCTCCACTTTAAGACTCCCGTTTGATACCGGAAAATAACCTGCCTCTCCTTTGCAATAACAGTGTTTTCCCCATAGCATATTCACTTCCGTAAGTCCGTTGTTTTTTAAACTTAATGTGGTAGCTTGCTCAGGAATTTCAAAGTGAATCGTTTCAGAATAATTCCCATCAGCAGTTCCTTCAGGCCCTTTTTCGGAATAGGTAAATTCAACGACCAAACCATTCCCTTTACCGATATTCGGATACATTGCACCGGTTCCGTCTTCCATAAGTGTCAATGTACTGTTTTTATGTAAAACAATGTTACAGCTACCCGCCTCCGGACAGGATTCAGAAGAAATGGAAGCATTTTTATTTTCCGGATTTTTATCCATTTGTTGCGATTTACAAGCTCCGAAGAAAATTACAAGAGCAAAAAGATAAACAATTCTCATATTTTATTTATTTAGCCATTCATCAGATTATCAAATTACTTCTTCAAAATAACTTATATTTTTCAGTGATAATCCCAACGATTTAACAAGGGTTAAAAGTTAAGAAAACAAAAGTTAACGCGAGAGGCTTACACTTAATTTTTGAGTATTAATTAACAAAACTACGAGCAGACATTTCTATTCCTCCGCTCTTTTCAACGTGTATTTGTTATCTTTGCAATCTTATAAAAATAAACATCATGCAAGCTACCGGTTTAGAAAATGTACGACGTGCAAAACTTAATCAACTTCGAGAATTAGGAATTAATCCGTATCCTGCCGATTTATATCCGGTTGATCATACTTCCGAAGAAATTAAAGAAAATTTTCAGGAGGGAAAACAAGTTATCATCGCAGGACGGTTAATGACCCGCCGCATTCAAGGGAAAGCATCCTTTGCAGAATTACAAGATGCAAAAGGACGTATTCAGGTTTATTTTAATCGCGATGAGATATGTCCCAGCGAAGACAAAACCCAATACAATGAAGTTTATAAAAAATTATTAGACATAGGAGATATTATCGGCATTGAAGGTGTACTTTTTAAAACTCAAGTGGGAGAAAAAACCGTGATGGTCAAAAATTTTACTGTTCTCAGCAAAGCACTGCGACCTTTGCCCCAACCGCGTGAGGATGCCGACGGAAAAATACATCATGCTTTTACCGACCCTGAGCAACGTTATCGCCAGCGTTATGCAGATTTGATAGTGAATCCGCACATTAAAGAAATTTTTATAAAGCGAACAAAGCTTTTCAATGCCATGCGAGCGTTTTTTAACGAACGGGGTTATATGGAAGTAGACACTCCTGTGTTGCAGCCCATTCCGGGAGGTGCAGCTGCACGTCCGTTTGTAACACATCACAACACCTTAGACATTCCCTTATATCTTAGAATTGCCAACGAGCTGTATCTGAAACGCTTAATTGTTGGAGGTTTTGACGGCGTGTATGAATTCTCCAGAAATTTCCGAAATGAAGGAATGGATCGTACACACAATCCTGAATTTACTGCCATGGAAATCTATGTGGCTTATAAAGATTACAACTGGATGATGGATTTTTGTGAAGAATTGTTAGAACACTGTGCAATTGCGGTAAACGGATCGACTAAGGCTACCTTCGGCGAACACGAAATTGATTTTAAAGCTCCTTACGAACGCATTACCATGACCGATGCCATTCTTAAATACACCGGTTTTGACATCTCAGGAAAAAGTGAAGATGAAATTCGGGAAGCTGCTCTTAAAATGGGAATTGAAGTTGATGAAACCATGGGGAAAGGAAAATTAATCGATGAAATTTTCGGAGAAAAAGCAGAACCCAATTTTATTCAACCCACTTTCATCATCGATTATCCGAAAGAAATGAGTCCATTGTGTAAAGAGCACCGAGACAATCCGGAACTTACCGAACGATTTGAATTGATGGTCTGTGGAAAAGAAATTGCAAATGCGTACAGCGAATTAAACGACCCCATCGATCAGCGCGAGCGATTTATGGAGCAATTAAAGTTATCGGAGCGAGGAGATGAAGAAGCGTCTTCCTATATCGATTATGATTTTCTGCGCGCTTTAGAATATGGAATGCCGCCCACAAGCGGAATGGGAATTGGCATGGATCGACTGATTATGTTTTTGACAAACAATGCTTCAATCCAAGAAGTTCTATTCTTCCCGCAAATGCGCCCCGAGCAAAAAAAACCTGCGTTATCAGAAGATGAAACTGCTGTACTTTCACTTATTAAAGAAGAAGCGACAGCATTGGAAGATATCAAATCTCAAAGTGGGTTGAGCAATAAAAAATGGGACAAAGCCATCAAAGGTTTAACAAAAGCAAATCTCGTCAAAGTAGAAAAACAGGATGACAACTTAACCGTCAAAAAAGTATAAAGTTTATTTAAAAACTCTATTGAATTACGTTCCGAAACCGCATAAAATCCATTTATTTATGCGGTTTTTAATTTTTTGGCTTATATTTTGCTTTATATTTAGCCATAAATTATTACTTTTAGTAATCTTAAATTCAAATTGAAATCAAAATGAAGAAATTAACATCCCTATTTGCAGTGATAGCCTTCCTTTTTATCGGTTTTCAAACTGTCAATGCCCAATCATTGACAGAAAATAAAGACCGTCCGGAAGTCATTGCCAAAAACCAAACGGAAGTGTTAACCGAAAAATACAATTTAAACGGAAATCAATCACGTGCAGTTTTTAGAGCATTGGTGAAAAAAGAAGTTGACTACCAAAAGAAAGTTACCGGCAAAGATCAATCCTCTGCAACTGTTAGAAGTGAGAAAGAAAAAATAGACAACAGTTTACGTACTGAAATGAAAAAGATTTTGACAGACGAGCAGTTTAAACAATGGGAAACTGAAAATTAATCCAGAACCTTTATAAATTCCAAAAAATATGGCGCCCTGCTGTGAAATCACAGCAGGGCGCAACAATTATAATATTACTTTCTATCCTCCAAACAACCAACGATAAATATCATTCCCGTTGGCAAAAAGCAGCAAAGCTATCAAAATGAAAAAACCTATCATTTGAGCGAATTCCATAAACTTATCTCCCGGTTTTCTTCCTGTAATGATTTCATAGAGTAAAAACATCACGTGTCCACCATCTAAAGCCGGTATCGGTAAGATATTCATAAAAGCGAGAATGATGGAAATAAATGCAGTGGTCGCCCAGAAGTTTTGCCAATTCCAAGTGGATGGAAATAAACTTCCAATGGTAGCAAATCCTCCAACTTGCGTCGCTCCCTTTTTGGTAAAAACGTACTTCATCTGAGCCGCATAGTCTCTTAAAGTATTGTAACCGTATGAAAAACCGCCGACAATACTCTCACCTAAAGAATAATCGACTTTTGTTTGTCCCAATTGCGATAAAAGTTCTTTTGAAGAATACATAATCCCAATCATTCCTTCTTCATTGGGAGTAATGTAAAGAGTTTCTTCTTCACCATCACGAAGCACTACAATTTCGTGTTCTCTGTTTTTATCTTGTTCAAAAACTTCTTGAAATTCATCTCTGTAAGTCACGGGCACGCCATTAATGGCAATAATTTTATCGGTTGTTTTCAATCCTGCTTTATATGCCGGCGTATCTTTAAGAACCGAATCAATAGCCATGCTTGTTCGCGGCCAGAAAGGTTGCATAATGTTGGCTTTAAACATCTGCATTCCGATATCTTCAGGAAGCGTTATGGTTTCAATCGTTCCGTCCGGATGTTTTACTTCAATAACTCGGGCGTCGCGCAGAAATAAATGAAGATTGATTTCCATTACATTATCCAAAGGTTTTCCGTCAACTTTCAAAATTTGATCGCCATCTTGAAAACCGTATTCTTTAAACTGCTGAGCTACAGAAAATCCTTGCGGAATATCCTCGTTGGTAGTAATATTTTGTCCATAATAAAAAAGGATTCCCATATAAATCACAAAACCAACGATGATATTTACGGTAACCCCACCAAGCATAATAATCAATCGCTGCCAAGCCGGTTTACTTCTAAATTCCCACGGCTGCGGAGGTTTTGCCATTTGTTCCTTGTCCATGCTTTCATCAATCATTCCGGCTATTTTTACATATCCCCCCAAAGGCAACCAACCGATTCCGTAAACCGTTTCACCTATTTTCTTTTTGAATAGTGAAAACTTTACATCAAAAAAGAGATAAAATTTCTCAACGCGGGTTTTAAATATTTTTGCAGGAATAAAATGCCCCAATTCATGAAGTACAATCAACAATGACAGACTTAATAATAATTGTATGGCTTTAATGGCAAATGGACTCATTGGATATTTTAAAAAAATTAGGCACAAAAGTAATCTTTTCAACTGTGCAAAAAAAATATTGTTCTTTTGAAAACCGATGGTTTTACTTTCTCTTAACAACTCAAACTGTGCAGAATAAACCTGAAAAATCACCATCGGTTGTCTAGAAAAAATAGTACACTGAATCTATACGATTTTTGAGCTCATACGTTTTAATAAGAAAGTACATATCACTATACGTTAATTCCTTTTTATAGGGTTGCAAGGATTCATAAAGGTTTATCTTGAAGATTAGTTGGATAGCATGTATTTTTGCACCGAAAAAATAAACTCAGCAAATTGTTAGATTTTTTTAAAAAATACAAGTTCTTCGCTATTGTAATGTTTGTCTTGTCTGCAATAATCATCACGGTCATGATGCAAATTGTAAAACCGGAGAAGACTTTAAAAATTTATCAACCTTATCAGGTGGATCAAACCTTGGTAGATTCTACCAAACACTATGTGAAAAAATATCATACCATCGCAGATTTCGCATTGCTTAACCAAAATGGAGATACGATAACGCAACGTGATTATGAAGATAAAATTTACATTGCTGATTTTTTCTTCACTACGTGTCAGACCATTTGCCCCATTATGACCGATCACATGGTTTTGCTTCAAGACGCTTTAAAAAACGACGACCATATTTTATTGCTTTCTCATACGGTTACTCCGGAAATTGACAATGTGGCACGGTTGAAAGCATATGCCATAGAAAAAGGAGTTGATGATTCAAAATGGAATCTCGTTACGGGTGATCGAAAAGAAATTTACGATTTAGCTCGAAAATCATACCTCGTTGCAAAGGACAACCCTTATGAGGAATTTGATTTAATTCACACAGAAAATTTTGTACTTGTAGACACAAAAAAACGAATCCGCGGGTTTTATGACGGAACCGACTCCGATGCCATCAAACAGCTTTTGGAGGACATTAAAATCTTAGAAAAAGAAATCTACGAAAACTAAGAAATTGTTATCGTTCGGAATGATGATTTTTCAGCGTTTCAATAATTGACAGGAAATTACTTACTCCACGCGGACGCGAGAAAATCTGTTTTTGTGGACCTAACACAAAAAAAGTCGGCGTCGCCTGAATGTCGTAAGTCCTTACAATTTCATCACGCCATGCGCCGGTTCCAAGGACATTAATATAATTAGAAAACTGCTTTGAAAAATTTTGCCATCGCGTTGCATCAGATTCCAATGCAACCGTAACCACCTGAATCTTGGATGTAGGAATATCTTTTAAGTGTTCATAAATTACAGGCATTTGATCGGTACAATGCGGACATTCAGTGCTCCAAAAAATAAGGACATAATACGCTGCATCTTTTAACTCGTGAAGAGTTTTATTTTCATCATAATGCATCAATGTAAAATCAGGAGCCACAGCCCCGACCGAAGTGTTTACAATACGTTCCAAGTTTTCTGCAAGTGGCAAATCCCCTTGCATTCTCGCCAAACGAATTAAATGTTTTGATGCTAAATAATTGGCAGCATTTGTCCGATTGTTGTCATAAAGAAACTGCCAAAAATCTGTGAGAATGTTTTTTTGATATTCGCGTCCGGCTGCTAACGTTTCGCGAACAATGTCGTCTATTACAGCGCGATATCCTTCATTGTTATTTAAGCTGACAAATTCATAATAAAACCTTTTTAGCAACTCTAAGCCAAAATCTGAATGTTGCAACGCTTCGGAAGAAAAATCAAAATTGTCAAAAAAATTATTTTTTCTGTAAATTTCATAGGCTGCCTTATTTTCAAAATTGTCTGGAATATAAGGTTTTAAAGCTCGAACGTACTTTAAAGTAAAAGCATCGGCTTGACTTTCGGCAGCAGTTTGAATTTGTTTTTGTCGTTCAATTAATTTGGGCAACTTCTCGGCAGCATCATCTGAAACCAATGCTTGTTGAATTTCACTTTGTACGCTGTGCATCTTTTTTGAATATTCTTGGAAAATTTTATTCTCACCGGAAATAAACGAAACGCCCTCACTTTTTGAGAATGAAAAATTCACATCTTCATTTCCGTTATATATAAAGGTAATGGCATGAGCTTTTTCAGGTAAATCATAAACTGCTTTGTATACACCCGGACTTGCATTTTCGCCTAATGCCAATTTTAAAAAGCCGGTTGAATCTACTTCTCCGTTTACCACATACACCCAGCGTTCCGGAGTGACCTTATAAACAATGATAAAATCAAAATCTTCAGCAGGCTCAAATGTTCCCAACAATGAATGTTGCGCAGATGAAAATAATGAAAAAAGCAGGAATCCTATTAAAAAAATTCTAAACATAACCTATCGTTTCACACATTTAAATTTCACTTAAGTGTTTTAGAGCTTTATCAACCGAATTAATATTTTCAAAAGTCATCAGCAATCGCAAACCGTTTCGAGTTTGTTTCTGATTCATCTTAATCTGTTTTGGAGCCGTTTTTATATATTCCAAAACACGACCAAATGTTTTGCTTTGATAGAAACTACTTTCCTGATCCGCAATAAAATAACCAATCATACGGTTATTTTTTATGACAATACGTTCAAAACCAAGATTAATAGCCAACCATTTCAATCGGATGCTTGTTAACAAATTTTGAGTTTCATGCGGAAGCGGTCCAAATCGATCTTCCATTTCCGAAGCAAACAGCTGTAATTCTTCCTCGGTTTTCAACTCGTTTAAACGCGTATATAAGTTTAACCGTTCTGTTGTGTTGTTTACATAATCCGTCGGAATTAACAGTTCCAAATCTGTATCAAAGGTTGTTTCTCTGATGTAATCTTTGTTCGTATCCTCGGAAGTTTCATAGAGTGATTTAAATTCATTTTCTTTTAATTCGTCAATGGCTTCGGTCAAAATTTTCTGATAGGTTTCAAAACCAATTTCATTGATAAATCCGCTTTGTTCTCCTCCCAACAAATCCCCCGCACCACGAATTTCCAAATCTTTCATTGCAATGTTTAACCCGCTTCCCAAATCGGAGAATTGTTCCAAAGCTTGCATCCGTTTTCGAGCTTCTTCAGTCATCACAGTTTCATCCGGAGTAATGAAATAACAAAAAGCTTTCTTGTTGCTTCTTCCGACGCGACCGCGCATCTGATGTAAATCTGACAAGCCAAAATTATTGGCATTGTTGATAAAAATAGTATTTGCATTGGGAACGTCCAAGCCGCTTTCGACAATGGTTGTGGAAACGAGTACATCAAATTCATTATTCATAAAACGAAGCATCAAATCTTCCAGTTTTTTTCCTTCCATTTGACCATGACCGATTCCGATTTTAGCATCAGGAATTAATCGTTGAATCATTCCGGCAACTTCCGTGATATTCTGAATCCGATTGTGAATAAAAAATACTTGACCGCCGCGTGAAATTTCATAACTGATGGCATCTCGTATAATTTCTTCCGAAAACCGGATTACATGAGTTTCAACCGGATACCGATTTGGCGGAGGTGTTGTGATTACCGACAAATCGCGTGCAGCCATCAAACTAAATTGAAGCGTTCGCGGAATAGGCGTTGCAGTAAGTGTCAGTGTATCAATATTTTCTTTTAATGTTTTGAGTTTGTCTTTAACGGCAACACCAAATTTTTGTTCTTCATCGATAATCAACAATCCCAAATCTTTAAATGCTACATTTTTATTTACCAACTGATGCGTCCCGATGATAATGTCTAGTTTACCATTTTTTAACTCTTCGAGAATAGCTCGTTTTTCTTTGGCTGTTCGAAAACGATTGAGATAATTGACAGTGACCGGCATATCTGACAGTCTTTCTGTAAATGTTTTAAAATGTTGGAAAGCCAAAATAGTAGTGGGAACAAGCACAGCAACTTGTTTTCCGTTATCCACTGCTTTGAATGCTGCACGGATGGCAACTTCTGTTTTTCCAAATCCTACATCGCCACAAACAAGCCTGTCCATAGGCCGGTCACTCTCCATATCGCGTTTTACATCTTCTGTGGCACTGCTCTGATCGGGCGTATCTTCATAAGCAAACGAGGATTCCAATTCTGCTTGTAAATAACTGTCCGGACTGAACGCATACCCTTGCATCGTCCTTCTTTTTGCATAAAGTTCAATCAGATTAAAAGCAATTTCCTTAACACGCGCTTTGGTTTTTGCTTTAAGTTTTTTCCATGTGTCGCTTCCGAGTTTGTATATTTTCGGTTCTTTGCCTTCTTTGCCGTTGTATTTAGAAATTTTATGTAATGAATGGATGCTTACATATAAAATATCCCGATCGCCGTAAAATAATTTAATCGCTTCCTGCATCCTGCCTTCAACTTCTATTTTTTGTAATCCACCAAACTTTCCGATGCCGTGATCAATATGCGTTACATAATCGCCTACTTCAATATTGGAGAGTTCTTTTAACGTAATCGCTTGCTTTTTTGCATACCCGTTTTTTAGTCGGAAACGGTGATAACGTTCAAAAATCTGATGATCGGTATAACAAGCAATTTTTAAATCGTAATCAATAAATCCTTGATATAAAGGAAAAACAAACGTTTCAAATTGATTGACTTGCTTTTCTGTATCTCGAAAAATATCTCTGAGTCTTTTGGCTTGTTGCTCGGTACTGCAGAAAATATAATTCTTGATTCCTTCGTCGTGATTTTTGTTTAAATCATCTATCAACAAATTAAAATGCTTGTTAAAAGAAGGTTGCGGACGTGTGTTGAAAAGAATGGAAGCAACGGATTTTGTATGCGTAGTATTCTTGAGGTAAACGCGTACAAAATTTTCTAATTGAGTTTCCAACTCATCTGAAGTGACAAACAATTCAGCAGGTTTGGCACGTTTGATAATCGGATCCAATTCCTCGTGAATTTCTTCTGCTTTTTCAAAAAGCTGGTTGATGCGCCCCAAAAAATACGTTTCATTCTTAATGAAAACTACTGTTTTTGAAGCGATATATTTTAAAAAAGATTCACGGGTTTCTTCAACGGTTTTAGTCTCGATATTCGGAATAATATTGACCTTTTTCTTAACATCCAGGGACAATTGCGTTTCGACATCAAAGGTGCGGATGCTGTCAATTTCATCGCCGAAAAACTCTATGCGATAAGGCTCGTCATTACTAAAGCTGAAAACATCCACAATTCCGCCTCGAACGGCAAATTCTCCCGGCTCGGTTACAAAATCTGTGCGTTTAAAGTGGTATTCAAAAAGGGTTTCATTGATAAAATCCAAAGAGAGTTTATCACCAACCGTTATTTTCAGAGTATTTCGTTCCAGCTCCTTTCGCGTGATTACTTTTTCAAATAACGCATCGGGATAAGTAACAATAATTGCCGGTTTCTTCTTTGAATTGATTCTGTTTAAAACTTCCGAACGCAGGAGCACATTGGCATTGTCTGTTTCTTCAATTTGGTAAGCCCGACGATAACTCGCAGGATAAAACAAAACGCGATTGTCTCCCAACAAACTTTCTAAATCATTCAAATAATAGGCAGCTTCTTCTTTATCTTCCAAGATAAACAAAAAAGGCATGCGCGTTTCTTTAAAATTTTCTGCCAAAACCATTGAAACAGCAGAACCTGTGAGTCCCTCAATGAATGTTTCGGGTTGCGAATCGAGAATGGTTTTCTTCAATTCATCCGTTTTGGAGAATTGAGAATAAAATGAAGGTATTTTAGTATCTTGCATCAGTTTTGCAAAAGTAATTCAAACACTTCTATCATCCAAAAACAACATTTTATTTGGGATTATTGGTCTTCAAATGCTGTCCACCCTCTTGCTTTTAAGGCTATTTCTGTTGATGCGCGTGTGATGAGATTCTTAGCCAAATCTTTGGTGATGTGTCCGATAACCGTCAAATGTGGATTTCCTTTAATTTTTGGGTAATCATCCATACCAATTGTAAAAAGCAATTCGTAATCTTCGCCTCCATTCAAGGCTATCGTCGTACTGTCCAATTCAAATTCTTCACAGGTTGAAATCACCTGCGGATCGATTGGAATTTTTTCTTCGTACAATCGGCATCCCACATTTGATTGGGTACAGATATGAAAAATCTCCGATGATAATCCGTCAGAAATGTCAATCATAGCAGTAGGTCGCACTCCCAATTCACGCAAAAGAATCGGGATGTCTTTCCGTGCTTCGGGTTTTAATTGTCGTTCCACCAAATACGAATACGGTTCCAAATCAGGTTGTGACTGCGGATTGACTAAAAAAACTTGTTTTTCGCGTTCTAAAACCTGCAATCCCAAATATGCACCTCCCAAATCGCCGGTTACCACAAGCAAATCATTTTCTTTGGCGCCGTTGCGATAGACTGCTTCTCCTTTCTTTACAGCGCCAATTGCAGTAATGCTGATAATTAATCCGGTAGTTGAAGAAGTGGTGTCGCCTCCAATCAAATCGACGGAATAAATATCGCAAGCTGTCTGAATTCCGGCATATAATTCTTCCAACGCTTCTACCGGAAATCGATTGGAAACCGCAATGCTGACAGTAATTTGTCGCGCTTCAGCATTCATTGCGTACACATCCGATAAATTGGCAATTACAGCTTTGTACCCCAAATGTTTCAAAGGCATATAAGCCAAATCAAAATGAATGTTTTCCAAAAGCATATCGGTGGTTACTACCAATTCCTCATCCGGATTGGATCCGAGTACAGCAGCATCATCTCCCACTCCTTTTACGGTAGTAGTTTGTTTTATCTTAAAATTCTTCGTCAAGTGATTAATCAGACCAAATTCACCCAATTGCTCTATATTTTGTCGACTATTATCTTTGTTTTCAAACATAATTTTATATTTTACTGCAAAAGTAAAGTTTTCAACCTCAAAAAGGGAAGACTTTCAACTTTATAAAATGAGTTATTCTTATGTAAAGACAATTGAATTAATTATCTTTGCACCACTAATTTAGAATTATTCTATATTATGATTAAAGTAAGTGAAAGCGCTAAAGCCAAGCTTGCACAACTTATGGCGGATGATGGGTTTCATATTTCTGACGATTTTGTCCGTGTTGGCGTCAAAAGCGGTGGCTGTTCGGGATTGAGTTATGAACTCAAGTTTGATAAAATCATGAGCGAGAACGATAAACTCTTTGAGGATCAAGGCGTAAAAATTGCCGTCGATAAAAAGAGTTTCTTGTACTTGGTAGGAACTACCTTGGAATACAGCGGCGGATTAAACGGCAAAGGATTTGTTTTTAAAAATCCGAATGCCAACAGAACTTGCGGCTGCGGAGAATCTTTTTCTCTTTAAATTTATATTATTTAATCTTCAAGTTTTTACTTGATAAAGTAGTACATAGAAGCATGAAATATACTGAAGACGATTTAAAAAAAGAATTGGAAACCAAAGAATACGAATACGGTTTCTTTACAGATATTGATTCAGAAACATTTCCTCCGGGACTAAACGAGGATGTGATACGTGCCATTTCAGCAAAAAAAGAAGAACCGGAATGGATGACTGAATGGCGGTTGGAAGCATTCCGATATTGGCAAACCATGGAAGAGCCGGAATGGGCAAACATCAATTATCAAAAGCCCGATTTCCAAGCGATATCTTATTTTTCTTCACCTAAGAAAAAGCCTAAATACAACAGTCTGGATGAAGTAGATCCGGAATTGTTAGACACTTTTAAACGATTGGGAATTCCCATCGAAGAACAAAAACACCTTGCCGGAGTTGCGGTGGATGTAGTGATGGATTCGGTTTCTGTGGCTACGACTTTTCAAGACACCCTGTCCAAACTTGGAATTATTTTCTGCCCGATTTCCGAAGCAATTAAAAAATATCCGGATTTGGTCCGTAAATACCTTGGAACGGTAGTTCCTCCGAGAGACAATTTTTATGCGGCTTTAAACAGTGCCGTATTTAGTGACGGATCCTTTTGTTACATTCCGAAAGGCGTAAAATGTCCGATGGAACTCTCTACTTATTTCCGTATCAATCAAGGGGGGACCGGACAATTTGAAAGAACGTTGGTAATTGCCGAAGACAGCAGCTACGTAAGTTATTTGGAAGGCTGTACCGCTCCGAGTCGCGACGAAAATCAATTGCACGCTGCAGTAGTGGAGCTCATTGCTTTAGATAATGCAGAGATTAAATATTCTACAGTTCAAAACTGGTTTCCGGGAGATAAAGAAGGAAAAGGCGGCGTGTTTAATTTTGTAACCAAACGCGGACTTTGTGAGAAAAATGCCAAAATTTCTTGGACCCAAGTAGAAACCGGAAGTGCACTCACTTGGAAATATCCGAGTTGTATTCTCAAAGGAGACAATTCAATTGGCGAGTTTTATTCCGTAGCTGTTACTAATAATTATCAGCAAGCCGATACCGGAACCAAAATGATTCATATCGGAAAAAACACCAAAAGCACGATTATTTCCAAAGGAATTTCTGCCGGACATTCCCAAAACAGTTACCGCGGATTGGTAAAAATCCTTCCCGGTGCCGACAATGCACGAAATTTCTCGGAATGTGATTCGCTTTTAATGGGCAACAAATGTGGCGCTCATACATTTCCGTATATCGAAGTAAAAAACAAATCCGCTCAGGTGGAACACGAGGCAACTACCAGTAAAATTGGAGAAGACCAAATCTTCTATTGCAACCAACGCGGAATTGATACGGAAAAAGCAATTGCATTAATTGTCAACGGATTCAGCAAGGAAGTATTGAATAAACTTCCGATGGAATTTGCCGTAGAGGCTCAAAAATTATTGGAAATAAGTTTAGAAGGAAGTGTTGGATAACCTATGAAAACAATTCGAAACACCCTAAGAATCGCCGCATTAAGTATGTCATTATTCCTTGTGGCAGCATGTAATTCGAACGTTAAAAAAGATTCGGAAGAAACATTGGAAGAACTTGTTGAAGCTGATGAAAGCTCAAAAGTACAAATCTATCAAGGGGATTATGTCTACACCACGGATGCCGCTGTACTCACAGGGAGATCGTTTGTTTACGGTGTGGAACTCAATGCGCTTGCCAAAGAATTGGGAGCGCGAGTCGACACCATAAAAACAACGGTTCACGATGTGGTTCCCGTAATTGTCCGTGGCGTTGTTAACCCCAAGCCGGCCGGTTCTGACGGATGGGACGAAATATTAACTATAACTGAGATTATCGATGTCAGTAAAACTCCGGTTCCTATTGACATTCAACTGAATAAACAATAAAGTATGCTAAAAATTAAAAACTTATACGCCGGTATTGATGGGAAAGACATTCTACAAGGCGTTAATTTAACAGTAAATCCGGGTGAGGTTCATGCGATAATGGGACCTAACGGTTCGGGGAAAAGTACCTTGGCGTCAGTAATAGCCGGAAAAGAAGATTATGAAGTTACCGAAGGAGAAATCCTTTTTAAAGATGAAAACATCTCCGAACTTGATCCTGAAGAACGGGCTCATAAAGGAATCTTTTTATCGTTTCAATATCCGGTTGAAATTCCGGGAGTATCTGTAACCAATTTTATCAAGACGGCCATTAACGAAAGTCGAAAAGCACAGCAACTTGAAGAAATGCCGGCATCTCAAATGCTTAAATTGATTAAAGAAAAAGCTGATATGCTTGAAATTGACCGTAAGTTTCTTTCGCGTTATCTGAACGAAGGATTTTCAGGAGGCGAAAAAAAGCGAAACGAGATATTTCAAATGGCTATGCTTGATCCGAAATTGGCCATCTTAGATGAAACCGATTCCGGATTAGACATCGACGCATTGAAAGTTGTTGCCAATGGCGTAAATAAAATAAGAAACGAAGAAAACGCCATAGTGATTATTACGCACTACCAACGCTTGTTGGATTATATTATCCCGGATTTTGTCCACGTATTGATGAACGGACGCATTGTCAAATCCGGCGGCAAAGAACTTGCCCACGAATTGGAAGCGAAAGGATATGACTGGATTAAAGAAAAACAACTTTAATCATTCCCAATGTCTGTTATCGGACATTTTAAACCGTTTAATTTTGAATTAACAGCAATGGATTTTAAAGATAAATTACTATCGTCATATATTGCAATGGAGGATTATTTAGAGTACAACTCTCCCATCCATGATATCAGAAATAAGGCGATAAAAATATTTGAAGAAAAAGGATTCCCTTCCAAAAAAGAAGAATCCTGGAAATACACTTCATTAAACAGTATTCTGAAACCGGATTACAGCATTTTCTCAAACAAAGATCGCAACGTCAATTTGGAATCGGTTCGTCGTTATTTTTTACATGAAATCGACACTTATAAAATCGTTTTTATCGATGGCGTTTACAGTTCTTTTCTTTCTGAAACAACCCACGATTCCGTAGATGTTTGCCTGCTTTCGTCAGCATTAAACAAAAGCAAATACAAACCGGTTATCGAAGCGTATTTTAACAAAACTGCAAAAAGCGATGGCTTGACCGCACTTAACACCGCATTTACAAGAGAAGGTGCTTACATCCATATTCCGGCACATAAAGAAGTTCGAAAACCTATTGAAATAATCAATTTCTCAACGGGCAACGAAGACGCTATTTTTCTTCAACCACGAAATTTAATTGTCGTAGGCGAAAACTCACACGTGCAAATTATCGAACGTCATCAAAGTCTTTCTGACAATAAAGTATTGACCAACGTTGTTACGGAAATATTCGCCGAAAAACGGGCATATGTGGATTATTACAAAATCCAGAACGACAAACAAACGGCGTCTCTAATTGATAATACTTATATTTCTCAGGAACGTGAAAGCATCGCTCACGTGCATACTTTTGCTTTTGGCGGAAATGTGGTTCGGAACAACCTAAATTTTTTCCAAAAAGGAGAGCGTTGTGATTCTACGATGAAAGGAATAACCATTCTGGGAGACAAACAACATACCGATCACAATACGTTGGTACATCATACCGCTCCTAATTGTGAGAGCCATCAAGATTACAAAGGACTGTATGCAGGAAACTCCACAGGAGTTTTCAACGGAAAAATCGTTGTTGATAAAATTGCTCAGAAAATTGATGCGTTTCAACAAAACAACAACATTTTAATCGACGATAAAGCAACGATTAACACAAAACCACAACTCGAAATTTTTGCTGATGACGTAAAGTGCAGCCATGGTTGTACCATCGGTCAGTTTGACGAAGAAGCATTATTCTACCTTCGAAGCCGCGGAATTGGACTAAAAGAAGCACGCGCGTTGTTAATGTATGCTTTTGCCAATACCGTTCTGGAAAGTGTGAAAATTCCGGAAGTGAAAAAACGCATCAATATGTTAATTGCTAAAAAAATCGGAGTGAATTTGGGTTTTGAATTGTAATAAACTCCTTCCCGACTTCATAAATCTCGGGCTTCACTCCCTAAATTTCTTTCTATGTCTTTTGATATTGAAAAAATCCGTGCCGACTTTCCCATACTCTCAAGGAAAGTAAACGGCTACCCTTTGGTATATTTTGACAATGCCGCAACTTCTCAAAAGCCGCGACAAGTTGTCGATACCATTGTGGATTATTACTATCAATACAATGCCAACATTCATCGCGGTGTGCATTCACTTTCTCAAGAAGCTACCGATGCCTATGAATCGGCAAGAAAGAAATTGCAAAAACATTTTAATGCCGAAAAAGAACACGAAATATACTTTACAGCCGGAACAACACACGGCATAAATTTGGTCGCCCAAGCTTTTACGGAACTGGTTAAGAAAGGAGAAGAAATTATTGTTTCAGGAATGGAACACCACAGCAACATTGTTCCTTTGCAAATGTTGTGTGAGCGAACAGGCGCCATTCTCAGAGTTATTCCGATGAACGAAAACGGGACTTTGAACATGGATGCTTATAAAACGCTGCTCTCGGAAAAAACCAAATTAGTATGTGTAAATCATATTTCAAATGCACTGGGAACCATTAACCCAATTAAAGAAATCATTGATCAAGCCCATCAGTTTGGTGCTGCGGTATTGATTGACGGCGCTCAAGCGTGTTCGCATTTAAAACCGGATTTGCAAGCATTGAATGTTGATTTTTATGTGACATCCGCTCATAAAATGTACGGTCCTACCGGAATTGGCATGCTTTATATGAAAGAATCATGGGCGAGAAAACTTCCTCCGTATCAAGGCGGCGGAGAAATGATTTCAGAAGTAACTTTCGAAAAGACAACGTATGCAGATTTGCCGCACAAATTTGAAGCAGGAACGCCCAATATTTGCGGAGGTATCGCTTTCGGCGCGACAGTGGATTATATAAATGAAATCGGAATCGACACTATTATTAATCACGAAACTTCTTTGCTAAACTATGCGACTGAAAAGTTATTGCAAATTGAAGGCTTGAAAATTTACGGTACCGGCACAAAAAAAACTTCGGTAATTTCGTTTAACATCGAAAACATACATCCATACGATATCGGTACAATTTTAGATAAATTTGGAATTGCCGTAAGAACAGGACATCACTGTGCACAACCGATTATGGATTATTATAAAATTCCGGGAACTGTCCGAGCTTCATTTGCTGTTTACAATACTTTTGAAGAAATTGATGTCTTTGTAGAAGCCTTAAAGAAAGCCAAAACAATGTTGAGTTAAAGCGATAATTTATTTAATTTCATCTTTGTTTAATTGCAATTAAAACAAACGACCCATGAAGAAACTTTTTGTTCCAATACTTTTTATTATATTTTTCACAGGATGTAAATCGACGATGAAAACAGCAGTAAAACCAGAGCAACTGAGCGGTGAATATATCGTTTATGAAATAAATGATATTGCGCTTGACAATTCTGCAACTGATATTCCGACATTCACACTTTCCGCTGAAGATAGTTATTTTCAGGGAAATACAGGGTGTAATTCCATCTTTGGTCCTTACGAATTGGACGGAAGTAAAATCAAATTTCCTAACTTAGCGGTATCCGAGAAATATTGTCCGGAAGGAAATACAATGGAAATTGAACGAAAGTTTATAGAAGCTTTAAACGAAGTTAAAGATTATCGCTTGCACAACAGAGTTTTGACGCTTTACGGAAAAGGAAACAACATTTTATTGCGAGCGACAAAAACCCAAAAATAAATTAATGATTATGAGTATTGAAACCATTCAAGAAGAGCTGATTGACGAATTTTCTATGTTTGACGATTGGGTTCAACGGTATGAATATATGATTGAATTGGGAAAAACACTTCCATTAATTGATGAAGCACACAAAACAGACGACAAACTGATTAAGGGATGTCAAAGTCGGGTGTGGTTGCATTCTGAATTAAAAGACGGTAAAGTAATATTTACCGCAGACAGCGATGCGATTATTACCAAAGGAATCGTAGCCATTTTAGTACGTGCGTTTTCCAATCATTCTCCTCAAGAAATTTTAAATGCAAATACCGATTTTATTGACAAAATCGGACTGAAAGAACATTTATCGCCCACACGTGCGAACGGATTGGTATCAATGATCAAACAAATGAAGCTTGATGCCGTAGCTTTTCAAGCTCAAATGAATTAATTCTAAAATTTAAAAGGTATGAGTACAGAAATAAATATGGAGGAATTAGGCGAAACTATCGTACAAACCTTAAAAACCATTTATGACCCCGAGATTCCGGTGGATATTTATGAACTCGGATTAATCTATGATGTGTTCGTAAATGAAGACAGGGAAGTTAAAATTTTGATGACACTCACTTCCCCTAATTGTCCGGTGGCAGAAAGCATGCCTCAAGAGGTAAAAGACAAGGTCAAAATGGTTCCGAATGTGGCTGATGTAGAAGTGGAAATGACTTTTGATCCACCGTGGACACAAGATTTGATGAGTGAAGTAGCGCGATTTGAACTCGGAATGTTATAAGCAATAAAAATGGCGGAAGAAATTGTAAACAGAGTTGCCAACAGCAAATTGGCAGTTATCGACTTAGAGGCTTATTATCCGGAAGGAAGACGCATTCTTTTTGACATCTCTGATTGGCTATGGGAGGGTTTGATTCTCAAAGAAAAAGATTTTCGGGAGCAAGCCAAAAACCACGATTGGTCTCAATATCAAGATGCTTATGTAGCACTTACTTGCAGTACGGAAGCCATCATTCCCGGATGGGCTTATTTGTTGCTTTCTTCTTATCTGAATCCGTACGCGGCTCAAGTTGTGGTAGGGAATTTGGATACCCTTGAAACGGTTTTATATTCAAGCATCATCAATTCGATGGACTTTACTGAATATGAAAATAAACCTGTAATAATTAAAGGGTGTGCAGATAAAGTCATTCCTGAAACTGCTTTTGTTTTACTAATGCAAAAATTACAACCCGTTGCACGGAGCATTATGTATGGAGAAGCATGTTCATCAGTTCCGCTTTATAAAAAGAAGAAAGTCAGGGAATAAAGAAAAATTCAATTCGTTAATTAATTCTTTAATATTCGACTTCTTTGTTGCAATATTGTTAGTTTTGCGCTTTTTTAAACCCAATTATTTATGAAAAAGCAAATTCTTTTGGTATTAGCAGTTGCTCTACCGATGTTCTTGGCTGCACAAGAACAAGAATCCGATACTCTAAACGGATGGACATCTGAAGGAAGTGTTTCTTTATTAATCAATCAAGCGGCATTTAATCATGAATGGCAAGGCGGAGGAACCACCAATTACTCGGGAAACATAAAAGCTACCTACGACCTCAATTACAGACAAAATAAAACTTCATGGGACAATCGCTTTTTATTGGATTATGGAATTTCCAAAAACAAGGACGATAAATATTCCAGAAAAACCAACGACCGCTTGGAAATAAATTCAATTCTCGGACAACAAATTCAAGACAGCAATTGGTATTATTCTTTCTTTACAAACTTCAAAACCCAACTTGCAAAAGGTTACGAATTTGACAAAGATCTCAATCCGGAGGATGAAGGATATCGTACAGAAGTAACGCATATTTTTTCTCCGGCATATTTGCAATTCGGTCCGGGGATGCTTTGGAAAAAAAGCAATGATTTATATGTAAACATCGCCCCGGCAACTGCAAAATTTGTATTTGTCGATAAAAAGTTTACGGAAGTTGATGAATCGGTTCCGGGTGCCTTGGATGCCTATAATAAAAACAGATATTTCGGAATTGACGCCAATAAATCCTATCGATTTGAATTTGGAGCTTCTGTTTCAGGATACAGCAAACTGACCATTATCGAAAATGTCGTGATGGAAAATATCATTAATCTTTATGTAAATTATTTGGATGAACCTCAAAATATTGACATCGATTATTTGATGAATTTGAATATGAAAGTCAATCAATTCATCACTACAAACCTTACATTTCAGGCAATTTATGATGACAATGCCGCTCGCGGATTCCAAATTCGTGAAGCTCTTGGAGTGGGAGTGACATTTAATTTTTAAATTGATTACTTTAAATAAAAAAACAGCCGCTTTTTCAGCAAGAGGAAGCGGCTTTTATATTTTTATGAGGAAACGTAAATGTTCACTTTTATTTCTTTCCGCTTATGACAATGACAATTTCTCCTTTTACAGGTTTTTTACCAAAGTAAGTTTTAACCTCCGACACGGTTCCACGAACGGTTTCTTCATGCAATTTAGTAATCTCACGCGACACCGAAACAGCGCGATCCTCGCCAAAATATTCTGCTATTTGCGCCAATGTTTTTAACAGGCGATGAGGCGATTCATAAACAATTATTGTCCGAGATTCTTCTGCCAATTGCATCAATCGGGTTTGTCTGCCCTTTTTAACAGGTAAAAATCCTTCAAACACAAAACGGTCGCTGGGAAACCCACTATTTACCAAGGCCGGAACAAAAGCAGTAGCACCGGGAANNATTTCAATTCCGGATTCAATACACGCCCGACTCAATAAAAACCCGGGGTCGCTGATTGCCGGAGTCCCCGCATCACTTATTAGCGCCATCGTTTCGCCTTGTTTGATTCGGTTGACGAGACGTTCTACCGATTGATGTTCATTGTGCTGATGATGGGATTGCACAGGCGTGGAAATCTCAAAATGTTTTAAAAGTTTTGCGCTGTTACGGGTATCTTCGGCAAGAATTAAATCGACATTTTTTAAAACTTCAATGGCTCGCAGGGTCATATCCTGAAGATTCCCAATCGGCGTCGGAACCAAATATAATTTGGACATAAATTAATCAAATTGCTTTTTGACAAACATCATAAATCGATTGACATATTCTTCCTTGGACTCCCAATTGTTGTAATCCGGTTTTACATTTTCTTCAATAAAACGAGTCGCCTCTTCAAAAGATTCAAAGGTTCCGAGTTGCGACAAAACCCGTGTGTAATCTTCAGTATGTCCTTCAAAAAGATGCTTTACAAATGCCAATCGATCGTTTAAACCGATATTCAAACCCCGACTAAGTGCTTCATTTAATGACTTTTTTCGCGGTGATTCCGAAGTGGATGCGGTTTGTTCGTTTGGTTGGGTTTTTTCTTTGTCTGAGGATGTTGAAGCGGCTTCTGTTTTACGTTCAAATTCGGGCATTTGCCGATAGTGTTCTGCAAATATTTCCAAATCATTCGGGCTTTGTTTGGAGGACTTTGAAATATTTTCTTTTTCAGGTTCATTTAGTTCTTCAAAATCCGAATCCGCTGTTACATCCGCTTCAACAGGTGGTTCTTTGTCATACAGAATCTCATTAATTTCATCTGTTTCTTCGGGAATATGTGCCACAATATCTTTTATTTTCTCTATAGCCGGTTCAGCTAAGTCCTCCTGATGCGGCGATTGTGGAACGGGTTTAGGTTCGACAAACCAATTCCGTTCTCTAAAGCTTTTTGAATCCAACGACTCTTCCATCTTCGGATGTTCCGATCCTTGTATTAAGCTTTCAAGATATTCCAACTGTACCAACTTGTCATATAATTTGGAGACTTCACTTTTCAAAGGACCAATTCGCATCGAAATGTCTTCTGCTAACAGTTGTTTGGCAATCAATTGCAATTGTTTTTTAATTTCTTCTTTCATTATTATTTGATTTTAAGCTGCTTATCAAGATATTGTCCGAAATTACTATCTTTTTATTTTAAACCTGTTTTCTATTTTGTTTTTATAATTTTACATTCTAAATAAGCCATCGTTCTATAACTTCATTTTTTAAGTTTTCATTTTTTAAGTTTTCATTTTTTAGTGTTGAAGGTTATAAGTAAAATCGATGAATTATTTCTTAATCAAGGGTAAAGTTAAGGCATGTTTCTCGAAAATACCGTAAATCAGAAAGAACAATTTGGTTGGATTGAGGTTATTTGTGGTTCTATGTTTTCAGGAAAGACTGAAGAGTTAATTCGTCGCTTGAAAAGAGCACAATTCGCCCGACAACGCGTGGAGATTTTTACGCCATCGGTAGATGTTCGTTATGGTGAAAATATGGTGACCAGTCACGACCGAAATGTCATTCGATCTACATCGGTTCCCGCTGCCGCCAACATTCCCATTTTAGCAGATAATTGCGATGTGGTTGGAATTGATGAAGCACAGTTTTTTGACGATGAGATTGTCAAAGTTTGCAATGACCTTGCAAACCGTGGTGTTCGTGTGATTGTCGCCGGATTGGATATGGATTTCAAAGGAAATCCGTTTGGTCCTATGCCGGCATTGATGGCAACTGCCGAATACGTTACCAAAGTTCATGCTGTATGTACACGCACCGGAAATTTAGCCCATTACAGTTACAGAAAATCTAAAAGTGAAGCACTTGTACTCCTCGGAGAAAATATGGAATACGAACCGTTGAGTCGTGCTGCTTTTTATAAAGCTATGAAGGAAGAAAAACAACAGCCTCCTTTAAATGAAAAAGAGAAATTAACATCTTCAAAAGCAGAAAATGACACCAACAACAATGAATAATTCCAATAATTCATGGAGTGAAACAGTCTTAGAAATAAATCTGGATGCACTCACGCACAATTTTAATTTTTTGACATCCAAAATCAATTCCGACCATGTTTTTATGGGAGTGGTTAAAGCCAACGCTTACGGAAGTGATGCCATTATTATTGCCAAAGAATTAGAAAAACTCGGCGCCGATTATCTCGCGGTGGCTTATTCAAAAGAAGGCATTGAGTTAAGAGAAGCCGGCATCGAATTGCCTATTATGGTGCTTCATCCGTTGCCTGCTAATTTTGACATCCTGGTGACATACAAATTAGAACCTGCAATTTACTCGGTTAATATCTTAAACCATTTTCTCAGATTTCTTGAAGATGATGACGTTCAGCACTATCCGATTCACTTAAAAATCAATACCGGATTAAATCGTTTGGGCTTCAAACCCAATCAAACACAAGAAATTATAGGATTGATTTCAGAAAATAAATCAGTAAAAATACATTCTATCTTTTCGCATTTGGTAGCAAGCGAGGATCAGAATGAAACAGAATTAACGCAGACACAAATCCGTCAATTAGAAGAAACCGCTTCTGTCATTTCCGAGAGTTTGGGATATCGTCCGATGTTGCATTGCAGCAATACGGCATCCATGGTCAAATATTCCCAAGAACAATTTGATATGGTACGCGTAGGCATGGGATTGTATGGCTATACCTATGATTCTGAAATCAATCAACAATTGCGACCCGTTACCACATTAAAAACCGTCATTTCTCAGATGCATCATTTACAACCCGGAGACAGTGTCGGATACAACCGCGGATTTACGGCAAATCAACCGACAAAATCGGCGACACTTCCGGTAGGTCATGCTGATGGGATTCCCAGAAAGCTCGGAAAAGGTAAAGGCTGGGTCGTGATTAACGGACAAAAAGCGCATATAATCGGGAATGTCTGCATGGATATGATTATGGTGGATGTTAGTGAAATTCTTTGTGAAGAAGGACAGGAAGTCATCGTTTTTGGTGAAAACAATCCCGCTGACATGCTTGCTGAAGCCGCAGATACCATAACTTACGAATTGATTTCCGGAATCAGTTCCCGAATAGAGAGAAAAATAATTCGTGACAATTAGAAATAATTACCATATTTTTGAATATCCAATTTTAAAAACAATCAAATTATGAAAATTCTTAAAGAATTCCGTGATTTTATAATGACGGGAAATGTCATTGACCTTTCTGTTGCAGTATTGTTGGCGACAGCAGTAGGTGCAGTTGTATCGGGATTTACTCAAGATGTGATGATGCCGATTGTCGGTGAATTTACAGGTGGCATTGATTTCTCTGATATGAAAGTTGTATTATCCCCCGAAGAAGTTGGCGCTGATGCCGAAGTTGTAAAGCCTGAAAATGCAATTCTTTACGGGAAGTGGATAAATTCCATTATCAACTTGATTATCGTTGGTTTTGTTTTATTTATTATTGTAAAAACTTACGGTAAAGTAAGAAAGAAAAAAGAAGAAGCACCTGCACCCGATTCCGGACCGTCTGAATTGGATATCTTGAAAGAAATTCGCGACGAATTACGCAAAAAATAACAACTCCCCATAAATAAGCGGAGAACCGCTACGCCACAAATTCTAATACTAAACCCTCTTTGTAAATCTGGCAAAGAGGGTTCTTTTTTTTTACCTTTGCAACTCTTAACTAAAGATTATGTCCATAGCAATTGTCGGCATTACAGGTCTTGTTGGCCAAATGCTTTTAAAAATTTTGGAAGAACGCGACTTCCCGATTTCCGAACTCATTCCTGTAGCCTCTGAAAAATCTGTAGGGAAAACAGTTTCATACAAACAAAAATCTTATAAAATCATTTCTTTAGAGGAAGCTGTTTCCAGAAAACCCAAAATCGCTTTTTTTGCTGCCGGCGGAACCATTTCAACGGAATGGGCTCCAAAATTTGCAGCAGCGGGAATTACAGTCATCGACAATTCCTCGGCTTGGAGAATGAATCCTAATATCAAACTTGTGGTTCCTGAAATCAATGCTCATATTCTTACCAAAGACGATAAAATTATCGCCAATCCTAATTGTTCTACCATTCAATTGGTGATGGTACTTGCACCGCTTCATAAAGAATTTAAATTAAAACGCGTAATTGTTTCTACCTATCAATCCGTTTCCGGAACCGGAATCAAAGCTATCAGACAATTGAATAACGAGCTGAAAGGAATTACAGCGGAAATGGCGTATCCTTACCCGATTTTTAAAAATGCCTTGCCTCACTGTGATGTATTCGAAGATAACGGATATACCAAAGAAGAAATGAAGTTGGCACGCGAACCAAAAAAGATTTTGGGCGACTCCGGTTTTTCTATTTCTGCCACTGCCGTTCGCATTCCGGTTGAAGGCGGTCATAGTGAAGCGGTGAATGTTGAATTTTATAATCCCTTTGATCTGGCGCAAGTTCGCTTGCTGCTCCATCATACACCTGGAGTAAAACTTCAAGACAATCCTGATACAAACACCTATCCGATGCCAATTTATGCGCAAGGTAAAGATGAAGTATTTGTCGGGCGCATACGTCGTGACGAAAGCTTGCCAAACACTTTAAATATGTGGATTGTTGCTGATAATTTGCGCAAAGGTGCAGCGACCAATGCCGTGCAAATAGCAGAATATTTATTGGTTAAAGGGCATATCTCCTAAAAAACTCATGTCACCCTGTTAATTTTTTAACTACTTCCATAAGGATGTTGTTGTTTTTTTGTTTATATTCATATCGTTAACAAAAAACATCATTTCCTCATGAACTCAACCTTTACCAGACTCTTGCGTGTCATTCTCGGACTCGTACTATTGACTTTCGGACTCTACAAAGTCTTGCCGTTTAAATTTATACCGCCCCCTGACTTTTCACAACAGGCTTCGGAGTTTTTATCTACACTCACCGCTTCCGGTTACATTCTATTTGTTCTCGGCCTTTTTGAAATTTTTATCGGATTGTTACTGCTGCTGCGAAAATGGGTGCCGTTTGCATTGGTGCTCTTTGCGCCTATTTCTCTGAATATTTTTATGTTTCATCTGTTTTTAGACAATAACGGCTTGCTTATGGCATCGCTCATTGTGCTTATGAACGCTACTTTGATGTACAAATACTGGAGACATTACAAAATTTTATTTTATTAATGGCTCTGCAAGAGCATGAAAAAATATCCCACAGATTTTAGTCTTGGGATATTTTCTTTTTATAGCCATTTAAAAAATTTAATGATTACGTTTAAAAAATAATATGTTAATTTGTCTTAACAAAACATTATTGAAAATAACGATTATAAACTGTAATTTCTTGAATTAGCCAAGAATAACTACAATCTTTTTTTGAAAGAACCATTTTAAACCAAATTTAAAACCTATTTCTATGATACGAGTAATTTTATTTACACTAGTATTGATTTTTACA